>OGJG01000002.1_pt1 | contig 300886 bp, 274 predicted proteins | sample 1572011 | NCBI WGS metagenome assembly OGJG01 (sample SAMEA2582115, study PRJEB24529) | metagenome | biome: Human gut stool | place: China | collected 2011
GCGTTCGGCTGACTTTAACGTTTTGGGTTTCTTGACGGGCACAGGAATTTTGGCGTAGGAGGAGGTCTTCATGGCAAGCTTCGTCGACGCAGACGGCTGTCTACAGGGTAACAACGGTACTCCCCACTTTGCCATATTTTGGACATAGCGGTAAACGTCAGAAGGTGAAATGTTGCAGACGCGTGCGGTCTGGGCGTAATTGCGGCAAATCTCATACTCTCGGACAGCACGTAAGGCAAGCTCAGGAGTCACTAACGAGCGATACGTGGGATCAAGCCAAGTCAGATCTCCAAGGTCAAAGCGATATTGACATTGCTGCACCCAACTTTTAGTGAGACGGAGCTGGGTGGCGATGCTTTGAGCACGTGCGCCCTGCCGAAGCAACAACAAAACTTGGTGGCGGATTTCCGCAGAAATTTTCTTGCTCATAAAAATGTCCCCAGAAAGTGTCTCGCTTTCTGGGGACAGTTCACTTCATCTTTTCGGGCTTTTGTTTCACTAAGTTAATCGTCAAACAGATCGCGGGCGAGTTTCATCGGACAGAAGCCGGGGCCGCACATACTGCAGAAATGTGCGTCACGACCGCCGGCACCGCCGAGTGTTTCGTCGTGCATATCGGCTGCTCGCGCGGGATCCACCGACAGATTGAACTGATCGTTCCAGCGGAATTCAAAACGAGCGGCACTCATCATCAAGTCGCGAATTGTTGCCCCGGGGATGCCTTTGGCAATGTCGGCGGCATGAGCGGCAATACGGAAAACGGCCAGACCTTCTCTGACGTCGTCAGCATCGGGAAGGCCGAGGTGCTCTTTCGGTGTGACGTAACAAAGCATGGCAGTGCCGTGCGAACCGATGATGGCACCGCCGATGGCTGCCGTAACATGGTCGTAACCCGCTCCGCAGTCGGTCACCAGCGGTCCGAGGGTGTAGAACGGAGCGCCATCACACAGTTCCTCTTCCTTAACCTGATTCAAAGCAATGCCGTTGAGCGGAATGTGACCAGGTCCTTCAATCATGACCTGGACGTCGCGTTTGCCAGCGGCTCGATTCAGTTCGCCGAGTGTCTTGAGTTCGGCAAACTGAGCGGCATCGTTACCGTCGTGAAGGCTCCCTGAACGTAATCCGTCGCCGAGAGACAATGTGATGTCATAACGCGCGGCAATATTAAGAATTTCATCGAAGTGGTCATAAAGGAAATTCTCTCTTCCATGCTTGCGCATCCAGACTGTGATCAAGCCGCCGCCGCGCGAAACGATACCGGTCAGTCGAGAGCGCGTCAGTTCGACGTGAGAATTCAATAGTCCCGCATGGATAGTCATGTAGTCGACGCCCTGCTCGGCTTGGTCGATCATGACTTCTTTGAAAATATCCCAGGACATCAGCTCAGGCTTTCCTCCGGCGCGTTCCAGGGTTTCGTAGAGAGGCACGGTACCGATGGGGACGGGGGAGTGTCGGAGAATCATTTCTCGCGTCTGGATGATGGATTTTCCGGTGGAAAGATCCATCACGGTATCGGCGCCGCAGAGCAACGATTCTTTGAGTTTGTCTAGCTCCTCGCGCCAATTCTTTGAGGATGAAGATGTACCGATGTTGGCGTTCACTTTGGTGGCGAAGTGCTTGCCGATGACCATTGGTTCACATTCCGGGTGATTGAAGTTGCACGGAATGACGGCCTGTCTGGTGGCCACCAAGTCGCGAATCTGTTCCGGAGTGAACAGCGGAGCATCGAGTGCGGGAGACAATAGTTTGATCAGCTTTTCGTTTCCCTGAGCTTCCACTTCGGTTTTGAGCTGTTGGCGACAGAGATTTTCGCGTGTGGCGACGTAAGCCATCTCTGGCGTCACGATACCTGCACGGGCAGCGGCTAATTGAGTCGGAGAACCGGGAAGCGGACGCTGGCGTTTGACCGGGGTTTCATTGTTTGCGTTTTCACCGAAAGGTCCGGTGACGTCAGTCAAGTAGACCGAAGGCTGAGGTTGTCCTCCGAATGCCTGAGGCGTCGGACTGAGCCGGATGCGTCGAAAAGGGACTTTTTCCCCGGTGGAAGATACATCGTAAAAGCGCTCTCCGGCGAGACGTCCCTGAAACAGGAGATCCTTCCTTGAGTTATGAGGAGATTGGATCGGAATGGTGGTGTTTGAGGTTGTCATACGTAGATTCGGTACATGATTGAGTAGAGAAAAAGGGTGGTGCCTCACAATTTAGCTGAAAAACACGGTGAAGAATTTGTGTAACACAGAAAGATGATTTTAAGTAATTAAAAGATTACGTAACATGTTGATTTTAAAGAGAAAATAGCATTAAGTTTGCGTGCCTATCTATATGTTTTACGTGAAATATAACGTTGCAGGTAACACTGATCTCCCCAATGTTCCACGTGGAACAATATTGTTTCTCGTGCGTGGTTGAGTGGTGATATTGATCGGGTGGGGGCGTTGATTGCAAAATGAGGAGATGGGGATGCGCTTAGGATGAGTGTTCCACGTGAAACATTGGGGAGAAATATTGGTAGTAGATGAAATGTCCGCCGGTGTCAGTTGAGGGATAGGTCAAAATGCTTGACTAACAAAAGATTGCTTCACGTGAAACATCGGATGTGGTTGGGTTAGGGGCATATTCCGATTTGTTTGTCAAGGGTTAAGCGCAGAACGAAGCTAACTCTGATGCCTACGAAAACGTCATTTTGAGCACAAAAATTTCTGGGATGGCAACCGATAAGCGCACCGCGTTTTAACCCATCAATCGATCGGCGGAATTTCTCTGCTCGTGACACGGAATCGTCACAGGCACACATCAGGATCTAGCGGCCCTTTCACGTCAAACGACGTGTCCATCAGGGCAGCCCACCGCCATTGACAGGCGGCCAGAAACTCCGGTCTGCTCCGATCTACCGTCCTATGTATTCGTACAGGAAACGCAAGATCATCCCTCAGCGAGATATTCCAGTTGAGAGAGCTCACCCACCGAGAGGCTCGGCGAGCGGTCGAAATCCAGTGTTAAAGCGGGTTACGGCATCTGCCGGGTCAAGTCAATGCAGCATTTAATGGGGCGCCGTGCAACGGCGCAAGGGGGCCCCGTTCATTGCTGCATTGACTTGACGCGCTACGAGTATCGCTACAATCGCGGCGCAGCCGGGAAAGAAGCATTCTTTCCCGGACTGCCCAGCGGCGAGCGATAAAAAGGTTGTCAAACCACCATCCTATTCGGGGTACGCGTTCTCTATGGCGGAACATCCCCCCCCCAGCTCAGGCTTGGACGGTTTGACAATTCGGTACATAAGCATGCACAAGACATGGCGGATTCCTAAGCTTGGCCTGCCACCGCCGGCAACACAACAGCTGCATCCTCCCTCAACGGCTTGTGTGGCAATTTCTTCACGATGTTTTTTGTCAGCTCCATGCCGAAGCATTTGGCCGCGTTGAATGGCTGTTTATTTTTGCGCACATAGAAAGTCACTCGAGCTATTTTGGCGGCCAAGGTTCGAATGGCCTTGACTCTCAGACCGCCGTATTTGCGCAGCAGTCGTTGCAAAATCTCCCGAATCACAGGGTTTCTGGAGGCATATTGAGCGACTTCGGTAAAAGCCCAACTCAGGTAGGCGTTGCCGTTTTTGGCATTGCCTAGGCCCTTGCTTTTGCCGTTACTCAGTTTGCTCGTTGAGCACAATCGACAGTAGGACACAAAATCGCCTGCAGACTTAAAACGCTGCATGGTGCCGATTTCCGTGCAAATAACCGCAGAGAGAACGGGGCCGCAGCCGGGAATGGTTTTGCAGATCCTGATCTTTGCATTGCTTCTGTATTTCTGCATTGCACTCTTCGATCATTTCCTCGAGCATGGCAATGCGAGAGATTTCAAAAGCCACACGCAGTCGGATATTCGGATCCTTGAATTCTTCGAGAATGTCGGAGTTGAAACGATAGTTGGGCTGCATGTGCGGTTGACAGCGCTCAAGAAGATCGGCCACGCGCACATTTTTGCTCAGCTGATTGCGATACAAGTTGATGAGCTTGATTTTCAAGCTTGCGCAGTCCTGAACCATCGCCATACGATACCGACACAGATCCCGAAGTGCTCGACTTGAGTAGTTCAGCGGCAAGTAGTGCTTAAGAGAACCGACTCGCAGTCGCTCGGCAAGATATTGAGCGTCGGTACGGTCATCGGAGGATTTGAGGTTGGCTTGACTGACGGTGCTCGGATCCGCGACGCGAAGCAACCAGCCTCGCTCTTCAAAGGCATCTGCCAGGCAATACCAGTTGTAGGTGGATTCGACCACGGCAACGTGATCGAAATCCTGACAGTGCGGCACAAGCACTTTGATGAAATTGTCGAGTCCGTCACGGATGCTGACCCGACCGCATCAGATATTTTTTCCGACAAGCTCACCGGCTTTGTTGAGCGCATTTCGACGCACGCAGATGACTGCGTTGTCACTATGCAAGTCGATGGCAATGAAATTCTTCTGCGGGATAGAAATATTTGCTGTAAGATGCACGCCCAGGTCTCCTTTCTGTTAGCGCAAAAAAATGGAAATTTTATGAGACCTGGTTGGGCTACGTAGCTTCGGTTGCGTGGCCCTTTTTCTTTGGTGATTTCCAGCAGTCAGCAAACTCTCAAAAAGTCTCTATGCCGAGAAACTCACGTCCGTTTCCAAGTCTGAAATCGGATATGAGTTTCGGGGATTTTGTTCTAAATGGAGTGGTAGAACAAAAGTAGATGTTTCACGTGGAACATTTGTGTGAAACGCAGTGCTTGATGATGTGTAGTTGAAGAGAAGTTCGAAAGAATATTTGGCTTAGAACAAGAAAAGCGTAAAAACTTGATCGGACGAGATGGATAGAAAGTAAAATTCCGACTGGTCAAAAAATACATCTGTATTGATAGAAATTCTAGTCGTCAATCTTTTTTGTGATACGCACGCTGCAAAAGAATACCTTTGAGAAGGGAAAATTGATAAACGCGTGTGCGCGCCTTAAAAATGAATTACCCGGATTTATTTGATGTTGTTGTGATTGGTTGTGGTCACGCCGGTGCTGAGGCTGCGTTGGCTTCAGCGAGAATGGGGGCGAAGACTCTTCTGATCACGCACAATATGGATACCATCGGACAGTTGTCGTGCAACCCGTCTATTGGAGGCATCGGTAAAGGACACCTCGTGAAAGAGGTGGATGCAATGGGTGGTGCCATGGGTGCGGTAACAGATGCTGCCGGTATTCAATTTCGAATTTTGAATCGTTCAAAAGGGCCTGCTGTTCGTGCAACGCGCGCACAGATTGATCGCAATCTATATCGTGTGGCGATGCGCAGCCGTATTGAAAATCAGCCGAATCTCTTTGTGTTTCAGATGGCCGCTGACGACTTGATTGTGGAAAACAATCGAGTGTTCGGCGTAGTGAGTAAGACCGGATGTCGTTTCTCTGCAAAAAGTGTTGTGATTTGCAGCGGGACATTTTTAAATGGGTTGGTCCATATTGGATTGGATCACTTCTCAGCCGGTCGTGCCGGGGATCCCCCCTCTATTAAATTGGCGGAACGATTGATTGATTTAGGGCTTCCCAAAGGACGTTTGAAAACCGGTACACCGGCGCGAATTGACGGAAGATCTATTGATTTTTCCAAATGCAAAGAACAGCCGGGAGATCTGAATCCTGTTCCTTCCTTCTCGTTAATGGAACCCGGAATTGAGCATCCGCGTCAAGTGTCGTGCTGGATCACACATACGAACGAGAGAATGCATGACATCATTCGTGCGAATTTAGATCGTTCACCGATGTACTCAGGCATCATCGAAGGTATCGGTCCGCGTTATTGTCCTTCAATTGAGGATAAGGTTCAGCGATTCAAAGACAAGGATAGTCACCAGGTCTTTTTGGAACCGGAGGGGTTGTCAACGAATGAGTTCTATCCGAATGGAATCTCGACTTCGCTACCGTTTGATGTTCAGTTGGCAATGATTCATTGCATTCCTGGGTTGGAAAATGCGTACTTGCTGAGACCTGGGTATGCCATCGAATATGACTTCTATGATCCTCGTGAGTTGAAGAGAACCTTTGAATGCAAGCGAATTGAAAATTTGTACTTTGCTGGTCAGATCAACGGCACGACCGGTTACGAAGAGGCTGCCGCGCAAGGTCTTTTGGCAGGCATCAATGCAGCAGCTCGTGCTCTCGGAAAAGAAGAATGGACTCCGCGACGCGATGAAGCATATTTGGGGGTGATGATTGATGATTTGACCACGCGAGGTGTCACGGAACCGTATCGCATGTTCACGAGTCGTGCCGAATATCGTCTAAGCTTGCGTGAAGATAATGCCGATGCTCGACTGGCAGAAACTGCTCACAGATTGGGTGTGCTTGGTAATGAAAAGTACGATCGCTACATGAGAAAGAAAGAAGCGGTTGAAAAAGAACTTTCGCGTCTGAAGGCTACCTGGGTTAATCCGAAAGTGATTGAAGCAGCGGAAGCTGAGCGTGTATTGGGAACCGGTATCGAGCGTGAGTACAACTTGGCAGCACTGTTGTCACGACCGAATGTATCTTATTACACGCTAATGTCGCTCAAGAAAAACAGCGGAGAGCTTGTGAGCGAAGAGCCTCTGACGGATGAAGCTCAGATTGAGCAAATTGAGATTGCACTGAAGTACAAAGGGTACATTGAACGTCAAAAAGAAGAGGTGCAGAAAACGTTAGCACACGAAGAAATGGTTCTGCCTTCAGATCTCGACTACGATAAAGTGATCGGGCTGTCGTTTGAAGTGCGTCAAAAACTCAAGGCAGTGCGTCCTGAAACGCTGGGACAGGCATCCAGAATTTCCGGTGTGACTCCGGCTGCGGTTTCATTGCTTCTTGTGTATTTAAAGCGTCTCAAGTGGGGTAATTAATTGTGGCGACGGAATTCCTAGCTTCAGAGATCCAAACAAAAGTACGCGATGAAATTCAGTTGGAACTGACAGAAGATCAGGCCGAAAAACTGGCTCGCTTTTCATCGCTTTTGTTGCGTTGGAATAATGCGTACAACTTGACGAGCATCAAGAATCCGGAAGATGTGGTTCGTCTGCATATTGCTGATTCATTGACACTTGTCCAGCATTTCTCTGATTTGGTCGGAGAGGTGAAAAATGTTCTGGACGTCGGCAGCGGGGGAGGCCTTCCGGCAATTCCTTTGGCGATCATGCGACATGATCTACAGATTACGATGGTTGACGCTGTTCAGAAGAAAACGATTTTTCAGAAGCAGGCTTGTGTCACGTGCCGGCTGTCCAATGTGGAGCCCATTCATGCACGTATTGAAACGCTGAAGGGAAAAACGTTTGAAGTGGTGACCAGTCGAGCGTTTGCCTCTTTAAAAGATATGGTGGAACTGACACGGGACGTTCTGTCAGAAGACGGACGTTGGCTTGCAATGAAGGGTAAGTTTCCGGATCAAGAAATCGCAGAATTACCATCTGATATCGAAGTGGAGAAAAAGCTGCTCTTAACGCTTGGAAATGGAAAAATTGAACGCGTTTTAATTGTCCTCAAGCGTAAGAATGCTCAATGAGGTTGGTTTTGAGGTGATTTAAACGCGGTTTGGTTGAGCGAGCTAAAAATTTCCTTTTAAATCAATGACTCATCATTAAATTGTCATGTAAAGAAGGTATACACAGCAATTTTCAGGACTCTGAACTCACAAAATGATCATGTTTGAATCCGAAATTGCCAATCTGTACACAGCGGCCATTATGGTCTTTGCAGCATTGGTGCCTGTACTCAATCCGTTTGGTGGTGCAATGTTTTTTCTGACGCTGACCAACGGAGTCGATCCTCATATACGTGGCGCAATGGCCAATCGTATCGGGTTGTACTCGCTGATTGTGTTACTGGTTTGCTTGTTCGCCGGAAACATCATTCTTAATTTCTTCGGAATATCGATTGGTGTTTTGCGAATGGCAGGTGGGATTGTTCTGTTTAGTGCTGGATGGCAGGCTTTGAACGCACCGGCACAAGAAGAGGGTACTCCTTCTGGTCAACCAAAGAGTGCTCGAGCCCTCTCCACCATGGCCTTTTACCCGTTTACATTGCCGCTGACGACCGGTCCCGGAGCGATCTCCGTTGCTGTGGCCATTGGTGCGACTCCTTATGAGGATGTCGGGCAGTTGATTGGGACAGTGTTGGGGATTGCATTGAGCATTGCTCTGGTTTGGGTGTGTTATCGCTATTGCGACAGAATCACCCGAGCCATTGGAGTAGCGGGATCGGATGCGTTGGCAAGAATTTTCTCGTTTATTTTGATATGTCTTGGTGTCTCTACGTTCTGGACAGGATTTTCTGAATTGTGGGCACAGCTTTAAGCGCTTTAATGCGCAAATAAGATTACGGAGCATAAAAAGAAGATGGCTTATATCTTTTGCATTGCCAATCAAAAAGGCGGCGTCGGAAAAACAACAACCGCAGTGAATACGGCCGCTGCTTTGGCAAAAAAGCGCAAGAAGGTTTTGTTGGTAGACCTGGATGCTCAGGGAAATGCCACAACGGGATCTGGAATTGAAAAAAGTGATTGCAAATTCACTATTTATGATCTTTTGGTAAATAAAAAGATCAAATTCGATCAGGTTGTGCAGAAGAGCGAAGTGGGCGGTTATGACGTTTTGCCATCCAATCGCGAATTGTCGGCAGCTGAACTTGAAATTGCCGAGATGAAGGATCGAGACAATTTGCTCAAGAACATTCTGGCAAAGGTTGAAGACAGCTATGACTTCATTTTGATCGATTGCCCACCTTCTCTGTCTCTTATCACCGTAAATGCTTTGTGTTGCGCAATGGGTGTGATTGTTCCGATGCAGTGCGAGTATTACGCGATGGAAGGTTTGAGTGATCTTGTTGAGACGATCAATCGTGTCGTGGCCAACAAGAATCCGAATCTCAAGGTGATCGGCGTATTGCGTGTGATGTACAGCCCGCGAATCTCATTGCAGAACCTTGTGAGCAATGAGCTCATCCAAACTTTTGGTGCTGTTGTGTTTGATACGGTGATTCCGCGTAATGTCAGTTTGGCGGAAGCGCCTTCTTTCGGAAAACCCGTGATGTACTACAAGAAGACCAGTACGGGTGCCAAGGCTTATCTAGATTTCGGCCGTGAACTGATTCGTCGTGTCAAAGACGAAGTGCAAGCCGTGCAAAAGGAGTAACGCGTTATGCCACCTAAGAAAACCAGTCGCCTCGGTCGGGGCCTGTCTTCCTTGTTGGGCGCCGAGGTGCCTGCCAACATTCCGACGCCGGCAAAGGCTAAGGCTGCTGCAACGGCAGCTCAAGAACAAAATGCGGGACCGGCCGTTCGAGAGATTGAAATCAGTCAGCTTAAAGCGGGCAAGTATCAGCCTCGTACGCTGATCGAACAGGAAAAGCTTCAAGAACTGAGCGATTCGATTCGACAGCAGGGCGTGATCAGTCCGATCATCGTGCGTCCGCTCGCAAGCGGCCGCTACGAGATCATCGCCGGCGAACGGCGTTACCGGGCCAGCAAACTTGCAGGCAAAAAAACGGTTCCTGCCATTGTGCGAGAAGTTGACGACAAGAGTGCTCTTGCGATGGCGCTGATTGAAAACATGCAGCGCGAAGATTTGAACGCGGTAGAAGAAGCTGCTGGTGTGAGTCGCCTGATCGAAGAATTCGGGTATACCCATGAGCAGGCAGCTGAAGCCATCGGGCGTAGTCGTTCTGCAACGACCAACCTATTGCGATTGCTGAATCTGACCGAAGCGGTCAAGCAGATGCTTGCCGACGGCAAGATTGACATGGGACATGCTCGAGCCTTGCTGGCTTTGTCCGGTGCTGAGCAAATTCAGGTTGCCAACGAGATCGTGGCCAAGGATTTGTCCGTTCGTGAGACCGAGCGGTTGATTGCTCGTCTGACGGATAAAGGCGAAGAAAAGAAATCTAAAGACGCCAAGAAAGAGCAGAGCGCGGATGACCGGATTCTTGAAGAGCGTCTGGCCGAATCGATCGGAGCCCCCGTGCATGTTGTGTATGGGAAGAAGGGACGCGGAAAAATCGTAATCGATTTTGCTGACCTAGACGATCTGGACGCGCTCATTGCCAAGCTTGCGCCGGAGAAAATGTAACAAGAGCGCGAGCCTTGTTGGGCGCTTTGGTTTCGTGATGCGGAAGCAGGCGGCGGATGGCAAATCCTCTTAAGATTTGGCAAACCCGCGAAAAAACTGGCAGAATGCGCCGCCGCCTACCTCTGTGGTGGTAAGGACTTTAAGCCCTTCAGATACTTGTTAAAGAGTATGTACACACGTAAAATAGCGCCATTTAAAAAGGGGGGTTCGGCACGGTATGAATCGTGAGGAATTGGTTCGTGTCGTGCTCTGGCAATTTGCAGCCATCGTCGTAACAGCACTCGTCTCTTGGATCGGTTTCGGTTCGGGGGCGGGTTTGTCTGCTATGTTCGGTGGTTTGTGTGTTGCGGTCCCCAACGCTATGTTCGCTTTGTATCTGTTACGTAGCCTCGGAAGTAAAAAGCCGGTGGCTCCGGCGCTGATACTTCTGGGCGAGCTTCTTAAGATTTTCGTAATCTGCGTGCTCTTTGCGCTGACGGCGAAGTTCTTCACAGATCTCAACTGGCCTGCAATGCTTGCCGGCATCATCGCCGGGGTGTTCGGACAGATGATTTCTATCTTTATTAAACACTGAGACCCAAAGGGATTTGGTTATGGCTACAGAAGGAGCACTTAGCTCAACCGGATACATGCTTCACCACCTGACGCATAATGCCTCCGGCAAGATGCAGTCAATCATTGACTTTTCGGTCATCAACTACGACACCATCTTCTTTTCCATTCTCATGCTGGTTGTTTCGTTGTGGTTGCTTCGCCGCGCCGCAAAGAACGCCACGAGCGGTGTGCCGGGCAAGTTCCAGTGCGCCGTCGAAATGCTTGTGGACATGGTGGAAGAACAGAGTAAATCGATTGTGCATGGCGATCGTACCTTTATCGCTCCCTGTGCACTGACGGTTTTCGTCTGGGTCGTACTGATGAACGCAATCGACCTGATTCCTGTCGACTTGCTGCCCGCAATTGCTGGTCTTTTCGGCATCCACTACTTGCGTCCGCTGCCGACGGCAGACTTGAACGGCACGATGGGTATTTCCATTGCTGTGCTGCTGCTGAGTCTGTACTACGGCTTTAAGATTAAAGGTGCAGGCGGTTGGTTCCACGAGCTGTTCTCGGCTCCGTTTGGCAACCACTTCCTGTTGTGGCCCTTTAACTGTGCATTGAATATCATTGAGTATCTTGCTAAGACTGTCAGTCTCGGCATGCGACTCTTTGGCAACATGTACGCAGGTGAATTGCTCTTCTTCCTGATCGCTCTGCTCGGCGGCTATGCCATGAGCTTCGGCGTGTTTGGGGGCTCGTTGAGCGTGTTCGGCCAGATTTTTGCCGGCCTTTGCTGGTGGTTGTTCCACATTTTGATCGTTCTGCTTCAGGCGTTCATCATGATGATGCTGACCTTGGTTTACATTGGTCAGGCTCATGACGGACACTGATGGCTATTTTTTCCTTTCTTTCTCTTTTCATTCCTAACTGGAAAAACTTAAGGAGTTTGCAATGACCAACGTTGCTATGGTTGCCCTGGCCTCCGGCCTCATTATCGCCTTCGGTGCCATGGGCGCCTGCATTGGCATCGGCATCATGGGTTCCAAGTACCTCGAATCTGCCGCTCGCCAGCCTGAGCTCATGAACACCCTTCAGACGAAGATGTTCCTGCTCGCCGGCCTGATCGACGCTGCCTTCCTTATCGGCGTCGGCGTGGCCATGATGTTCGCCTTTGCCAACCCGTTCGCCGGCTAATCCCGGTTTGAAGGATCGACGCACAAGGCTCGATCCAATACCGTCTATTTTTAATTGACGTTGCCGCGAACACCTTGACGGCGGTGGTTGAAAAGCCGATCCGCCGCTGAGGTGTGTGGCAAAAACGGGGTTGACAATGAACATTAATGCCTCTCTGTTTGTACAGATGGTGGTGTTCTTCATCGGATGCTGGATCACGATGAAGTTCATCTGGCCGCCTTTGATCAAAGCGATCGAAGAACGCCAAAACAAGATCGCTCAGGGTCTTGCCGCTGCTGACAAGAGCAATGAAGCTCTTGCCGAAGCCCAGGCCAAGGGCCGCGAGATCGAAGCAGAAGCACGTGCTCATGCGACGACCATCGTCTCTGACGGTGAAAAGCGCGGCGCAGCGATTGTTGAAAATGCCAAGGAACGCGCCCAGGCTGAAGCCGATCGCATCATTGCGAGCGCTAAGGCTGAGGCCGCACAGGAAATGCAGCGTGCCCGCGAACAGCTTCGTGACGAAGTTGCCGCTCTCGCTGTGGCCGGTGCCGAGCAGATTCTTGCTCGCGAAGTGGACAAGACCGTTCACGCACAGCTTCTTGAACAACTTAAGGCGAAGCTCTAATCATGGCTGAACTTTCGACGATTGCCCGCCCTTACGCTCAAGGCCTCTGGAAGGCTCTTGCAGACCGTGGGGACACCGCGCAGGCCGCTGAGATTGAGCAGTCGCTCTTTGCTCTCAGCTCTGCGGTTTCCGAACCGCAGGTTGCCGAACTCGTGTCCGATCCTAAGGTGACCGATGACCAGATGTATGACCTGCTTGCCGGGTCGATCGGCGAGGAGGCTCCCTCCGAGCTGAAAGGCCTTCTGCGCACAGTCATCGAAAATGGTCGTCTCTGTGCTTTGCCCGAGATCGCCGCGCAGTTCCGTGCGCTTAAAAACGAATCCGAAGGTGTCGCTGACGCCTACATCGAGTCCGCCTACGCCCTCACCAAGAAGGACGTCGACCAGCTTGTCAAAGCGCTCAGCACGAAGTTCCCCGGAGTGACGCTCCGTCCCGAAGTGTCCATCAATAAGGACCTTATCGGCGGTGTCAGCATCCGTGTGGGAGACCAGGTGCTTGACGGTTCGGTACGTGCGCGTCTTGCGCAGATGAAGGCGGCGCTCACCGCATAAATTTCGGAGCTCTAAGAATGCAACTTAATCCTAGTGAAATCAGCGAACTGCTGAAGCAGCGAATCGAAGGCCTCGGGGTTTCGGCTGATCTCCGTACCCAGGGCACCGTGGTTTCGGTGACCGACGGTATTTGCCGCGTGCACGGTCTTCACGACGTGATGCAGGGCGAAATGCTGGAATTCCCCGGCAATACCTATGGCCTCGCGCTCAACCTTGAACGTGATTCCGTCGGTGCCGTTATTCTCGGCAACTACGAACACATTTCCGAAGGCGATACGGTTAAGACCACCGGTCGCATCCTTTCCGTTCCCGTCGGTCCGGCTCTGATCGGCCGTGTGGTGAACGCGCTCGGCCAGCCGATTGACGGCAAGGGCCCGATTGCCACCGAAGAATTCGACGTGGTTGAAAAGGTTGCTCCCGGCGTGATCGATCGTCAGTCCGTGAGCCAGCCGGTTCAGACGGGTCTGAAGTCCGTTGACGCCATGATCCCGATCGGTCGCGGCCAGCGTGAATTGATCATTGGTGACCGCCAGACCGGTAAGACGGCTATCGCTATCGATACGATCATCAACCAGAAGGGCAAGGACCTTATCTGCGTTTACGTGGCTATCGGCCAGAAGGCTTCTACGATTGCCAACGTGGTGCGTCAGCTCGAAGAGCACGGCGCCATGGAATACACCATCATTGTGGCTGCTACGGCTTCCGAATCCGCCGCTCTGCAGTACATCGCTCCCTACGCGGGCGCCACGATGGGCGAATACTTCCGTGACCGCGGTCAGGACAGCCTGATCGTTTACGACGACTTGACCAAGCAGGCTTGGGCTTATCGCCAGATTTCCCTGCTGCTGCGTCGTCCGCCCGGACGCGAAGCCTATCCCGGCGACGTGTTCTACCTGCACTCCCGTCTGCTCGAACGTGCCGCTCGCGTGAACCCGGCTTATGTCGAACGCTTCACGAAGGGCGCTGTCAAGGGCAAGACCGGTTCGATGACCGCTTTGCCGATCATTGAAACGCAGGCCGGTGACGTGACCGCCTTCGTTCCGACGAACGTGATTTCCATTACCGACGGCCAGATCTTCTTGGAAACCGACTTGTTCAACGCCGGTGTCCGTCCTGCTATTAACCCCGGCATCTCGGTGTCCCGCGTGGGTGGTGCAGCTCAGACCAAGATTATCAAGAAGCTCGGTGGCGGTGTTCGTCTGGCTCTGGCTCAGTACCGTGAACTGGCTGCGTTTGCTCAGTTCGCCAGCGACCTTGACGAAGCTACTCGCAAGCAGCTTGAACGCGGCCGTGTGGTGACCGAACTCATGAAGCAGCCCCAGTACCAGCCGTTGCAGGTTTGGGAAGAAGCTGTGACGTTGTACGCTGTTGAAATGGGTGCATTTGACGATGTGGCCGTTAAGGACGCTCTCAAGTGCGAACGCGCCATGCGCGAATACCTGCAGCAGCACCACGCCGATCTGGTTGAACGCATCGAGCAGAAGAAGGAGCTGTCCAAGGAAGACGGCGCCATCATGAAGTCTGCCATCGAAGAGTTCAAGAAGAACGGTGCGTGGTAATCGGCACCAACACACTCTGAGAGGACCACATGCCTAGTACAAAGGAAATTCGCGGAAAGATCAAGAGCGTGCAAAACACGCGAAAGATCACCAAGGCGATGGAGATGGTTGCGGCCTCGAAGATGCGTAAGGCTCAGGATCGTATGCGCGCAGCCCGCCCGTACGCCGACAAGGTGCGCAATATCATTGCGCATCTTGCAAGCGCCCGTGCGGACTACAGCCATCCGTTCCTCGTCAAGCACAAGGTTCAGACCGGTAAGGCCGCGCTCATTATGGTGACCACGGACAAGGGTCTGGCCGGTGCGCTGAATACGAACATTCAGCGACAGGTTCTACACAAGGCAACCGAACTTCGCGAACAGGGCGTGACGTTGCAGGTGACAGCCATTGGTAACAAGGCTGTCGCATTCTGCGGTCACGCCGGTCTCGAAGTGGTGAGTCAGGCTGTTCAGCTTGGCGATCACCCCCAGCTGGAACGCCTTCTGGGTGCCATCCGCGTACAGCTTGATGCGTACGCGCAGGGCAAGGTTGATTGCGTGTACCTCGCTTATTCGCGCTTTATCAACGCGATGAAGCAGGAACCTGTCATTGAGCAGCTTTTGCCGCTTACCGACGACAAGCTCGCATCCCTCGGGGAAAAACCGCATGCGTATTCGTGGGACTACATCTACGAACCGAATGCGCAGACCGTGCTCGACGAATTGCTCAAGCGCTACGTCGAAGCTTTGATTTATTCGTCGGTTGCAGAAAACATGGCTTCCGAGCAGTCTGCCCGTATGGTGGCCATGAAGGCCGCTTCGGACAACGCCAAGAAGTTGATCGGTGAACTGCAGCTCGTCTATAACAAGACCCGTCAGGCCGGCATTACGAAGGAAATCACCGAAATTGTCGGTGGTGCCGCCGCCGTGTCTTAAGAAACAGATTTGAATACCGAGGAAAAACCAATGAGTATCGGACAAATCGTTCAGGTCATCGGCGCTGTGGTGGACGTTGAATTCCCCCGCGACGCGATGCCGAAGGTTTATGACGCTCTTATCCTTGAACAGGATGAGAACAATACCCTGGCCGAAGCCGGCCTGACTTTTGAAGTGCAGCAGCAGCTGGGCGATGGCGTGGTGCGCACCATTGCCATGGGCTCGTCCGAAGGTCTGCAGCGCGGCATGAAGGTTCGCTCGACCGGTGCCGGCATCTCCGTGCCGGTCGGTCACAAGACCCTGGGCCGCATCATGGACGTGCTCGGCCGTCCTATCGATGACTGCGGTCCCATCGGCGAAGACGAACGCCGTACGATTCACCGCGAAGCTCCCAAGTTCGACGAACTGAGCCCGTCCGTGGATCTGCTCGAAACCGGCATTAAGGTTATTGACTTGATCTGCCCGTTCGCCAAGGGCGGCAAGATCGGTCTGTTCGGCGGCGCCGGTGTGGGCAAGACCGTCAACATGATGGAGCTCATCAACAACATCGCTAAGGCCTACGGTGGTTATTCCGTGTTTGCCGGCGTCGGTGAACGTACCCGTGAAGGTAACGACTTCTACCATGAAATGGAAGAGTCCAAGGTTCTCGACAAGGTGGCCATGGTGTTCGGTCAGATGAACGAACCGCCGGGCAACCGTCTGCGTGTTGCTTTGACGGGCCTGACGATGGCTGAAGCCTTCCGTGACGAAGGCCGCGACATCCTGCTCTTCATTGACAACATTTACCGTTACACTCTTGCCGGTACCGAAGTGTCCGCTTTGCTCGGCCGTATGCCTTCTGCTGTGGGCTACCAGCCGACGCTGGCCGAAGAAATGGGCAAGCTCCAGGAACGAATCACCTCCACGAAGACGGGTTCCATTACCTCGATTCAGGCTGTGTACGTTCCCGCTGACGACTTGACTGACCCGTCCCCGGCTACTACCTTCAGCCACTTGGACGCCACCGTTGTGTTGAGCCGTGACATTGCAGCTCTGGGTATCTACCCGGCCGTTGATCCGCTCGACTCCACGTCCCGTCAGGTCGACCCCAACATCATCGGCGAAGAACACTACACGGTCGCCCGCCGCGTTCAGGAAACGCTGCAGAAGTACAAGGAATTGCGCGACATCATCGCAATTCTCGGTATGGACGAATTGTCGCCGGAAGACAAGCTCGCCGTGACGCGTGCTCGTAAGATCCAGCGCTTCCTGTCCCAGCCCTTCCACGTGGCCGAAGTGTTTACGGGCTCGCCCGGTAAGTACGTTCCGCTCAAGGAAACGATCCGTGGCTTCAAGATGATTGTTGACGGCGAATGCGATCAGCTGCCGGAACAGGCCTTCTACATGGTCGGCACGATTGACGAAGCCTTCGAAAAGGCTAAGACGATCAAGTAATTCCGGCTCATTGCACCTGCGGAGAAAAGCGTTGAACACTGTTCTCCGCAGTGCACCGGCATCAAGCCGATTTAACGGAGCAATCTATGGCTACGATTTTTGTTGACGTCGTCAGCGCAGAAGAGTCCATCTTCTCCGGTGAAGCCAGTTTTGTGGCTTTGCCCGGTCAGGAAGGCGAGCTCGGTATTCTGCCCGGACACGTTCCCCTGCTTACCCGCATTCGTCCTGGTGCCGTGCGCATCACGACGACGGAAGGCGCGCAGGAAAATGTGTTCGTCGCAGGCGGTATCCTTGAGGTGCAGCCCGACCGCGTGACTGTTCTGGCCGACACGGCCATCCGCAGCAAGGATCTTGATGAAGCCAAGGCGAAGCAGGCGCTCGAAGAAGCGAAGCTTCACCGCGCCAAGGCGCAGAGCAACATGGAGATTGCCAAGCTCGAAGCGACCATGGCAGCACTGGCTGCACAGATCGCCTACATCAAGCGCATGCGTCACTGACCTTGCGCAACGGCGTGAAGACGCCTTGCTTGGAGAAGCGGCCTTTTCAAGGCGCATCCTTGTTTTCACGAGGTGCGTCGGAGAAAAGGCCGTTTTTCTTTTGTTTTGAGCGTGACAGGTCACCGAGCCTTGCGCTAGGATTCGAGAGACAGCCGCCTTTAGCGCGGCACTTTGTTGGAATTAATGAGAAAGGAGCATCTCGATGGATGCACAAGACTTTACGGATGTGATTCAGGTTTGCACTGACGGCAGCAGCCTGTCTGAAAAAGGTGTGACGACCGCTGTCGAATTGGCCAAAACGCTCGGTCTGCCGCTTCTGGGCATGACGGTTGTCAAAGGTGATGCTCCTGAAAACGGTTTGGAGGGCGAACCGCAGGAAGTCCGCGATCGTTTGCAGACTATTGTGGAGGAAGCCGAGGCCGCCGGCATTCAATATCGGGTTCTTGCCGAACATGCCGCCACGCCGCATGAAGGCATTCTCGATGTTGCCATGCGCTACGATGCACGCTTTATTGTGATGGCTAGCCGCGGTCTGGGCTCGCTCGGCAGCCTTTTCCTAGGTTCCGAAACGCAAAAGACGCTTGCCGAAGCTGACCGTCCCGTGCTGGTGATCCGCTAATTCTCTTCGGGGCATAACGCTACCAATACTGCCTCGGGCGCGATGCCGGTAATGCGAACCCGCTTTTCCCGACAAGTTTCGCCCGAGATCAGCGTCACGCCGGATTTGGATGTGCCGATTTTCTTTGCGAGAAATGCGCACAGCTTGGCGTTGGCTTTCCCGTCAACAGGGGGTGCTGCAAGCGCTACTTTCAGTTTGCCGTCAAAGACTCCCGCTACGGCGTCCTTCTTGGCGCCGGGCCGCGCGTGAACGCTTAAAACAACACCCCTGTCATCCTCTCTTAACCAAGAACAAAGGTTTGGTGTGCGAGAATCCGTGCTTTCTCGGACGCTTTGTACAGAATTTTTTGCCATGAAACCGATCAACGACACTTTTTTGCGAGCGCTCAAGCGCGAACATACCGACTATACCCCGTTGTGGCTGATGCGTCAGGCCGGCCGCTATTTGCCTGAATACAACGCCACGCGTGCGCGCCTCGGGTCGTTCCTTGCTTTGGCCAAGTGTCCTGATGCGGCTTGTGAGGTGACGCTGCAGCCGGTGGATCGTTATGGACTCGATGCCGCTATTCTCTTCTCGGACATTCTTACTGTGCCTGATGCGATGGGGCTTGGTTTGAGCTTTGTTGCCGGCGAAGGTCCGGTCTTTGCCAAGCCCGTGCAAAGCGAAGAAGCTATCAACGCCTTGTATGTTCCCGATATTGAAGAAAGTCTCGGTTACGTTACCGAAGCCGTGCGTGTGATTCGCCGCGAGCTCAACAACCGAGTTCCTCTGATCGGTTTTTCCGGATCGCCCTTTACGCTTGCTTGCTACATGGTTGAAGGCGGCAGTTCCAAGGATTTTGCGACGATCAAGAAGATGATGTACTCGCGCCCGGATCTGTTGCACCGAATTTTGGATGTCAACGCACGCGCCGTGACGGCATACCTCAATGCGCAGATTTTGGCGGGCGCTCAGGCGGTCCAGATTTTTGACACCTGGGGCGGCGCCTTGGCTGACGGTTGCTTCGAAGCATTTAGCCTGAAGTATATGAAGCAGATCGTCGACGGGCTCATCCGCGAAAACGACGGTGAGAAGGTTCCGGTTATTCTCTTTACTAAAGGTGGCGGCTTGTGGCTCAAGGAAATGGCTGCAACGGGCGCTGACTGTATCGGTCTGGACTGGACAGTGAATCTCACCAAAGCCCGTGCCTGTGTGCAGGATGCGGTGGCTCTTCAGGGCAACCTCGATCCAGCCGTTCTTTTTGCCGATGAAGCTTCCATCCGTCGCGAAGCACGTCGCGTGATCGACAGCTTCGGCAAGGTTGGCAATGGCGGCCACGTCTTTAACCTCGGTCACGGCATCAATCAGCATACGGATCCGGAAGCGGTTCGCATTCTGGTTGATGAAGTGCATAACTATTCGCGTCAGATGCACGCATCCTAAGACTCTAGTGGGCAGACTCTCAGCTGCCCCAAGAAGTTGTGGAAAAGTTGTTTTCCACAAAGTTATCCACAGCTTTGACCACAGGTTGTGAAGAAAAGAAAAGCCCTCGATATGAGGGTTTTTCTTTTGATTTTTGTATGTAATCTGTTGAATTTAAAGGGAATTGATGGAGGGTTATCGAAGCTCATCTAAATGGTGAAAAGTGCCTTTATTTCCTGAACGGCCAAGGAAAACAAGTGTTTTCCACATAGTTATCCACAGGTTGAAAGCGGTTGTGCACAACCGAGGCAAAGAGACAGGCGAACTTTAAAATTCGTGTTGCGTCAAGACCTAAACGTCATTTGATTTCTTTTTTCAGCTTCTTTTTCTCATGACTTTTCCACAGTTTGCCAAAGTGATTGTCGACGCTCCGTTGCCGGAGCTGGACTATACCGTCGGTGACGAGGTGCAGCTTATGGTCGGTGATCGCGTGTTGGTTCCTCTCGGCGCGCGCAAGGTGGTGGGAATTGTCACGGGGCTGTCCGATTCGACGGAAGTTGCGGCCGGAAAACTCAAATCCGTTTTGCGCGTTTTCCACGAGGTGGAGCCGTTGCGCAAAGAGTGGCTCAAGACCATGGCGTTTGCGGCGGATTATTACCTGCGGCCACGAGGGGAAGCGGCGTTGTCTGCGCTGCCGCCTTTTTTTCGACTGCCCGCTACGCCAACCTATGAAAGGCGTCTGCAGAAGCTTCGCGAACTCAAGACGAAGAAGATCACTTATGAACCTGCGCCAGTTCTCAACGACGAGCAGAAGGCGGCAGCCGATGCGGTGTCGGCAAGTACCGGCTACGCGCCGTTTATGCTTTTCGGAGTGACTGGCTCCGGCAAAACTGAAGTCTATTTGCACATCATAGAAAGCGTCCTGACCAAAGATCACGAAGCACAGGTCATGCTCTTGGTACCTGAAATCAATTTGACGCCGCAGCTGGAAGCCCGGGTGAGAGCGCGTTTTGCACAGGCTCTCGTCGTGACCATGCATTCGAGTCTTACGCCCGCAGAGCGAGCGCGCAATTGGTTGGCCGTACATGAGGGAAGAGCGCGCATTCTGGTGGGGACGCGCATGGCGGTCTTTGCGAGCTTTCAAAAACTCTCGCTCATCATTGTCGACGAGGAGCACGACCCGAGCTACAAAGCTGGCGAGGGGATGCGTTTTTCGGCCAGAGACGTGGCACTCAAGCGCGCCTTCGACAATAAGATCGCCTGTGTACTTGGCTCTGCAACCCCGTCGCTCGAGACCTGGCAGCAGGTGCGCAGCGGTCAATACAAGCGACTGACGCTGTCACACCGTGCGGTGGCGACAGCTCATTTGCCGGAGCTGCAGCTCGTTGATATGTCAAAGCGCAAACCCGCTGTTTTTTCCGAAGAGGTCAAGGAGGCGGTGACGCAGGCCATTGAAGCGGGTGGTCAGGTGCTGATTTTCATTAATCGGCGAGGATATGCGCCGGTGATCAGCTGCACGGCCTGCGGTTGGGTAACGCGCTGCGTGCATTGCTCGGGCTTTACGGTATTTCATAAAACGGAAAAACGTCTGGTATGTCACCATTGCGGCAGTCGCTACGAAGTTCCGGAGCGCTGTCCTGTGTGCGGCAATGCGGAAATCCTGCCGGTTGGAACCGGTACGCAGCGCATCGAAGAAGCCATTGAGGCGCTTTGGCCTCAGGCACGCGTGTTGCGCATTGATCGTGATAGTGTGCGAAGCAAATCGGCTGCTGAATCGGCTTTCGAGTCGGTTCATGAGGGAGGCGTCGACATTGTCGTGGGGACGCAGATGATTGCCAAGGGGCATGATTTCAAACGCGTGAGCCTCGTGGTGGTACTCAATGCCGACGCTCAGCTCATGAGTCCTGATGTGCGTGCCGAGGAGCGGCTTTACGCTACACTCATGCAGGTCGCAGGCCGAGCGGGACGAGCCGAGCGTGCCGGTCGCGTGATGATTCAGACCCGGTACCCGAATCACCCCGTTTATGCCGATATGAAGACGCAAAACTATGAGCAGTTCGCCGAACGCCTCCTGCAGGAGCGTGAAGATGCTGTTTCTCCTCCGTTTTGTCGTCAGGCTCTTTTAACGGCGCAGGCCAAGACGCTCGACCGAGCACTGGGCTTTTTGCGGCGTGCCAAGATAAAAGCCGAGGCGCTGGCGGCCGGTGACGTGTTCATTTATGAACCGGTTCCGATGCCGCTGATGCGCCTCAAAGATCGGGAGCGAGGTCAGCTGCTGGTGGAGTCGGGATCTCGCGCGAGACTTCACGCTTTTTTGGTTGCCTGGTCGGCGGCAATGTCTGCGGCGGACCCGAGGGACGCCGGCACCGATTGGACGATAGAGGTGGACCCGGCCGATATCTAAGAGAGCGAACTCTCCCGTATAATGCTTGCCGTTCGTCGCCGTAGTTCAACTGGATAGAATATGGCCCTCCGAAGGCTGTGATGTGGGTTCGAGTCCCGCCGGCGGCACCAACCGAATACACTCTGAGAGCGCGCGCCGCAAGCGCGCTTTTTTTTCAAAGGATGTCCTGCAGATGGTGTTTCCCGTTGACATGAGCCTGCACAAAAAGAGCAAGCGTTTTGACATTGCTTTTGATGACGGACAGAGCTTTTCGTTTTCCTTCGAATTTCTTCGTGTCTTTTCTCCCTCGGCGGAAGTGACGGGACACACGCCCGATCAGGCAAAACTTCAGGTCGGAAAGCGCGATGTGGACGTCAAAGGCGTTGAGCCGACCGGCCGTTACGCCGTGCGTTTTATTTTCGATGACGGTCACGATTCCGGCATTTACAGCTGGGAGTATTTGCACGACATCGGCACGCGTCAGCAGGAACTTTGGGACGGTTATCTTGCTCAACTCAAGGAGGCTGGGGCAAGCCGCGATCCAGCCGATCCCGCCAATGTGCCGTTCATGCCCAAGCCTAAGGCGACATGCCCGTCTAAGCAGCACGGATAAGAAACATGGCAGAAGAAAATCAGAAACAATCTTCCGATTCCGAAAAGCAGGTGGACTTTGGCTACCGCGCCGTGCCCGAAAGCGAAAAGGAAGAAGACGTCAAAGAAGTTTTCGAGTCGGTAGCCAAGCGCTATGACTTGATGAACGATGTTCTGAGTTTCGGGTTGCACCGTGTGTGGAAACGTACCTGCGTCTCTCTTTCCGGTGCAGCCGAAGGTCAAAAAGTGTTGGATATTGCTTCCGGCACTTGCGATATGGCGATTCGTTTCGGCGAAGTGGTCGGAAAGTCCGGAGAGGTGTGGGCGACCGACATTAATCATGAGATGATCAAGGAAGGCACCAAACGGCTTAAAGCCGTCGGGTGCAAGGCGCATGTTGCGATTTGTGACTGCGAGGCACTTCCTTTTGAGGACAATTATTTTGACATTGCGGTGGTGAGCTTCGGGTTGCGCAATATGACCCACAAAGATCGTGCGTTGAAGGAAATGATGCGCGTCGTGCGTCCTGGCGGACGCGTTGTGGTGCTTGAATTCAGTCGTTGCTGGAAGATCTTTAAGCCTTTTTACGATCTGTATTCCTTCAAGCTGATGCCGTGGCTCGGGCAAAAGATTGCGGGGGACGCGGAAAGCTATCGGTATTTGGCTGAGTCCATCCGCATGCATCCCGATCAGGAGACCCTTGCGGGCATCATGGAAGAGGTGGGGCTTGATCGCGTAACTTGGAAGAACATGACTTTCGGTGTTTGTGCGTTACATATTGGACTCAAGCCGTGACGGGTCGCGCAACGAACTGAAAAACTCACATACAAATCAACGAAAACACCTGTTTTAAGGCAGACGGCTCATCCGTACAATTGATAGCCGTTGTCCGCCGATGAAACAGGTGTTTTTGCAGATGCGGACGTCATTGAGAAACAGAGAAAGAAATCTATGAAAAAGTTTTTTGCCCTTTTGGCCGTGGGCTTGGTGATGATGACGACGGCAATTGACAGTGCTGAAGCGGCCCGTCGTATGGGCGGCGGCATGAATCTCGGCCGTCAGGCTCCGGCCCTGCGTCAGGCAACGCCGGCTCCGCAGGCTCCTGCTTTGCGTCAGAACCAGCAGAGCAATCGTCAGAACGCAGCCCAGCAGCAAAACACAGCGGGTGCCGCGGCTAATGCTGCCAAACCTTCTATGATGCGCAACATTCTCATGGGAGCTGCCGCTGCTTTGGGCATTACCGCTCTTTTGAGCGCACTCGGTCTTTCCGAAGGTGTAGGCCAGATCATCATGATCGTCCTGATGGCAGCAGCGCTCTATTTTGTCCTGCGCATGGTGCTCGGTCTATTTGCAGGGCGTGCGGCCGGCAATCGTTCCGGTGCGGCTTCCCGTCAGACCTATACGCAGACGCAGCGTGAACAGCCTCAGGCTAGCTATAGCCAGGCACAACCGGCTGCCGAAACTTCCGCTGCTTCTGCTTCGACCGCAACCGCAGCTTCCGTGATGCCTGAAACGATGGGGGCTCGCCCGGGCAGCGTCATGGATATGTTTGCTCGTCAGAACGCGCAGGTTGCTCAAGGAGAAGGTGCGCCCGCACTTGAAGTTCCGGCTGGTTTTGACGTAGCCGGTTTTGAAGCGGTGGCCAAGGAAAACTTCGTACGTTTGCAGAAGGCTTGGGACTCGGGTGACTACAACTCGCTCGGTGACTTTACGACAGATGAGCTCTTTATTGAACTGACGCACAGTTTGCGTGAGCGCGGTGCCGCCAAGCAGACCTCCGAGGTGATCAATCTTGACGCCAAGCTGTTGGGAATTGCGAAGATGGCCGACGCCAATGAGCACGTCGCTGTCGTCGAATTCAAGGGTGCCATGAAGATTGAGGGCGAGTTCGAAGAGGTTCGCGAACGTTGGGTTCTTGCCCGCAAGGACGACGACTCAAGTGGCTGGCTGCTCGCTGGCATTGAACAGGTCACTGCTTAAGTTTTTCGATTTTTCCTGCTCGACGTACCCGTCAAAGGCTCCGGCCGCGGCGGGTTTTTCATTTTGGGGCCACAAAATGCCGATCTGATGGCAGAATAATCCCGAATTTCCAAACCAATCCCGCCCGAAACCAACCGAAATTCAAAAGGGCGTCCATATTTTAGGAATCGATTCATGATCAACGTTGTAATTCTTGCCGCGGGTCAGGGCAAGCGTATGCGCTCGTCTCTTCCCAAAGTGCTGCAACCCTTGGCCGGTATGCCGATGCTCGGACATGTACTTGCCAGCGTGAAAAAACTCGAAAACGTTTCCCGAACCGTCGTGGTTGTGGGTTGCGGAGCAGAGGTCGTCAAGAGTGCCTTTGCACAGGAAGAAGGTTTGCATTTCGTTTTACAGGAACCTCAGATGGGGACGGGTCACGCGCTGCAGTGTGCATTGCCCGAACTCGATCCCGAGGCCGAATACACGTTGGTGCTCTTGGGTGACGTACCGCTTGTGCAACCCGAAACAATTGAGCGGCTTCTGACAGCCGCAGGCGACGGCATGGCTATTCTCACGACCGTGCTTCGCAATCCCACGGGTTATGGCCGTATCCTGCGCCAGAAGGGTCGCATCGTTGCGATTGTTGAACAAAAAGACGCTACCGAAGGCCAAAAGCAAATCCGAGAAGTCAACACCGGCATCATGTTGCTTCCGACGGCGCGCTTGCAGGGGTGGCTTTCCGAACTCAAGACTTCCAACGCACAGGGCGAGTACTATCTCACCGATGTGATCGGTTTGGCTGTGCGCGACGGCGTGCGCATCAACTCCGCGCGTCCTCGCCGCAGCTTTGAGGTCGAAGGCGTCAATTCCAAGACGCAGCTTGCCCGTCTCGAAGGTATCTGGCAGGATCATCTGGCCGAACAGCTCACCGAAAGCGGCGTAACGGTGCTTGATCCGTCGCGTCTGGACATCCGCGGTACGCTGCAGTGCGGTACCGACGTCGTGATTGATGTGGGCTGCGTGTTCGAGGGTGAAGTTAAGCTTGGCGACAATGTTTATGTCGGACCCTACTGCGTGATTCGTAATGCCGAAATCGCTGCGGGAACTCGCATTGAAGCTTTTACGCACATTGATTCGGCCAAGATCGGTCCCGATGCCAAGATCGGCCCCTATTCTCGTTTGCGTCCGGGTGCTGAACTCTCTGCCAAGGTGCACATCGGCAACTTCGTGGAAATTAAGAAGTCTGAAATCGGCGAAGGTTCCAAAGTCAACCACCTCTCTTACATCGGTGATACGACAATGGGCTCAGGCGTTAACATCGGTGCGGGCACCATCACCTGCAACTACAACGGTGTCGAGAAGTTCCGCACGGTGATCGGTGACAAAGCTTTCATCGGTTCGGGTACTGAATTAGTGGCTCCGGTAACGGTCGGCAGCGGTGCTACGATCGGCGCCGGCACGACGCTTACCCATAATGCTCCCGAACACAAACTCACAGTGGGACGCGCCCGTCAGACGACGATCGAAGGATGGAAGCCGCCGGTGCCTGAAGGCTACACGTTCGTGAAGAACTGATCGCGGAGGCGGCATCATGTGCGGAATTGTGGCCGGCGTTGCCGGCAGGGACGTTGTTCCCGTTTTTCTGCAAGGTCTAAAGCGCCTTGAGTACCGTGGCTACGACAGCTGTGGCGTCGCAGTCGTGCGCGACGGTGAAATTGACCGCGCCCGCAGTGTGGCGCGTGTCAAGGATTTGGCCGAGCAGGTGCGGGCCGAAGGCATGCACGGCACCGTCGGCATTGCGCATACACGCTGGGCCACGCATGGGGGGCCCGTCGTAGCCAATGCACACCCGCATATTGCGGGCAACCGCATTGCATTGGTGCACAACGGCATCATCGAAAACTTCGCTCAACTGAGAGCCGAGCTCGAAGCCACAGGTGTCACCATGCAAAGCCAAACGGACACCGAAGTGCTCGCACATCTGGTCAATTTCTATCTTGAGGATGACCTTCTGGAGGCGCTCAAAAAGGCGCTTTCCCGTGTGACGGGTGCCTATGCGGTGGCAGTTTTCGACAAACGTCACCCCGAGCGTATCGTGGGTGCGCGTCAAGGTTCTCCCATGGTCGTTGGTTTGGGCGAGGGCGAAAACTTTATCGCCAGCGACGCCATGGCACTCGTCGGAGTCACGGACAAGATTGTGTATCTTGACGACGGCGATATTGTGTCGATGACCAAGGACGAGTGTCAGATTTATGGACGTACGGGCAACGACTCCTGGCAACCTGTCGAGCGCAAAGCCGTGATCGTGCAGGCGTATGCAGGCGCTGCCGAACTCGGACCTTATCGCCACTACATGCAAAAGGAAATCTTCGAGCAGCCGCGCGCAATTGCCGATACGCTCGAAGGCGTCGAAGGCATTACGCCGACCTTGTTTGGGAAAAAAGCTGAAGAAGTGTTTCGCAGTACCCGCCGCATTCTGATGCTTGCCTGCGGCACGAGTTTTTACGCGGCGCTCACGTCCAAATATTGGCTTGAGGCGATCGCGGGCATTCCGGTGGATGTGGAGATTGCAAGCGAATACCGTTATCGCACCACAATTCCAGATCCGGAAACGCTGGTGGTCACAATTTCTCAATCGGGCGAAACGGCAGATACGCTGGCTGCATTAAAGCATGCGGTGTCGATGGGAATGACCAAGACGCTGGCGATATGCAATGTGGCGCAAAGCGCGTTGGTCCATGAGTGTGAACTGGCATACATCACACGAGCGGGCGTGGAAATCGGAGTGGCAAGCACCAAGGCGTTTACCACGCAACTGGTGGCGCTTTATCTTCTGACGCTTGTTTTTGCCAAACTGCACGGACGGTTGAATTCGACAGAAGAAGCGCATGCTTTATCGAGCTTGCGTCACATTCCGGCGGCGATGGCAGGCTGCTTGGCGCTGGAGCCGTCCATCATTGCTTGGGCCGAGCGGTTTGCCTCCAAGGAAGACGCGCTTTTCCTGGGACGCGGTGTGCATTATCCGATTGCGCTCGAGGGGGCGCTTAAACTCAAGGAAATCAGCTACATCCACGCTGAAGCGTATCCGGCGGGCGAACTCAAGCACGGGCCGCTCGCGCTCGTTGACGCCGATATGCCGGTGGTGACAATCGCTCCCAATGACGAACTTCTTGAGAAACTCAAGAGCAATATGCAGGAGGTGCGAGCCCGTGGCGGAGAACTCTATGTCTTTGCCGACGGCGACAGCGTGATTGAAGATACCGAAGGCATGCATGTGATTCGTTTGGCGGAGAACTATGGCGACTTGTCGCCGATTCTGCACATCGTGCCGCTGCAGCTTTTGGCGTATCACACTGCTCTGGCTCGCGGTACGGACGTCGATAAGCCCCGAAATCTTGCCAAGAGTGTTACGGTAGAGTAAACCTGCGCTTAGAGAAACCATTCTGAAAGCCGCCGAATGTCTCTGAAGGAGTTCGACGGCTTTCGTTTTTTGTATGCGTTGGTTGCTGCTAGAGGTCGAATGTAAAGTTTGAACAGTTGGTACAACAAAACGCAAAAATCTGACTAGAATGCTGAACGCTCGTTCAGTCTCGAACGCTGAACCTTTATTCATCCAAACGGAACGTAGTCTTGGGGCTATTCGTTCCATTTTGTGTTGGGACCGTATGCAAAAGGCAGGTGACGTTGCTGCCCGGATTGGTCCTCAAAGAATTCCAAAAAAGCATTAAACGGAGTCTCATAATGACTTTGAAATTTCGCACGACGCATGTGCTGGTAGTTGCGGGACTTGCCGCGACCGCACTCACGGGCTGCCTTGATAAGGGAGGTAATCAGCAGCAGGCTGCCGCTACGCCTCAGGCCGTTCAAGTCGTCGTCCAACAGGTTGAACTTTCCGACGCAATCATTCGTACGGATGCGCCCGGTCGCGCGACAGCCTATCAGACGGCCGAAGTTCGTCCTCAGGTCAGCGGCATTTTGCAGAAGCGCCTTTTTGAAGAAGGCGCAATGGTCAAGGAGGGCCAGTCACTCTATCGTATTGACCCGGCGCTCTATAAGGCGCAGGTTGCTTCTGCAAAAGCCTCTTTGTTGCAGGCCCGTGCCAACCTGGCTTCGACCAAGGCTGATGCCAAGCGTTCCGCCGAACTTGTGAAGGTCAATGCAGTGAGTCGTTCGGCCGATGATCAGGCTCAGGCGGCATACAAGGTAGCCATTGCCAATGTGGAAGCAGCAAAGGCAGCGCTTGCGACTGCTCAGATTAATCTGGACTACACGGAAGTCAGAAGCCCGATTACCGGACGTGTCTCTTTGTCTGAAGTCACGCCGGGCGCCTTGGTGACGGCCAATCAGACCAGCCGTTTGACGGTTGTGCAGCAGCTTGATCCCATTTATGTGGACGTAACTCAGTCCTTTGACGAACTTTCCCGACTGCGTGAACAGGCTGCAAAAGGCATGCTCAAAGTCAATAAGGACGGCTCGGCCGATGTTCAGCTGATTTTGGACGGCGACAAAACTTACAAGCATTTGGGACGGCTAACTTTCAAAGACGCTCTCGTCGATGAAAGCACCGGTACGGTGCGCGTACGTGCCGTGTTTGACAATCCCGACGGAGATCTGTTGCCGGGAATGTTCGTGCGCGCGCGCCTGGTCGACGGCGTGCGTGAGAATGTGATCAAGATTGATCAGCGCGCCACCATGCGCCGCACGACAGGCGATCCGTACGTTTACGTGGTCAATGCCGAAAACAAAGTGGAAAGTCGCGATGTGGTGATCGGCGGTACGGAAGGGACCAACTGGATCATCAATAAAGGCCTCAAAGACGGCGACAAGGTCATTGTGGAAGGTTTGCAGCGCGTTCGCCCGGGTGCCCTCGTGCAGTACACCTTGGCGGGTGAAAAGCCTGCAGCCGCTCCGACCCAAGCCGCGAAATAATCGACAGAGGATGACAGAGCATGCTTAGTCGTTTCTTTGTAAATCGTCCGATTTTTGCTTGGGTGATCGCTATCACCATCATGCTTGCGGGCGTCCTGGCAATTTTTAACTTGCCGGTGTCTCAGTACCCCAATATTGCGCCGCCTCAGGTTCGCATTACGGCAACTTACCCGGGCGCTTCGGCCGAGACCATGTCACGCACCGTCACGCAGGTGATCGAGCAGAACATGACGGGTTTGGACGGTTTGATCTACATGAGCTCAAACTCCGACTCGACGGGCCGTATGACGATTACTCTGACCTTCGTGGCCGGCACCAACCCCGATATTGCCCAGGTGCAGGTGCAAAACAAGCTGTCGATGGCTGAGCCGACGTTGCCGGATACCGTCCGACAGCTGGGTGTTCAGGTGCAAAAGAGTTCGGCGTCATTCCTGCAGGTGGTCGGCTTTATTGATACCTCGGGAAAGCTCACTTCAGGTGACCTGGGTGACTTTTTGACGAACAACATCGAAGAGCCGCTTGCCCGTCTGGAGGGCGTCGGCGAAGTGACGGTGTTTGGTGCCTCTTATGCCATGCGCATCTGGATGGATCCTGCGCTTCTCGTTAAATACGGTCTGGAAGTTTCCGACGTGATGAGTGCCATCAGCACGCAGAACGTGCAGGTGGCCTCCGGTGATATTGCCGGTCAGCCCACCAACGGCAAGCGCATGATCACGGCTACGATTCGAGCAAGTTCCTTGCTGACTACGCCCGAACAATTCGAGCAGATCGCTTTGAAGACGCTGCCCGACGGTTCCGTTGTTCGTATCAAGGATATCGGTGAAGTTTCCCTTGGTCAGGAAACCTATACCTTCCAAGGCCGCTACGACGGTCAGCCTTCTTCGGGTGTGGCCATCAGTTTGAGTTCCGGTGCCAACGCTCTGGCAACGGCAGCTCGCGTTCAGGCAAAGCTCGACGAACTGCGTCCCTTCTTCCCGGAAGGCGTGGAAGCGGTGATTCCGTTTGATACGACGCCGTTCGTGCGCGCTGCCATGCATGAAGTGGTTAAGACTCTGTTGGAAGCCATCGTGTTGGTGGTCTGCGTGATGTTCCTGTTCCTGCAGAACTGGCGTGCAACGATCATTCCGACGATTTCCGTGCCGGTGGTGCTTTTGGGTACGTTCGCCGTCCTGGCGCTCATGGGCTACTCAATCAACATGCTCACGATGTTCGCCTTGGTGCTTGCCATCGGCTTGCTGGTGGACGACGCCATTGTGGTGGTGGAAAACGTCGAGCGTGTGATGATGGAGCGACGATGTGATCCGAAAACAGCTACGGTCGAATCCATGCAGCAGATCACCGGCGCTCTGATCGGTATCGCCATGGTGCTGTCGGCCGTGTTCGTGCCGATGGCCTTCTTCGGCGGATCCACGGGCGTGATCTATCGCCAGTTCTCTGTGACGATTGTCTCGGCCATGGCGCTTTCGGTGGTGGTGGCTTTGACGCTGATTCCGGCTCTTTGCGCCTCTATTCTCAAGCAAATTGAGCCGGGTCACGAAAAGGCGACGACCGGGTTCTTCGGCAAGTTCAATCAGGCTTTTGACGCGCTGACAAGCGGTGTGCGTGCATCGGTGCGCATGTTTGTCCGTCGCATTTCTCGCCTGCTGGTGCTCTATGCCGTCTTGATCGGTGCTGTGGTGCTGGGCTTTATGAAGATTCCGAGCGCCTTCATGCCGGGCGAAGACCAGGGCGTGCTGCTGATGATGCTGCAGACGCCGGCCTCCGCAACGGCCGAGCGTACGGATGTTGTGGTGGATCGCTTCCAGAGAGTCATTCGCGAAGCCGAGAAAAAGGATGTCGAACACGTGTTTACCGTGCGCGGCTACTCCTTTGCCGGTACGGGTCAGAACAACTCCATGGGCTTTATTAAGCTCAAGGACTGGTCCGAGCGCAAGGATGAATCGTCCTCGGCCAATGCCGTGATGATGCGCTCTCTCGGTACGCTCTTTTCACCGGCTTTTAAGGACGCGCAGGGGTATGTGTTCCAGTTGCCTGCCGTTCCGGAACTGGGCGTGGCCGACGGCTTTGACTTCTTCCTGCAGGATCGCTCCGGTCAGGGGCATGATCGTCTGATGCAGGTCATGAATGAGTTCCTTGCCAAGGCTAACGCAGATCCGCGTCTGCGTCAGGTTCGTCATAACGGCATGCCCGACGCGCCGATGGTTCAGCTGAATGTGGACTATGAAAAGGCCCGTACGCTGGGGGTGTCAGAGTCGCAAATCAATACGACGCTCAATGCCGCCTTCGGTTCGTCCTACGTCAATGACTTTATGGATCAGGGGCGTCTGAAGAAGGTGTACGTGCAGGGTATTCCGGATTCTCGCGGTGAAGAGGCCGATCTTGCCAAGTGGCACGTCAAGAGTTCGATCAGCGGGCAGATGGTTCCCTTCTCATCGTTTGTGACGACGAGCTGGACATCGGGTTCTCCGCGTCTGGACCGCTTTAACGCCATTGACGCCGTCAACATTCAAGGCAGTCCGGCTCCCGGCGTTTCTTCCGGTGAGGCTATGCAGGCCATCGAAGAGATTCTGCAGCAAATGCCGCACGGCTACTCCATCGAATGGAACGGCGTGTCGTATCAGGAACGTGTTGCCGGCAGCAATGCCGCTCCCTTGTATGCCCTTTCGGTGCTTGTGGTGTTCCTGGCTCTGGCGGCTCTGTACGAATCCTGGACGATTCCGATTGCTGTGATTCTGGTGGTGCCCACCGGCGTTGTCGGCGCTCTGGGCTTGACCTGGATTTGCGGCAAGGAAAACGACGTGTACTTCCAAGTGGGCTTGTTGACGACGGTCGGTTTGGTGTCCAAGAACGCCATTCTGATTGTGGAATTTGCCCGCGATCTGCATGATCAGGGGCAGGAATTGCTTGCTTCCGTGGTTGAGGCTGTCCGGTTGCGTCTGCGCCCGATTTTGATGACGTCTCTGGCTTTTGGTCTGGGCGTGTTGCCTCTGGCCATGGCTTCGGGCGCCGGCGCTGGTGCACAGTCGGCCATTGGTGTGGCTGTTTTGGGCGGTATGATCACGGGAACGTTCCTATGCATCTTCTTTGTGCCTGCGTTCTTCGTGTTGGTGACCCGCATTTTCTCGGGAAAGAAATCCCAACCGGTTGTCGCCGCCGAACCGAAGGCCGTGGAGTCTCAGGAATAAAAAATGAGGAAACAAATGCGTAAAACCTTATGTCTTTTGCCTCTGGCTTCGGCCTTGCTGCTTTCGGGCTGCATTTCCTTGGCTCCCGAGTACGAGCGTCCCGAGGCTCCCGTCGAGCAGGTTTGGCCGCAGGATGAGGCAACGAAAAGCGCGGCGCTTCTGACCGAAGGGCTACAGAAGTGGAGTGACTTCTTTACCGATGAACGTCTCACCAAGCTCATTGAACTTGGTCTGCAAAACAACCGCAGTCTGCGCTCGGCGTTCTATTCGGTTGAGCAGGCGCGTGCGCAGTACAACGTAAGCCGTGCGGACTTATTGCCGTCGGTGGCGGTGCAGGCCGAAGAGACGGCCGGTCGTACGCCGGCTTCGACGAGCGGTATGGGGCGCGATGTTACTTCACACACCTACTCGGCCAACGCCGCCATGGCGTCGTATGAGCTGGATTTGTTTGGACGCATCCGCAATCTGAACGAACAGGCTTTACAGTCCTACTTCCAGACGCAGGCGGCTCAGCGCACGGCGCAGATGACGGTGATTACCGAAATCGCTCAGACCTGGTTGTCGCTTGGTGCCAGCAAGGATTTGCTCAAGCTCGCACAGGAGACCTACGACAGCCAGTCTGAGAGTCTGAAGCTGATCCAACAGAGTTACGAGCTCGGCGCTTCGAGCATGCTTGAAGTTCAGCAGGCCATGCAGACGGTGGCAACGGCCAAGGCCGCCGCCGTCCAGGCTTCTCGTTCGGTGGCACAGTACCGCAATGCATTGGCTACGCTCGTTGGCACCAAGGTTCCGGCAGAACTCGAACCTGAAGGTCTCAAGATGGATATCACGAAACCGCAGGTGTCGGTGGCTTCCAATATCCCGAGCGAAGTGTTGCTCGCTCGTCCCGATATCGCGTCGGCCGAAGCGGTTTTGCGTTCGGCCAATGCCAATATCGGCGTGGCGCGCGCCGCGTTCTTCCCGAGCATTACGCTCACGGGATCGGCCGGATCCATTTCGGGAGAACTCAACGAGCTTTTCAACGGCGGAACGCACACATGGAGCTTTGTGCCCAACATCACGCTTCCGATCTTTACGGGCGGCGCGAACATTGCCAATCTGCGTGCGGCTGAGGCCTATCAGAAGAAGTCGATTGCCGACTATGAACTTGCCATTCAGACGGCATTCCAAGAAGTGGCCGATGCACTAGCCACCGAAGGTACGGTTGCCGACGAGCTTTTGGCTCAACAGCAGCTTGCCGCAGCAACGGCCGAAACGCTTCGTTTGAGCGAAGAGCGCTACAAAAATGGCGCCGACAGCTATCTGGAAGTGCTCGACAGCCAACGCTCGAACTTCTCGGCGCAGCAGGCCGTGATCAACGCGCAACTGTCGCGTGCCGCAAGCCTCGTAACGCTCTACAAAGTGTTGGGCGGCGGCTCGCAGCTTGAAGAGCCGACTGAAACAACACAGACGGCGGATGCGAAATGACGACAGTGACATCCTGTGCGGCGGGCAATTTGCGCGAGCAAATTTTGTCCGCTGCCGCTTCGTGCTTTCGCGAGCGTGGCATCAAGGCGACGACGATGCAGGAAATCGCGAAACGTGCCGGCATCAGCGTAGGCAATTTCTACAACTACTTTGACGGCAAAGACGCCATCATTGATGAGTTCGCACAGCGAGAAGTTGCTCGCCTTGCTCGAGAAATCGATGAAATTGTTAACGGACGCGTTTCGTTGGAGGAGCAGCAGCGACAGTTTTGCGATTCGCTGCGCAAACAGTTGGAGGTGCAGCGCGTTCGTGTCAAAATTGAGATCATCGAAGAGGCGGCCAGAAACGGCTCCATGGGTGACATTGTCAAACGTTCGGATGCCCAGGTTCGGGAGTTGATCAAGAAAATGCACCGTAGCCGAGCTTCAGCGGATGTGTCCGATGAAGAAATTGAGGTGATGGTGGAAATGGATATGGCTCTCGTTGACGGTATGGCGTTTCGGTTAATTGCACATCCGGAACTGGATGTGGAACGCATGATCAATGCCATTGTGAAAACCGTCATCCGCTGATTCGGGAAGCTGCCTGCAGACGACTCTCTACTGAGGGAAACTGCTTGGTTTCTTTGATGAAAAGCACCGGTATCTCAAAAATATCGGTGCTTTTCACTGTGTCTGCACGCCGGGAACCGAGGCAGCTGAGAAAATCCAACCTTGCGGGCTTTTTTGCGTCAATGGTCGCATCAAAGCCATTCGACTGATTTAACACGGAAAATTCTCATAACTTATGCTTGAGACAACCGCAAAGAAAAAGACGCCGATTTACAAGGTGCTGTACTTTCAGGTGATTTGCGCGATTGTGATCGGCATTTTGCTCGGTCATTTCGCGCCGCATGTCGGCGAAATGATGAAGCCGTTTGGCGACGGCTTCATCAAGCTGATCAAAATGATCATTGCGCCGGTGATCTTCTGTACGGTCGTGACCGGTATCGCCGGTATGGAAGACATGAAAAAAGTGGGTAAAACGGGCGGTTTGGCGCTTCTTTACTTTGAGATTGTCTCCACCATTGCCCTGATCGTCGGTCTTTTTATTGTCAATGTCGTTCAGCCGGGCGTGGGCATGCATGTTGATCCTGCATCTCTGGACAGCAAAGCCGTTGAAGCGTACACGAAGCCGGGCCAGATGCAGGGAACAGTGGACTTCCTTCTGCACATCATTCCTTCGACTGTCGTGGGCGCCTTTGCCGAAGGTGAAATTCTGCAGGTGCTTTTCTTCTCGCTGCTTTTCGGCTTTGCGCTGCACAAGATGGGCGGCCGCAATTCTCTCGTATTTGAAATCATTGACAAATCTTCGCGTGTGCTCTTTCAGATCGTTGGCATGATCATGCGCGTGGCTCCTCTGGGTGCGTTCGGCGCTATGGCCTTTACGATCGGTAAATACGGGCTCGACTCGCTGATTCCGCTGGCCGAACTCATGGGGACGTTTTATCTCACCTGTCTGCTTTTCATTTTTGTGGTGCTGGGCCTGATCTGCCGTTGGCACGGTTTTTCCATTTTGCACTACATCATGTACATCAAGGAAGAACTCCTGATTGTGCTTGGCACCAGTTCTTCGGAATCGGTTTTGCCGCGCATGATGGACAAGATGGAAAAGGCAGGCGTGACAAAGTCGGTGGTTGGTCTGGTGATTCCGACGGGCTATTCCTTTAACTTGGACGGCACGGCGATTTATCTGACGATGGCCGCCGTCTTTATTGCACAGGCTTGCGACGTGCAGATGACGCTTGTTCAGCAGCTCACGCTTTTGGCTGTGCTGTTGCTCACCAGCAAGGGCGCCGCAGGTGTCACCGGTTCGGGCTTTATCGTGCTGGCAGCCACGCTTTCGGCCGTTGGTCATGTGCCTGTTGCCGGTCTGGCTCTGATTCTCGGCATCGACCGCTTCATGTCGGAGGCGCGAGCCATCACCAACATGATCGGCAACGGTATTGCCTGCATCGTGGTTGGTCACTGGTTGAAGGAAGTCGATAACGATGTCTTGAAAAAGACATTGGGGTCTTCGGTATCCAAAGAAATCGAGCATGCCGAAGACAACGTACGCGATGATCCGGAAACGATCGGTGTGCCTGCCGATATGCACGAACGCGCCGAACATCTCGACGAGACGCATTACGGCAAGGAACATCCAAACAAGTAGTTACTGACTGACGGTAACGATCAAATCACGCAAAAGAGCCGCCTTAGACGCGGCTTTTTTGCATCTGGAAGTTCAGCAAGACGATTGTGTGTGAACGGCCTTTATGCGTGTACGTGCGCGTCACCCGATTGGGCGTGACGACGGTATAGCCGCTTCGCTCGAAGAAGGTCCGCGCGGTCAGAGAGGCGTAGACGGTAAACGTGGAAACGGAGCGCTCAACAGCGGCCTGCGCTTGTGCGAGAAGTGCGGATCCGATGCCTTCTCCCTGTCGGTGAGCTGCAACAAAAAGGCGGTCGATAAGGCCGGTTTGAGGTTTGCAGTCGACAAAACCCGTCAGCGCTCCGTTGTCGTCGATGGCCACAAATGCGACTTTTCCGGTGAAGGAGTCGAGCCACATGTCGGGCGTCACGTCTTCTTCGCGCAACCAGGCGGCGACTTCTTCTTCGGAATAGTCGCGGCGGTTGACGGTTTTGACGGTATGGCGGAAAAGCGCGAGCGTGGGCTCGGCGTCGGCAGCGGTAAACGTACGGATTCGCATGGCTTGAAACGCAAACGGCAGCGAAGAGACGCTGCCGTTTTGCGAAAATCCCAAGGAGAAGATTATTACTTCAGACGAACCGGAATGAAGATGCGGCCGTCACGGCGCTGCACCAACACACGCAGGTTCTTGTTCTTTTCGAGAACACGTGCCAGGTCGTCGGTCTTCTTGATCTTAACGCCGTTGACGTTGACGATGATGTCGCCTTCACGGATGCCGGCCTTGCGGGCGGCACCCGTCGATTCGGTAACGAGCAGACCTTCGGTTTCAGCCTTGGCTTTTTCCTCATCGTTGAGAGGACGCACTGTTACGCCGAGCTTGTTGGCGGCAGCAGTCTTGGAAGCGTTCGACGAAGCGCTCTCGTTGGGAGCTTCCTCAACTTTGACGTCAAGCGTCATGTCCTTGTTGTTGCGAATGATGGAAAGTTTGGCGATCGAGCCCGGGGCCATACTGCCGATGATGACCGGCATGTCGACGCTGTCGTCAATGGCCTTGCCGTTAACGGCTGTAATGATGTCACCTTCCTGCAGACCGGCTTTTGCTGCAGGACCGTCCTTTTCAACCTGGCTCACGATAGCGCCTTTAGGAGCCTTCATGCCGAAACTTTCCGCAAGATCCTGCGTGACGCTCTGGATCACCACGCCGATACGGCCGCGTGTGACCTTGCCGTTTTTCACGAGTTGATCCTTGATCTGCATGGCCAGGTTGCTCGGAATGGCAAACGAAAGGCCCATGAAGCCGCCCGAAGTGGAGAAGATCTGGGAGTTGATGCCCACGACTTCGCCCTTCATGTTAAAGAGCGGGCCGCCGGAGTTGCCCGGATTGACGGCTACGTCGGTCTGGATGAAGGGAACGTACTGATCGCTCGGCAACTTACGGCTCTTGGCGGACACAATGCCGGAAGTGACCGTGTTGTCCAGACCGAAGGGGCTACCGATGGCGGCCACCCATTCGCCGACCTTCAGTTCGTCGCTGTTGCCCATCGTGAGGTAAGGCAGATCCTTGGCTTCGATCTTGACGACGGCGATGTCGGTCTTGGCATCAGAACCGAGCACTTTGCCCGTGAATTCACGATTGTCGGTGAGACGCACTTTGATTTCGTCGGCGCCGTCAACAACGTGGTGGTTAGTAAGAATCAGACCGTCGGCGCTGATGATGAAGCCCGAACCCGTGCCGCGGCGTTCAGGTTCCTGACGGGGACCGCCGCCAAAGGGGAAGGGAAAACCAAAGCGGCGGAAGATTTCCGCGTGGCGTTCGTCAAAGCCAAACGGGTCGGCGCCTTCAACGACGCGGGCTTCGCGTACGGTGGAAATGTTCACGACGCCCTTGCCGTACTTTTCAACGAGCTGAACGAAGTCGGGCAGTTGTGTCGTGGCGACGGTTGCCTGCGGAGCCAGGCCGCTGGCAACGGCGGGCGTCGCGGACAAAAGAGCGCCGGAAAAAGCAATGGCGGCAGCAGCGATCACTGCGGCGGGCTTAAGCGTTTTGGTGAACATTTTCTTTTGTTACTCCGGTATCGAATTTTTGTGGCGAACAGTCGGGCGCGCAAATCAATCCGAGGGCTTCGGTCGCGCTCTGGCTTCAGTCGTCAATTGTTTTTCAAGTTGCGGCAAACAATAAAGGAAAAAGGAGTCGGTGAATGTGGGGAACTGTGGCCGTCGGGTTAAATTTGTAACAAGGCACGCATCTCGCTTCGGGTTTCTCACAATTTGACGGCCTGATTGGGAGCCGGACACAGCGGAATGCGGACCATGAACTGCGCCCCAAAGCCTTCGGGCTCGCCGTCATGGGGTGGTCTCACAAAACCATCGTTTACCGTGATCGTACCGTTGTGCATCTGAACGATTCGGCTCACGATTGCCAGCCCCAACCCCGTGCCGGACACTTTGGTGCCAAGCGCGCGGTAGAAACGCTCGAAGACGCGGGTACGTTCTTCGGGAGCGATGCCCGGACCGTTGTCGGTGACGGTGATTACGGCGTGGCAGTCGCCATCGTCGCGCACGGCTACCTCGATACGGCCGCCTTCGGGTGAGTAACGGATGGCGTTGTCAGTGAGGTTGGTGATCATGAGTCCGATGGCATCTTTCATGCCGAGCATGGTGACATCGGTGCAGTTATGCGTGAGCGTGATGCCTTTGGCTTCGGCCGACACGGAGAGCTCTTCGACCGAAGCTTGCGCCACGGCTGCCAGATTGAATTCGCTCATGGGCTTGTCGTGGGCATCCGGATCAAGGCGCGCGATGGTCAAGAGCTGCTGGACAAGCCGCGTGGCGCGTGCTACGCCCTCTTGAAGGCGGGAGGCGTACTTTGCACGCGTTTCCGGATCTTTGGCACGGGATAAAAGCTGTGCCTGAAGTTTGATGGCTGCCAGAGGTGTGCGCAGTTCATGGGCGGCGTCAGAAGCAAAGCGCTGTTGGGCGCTTAACGAATCGCCCAGACGGCTCATCAGCGAATTGATGGCATCAACGAGGCTCTTTAATTCGTAGGGCAGCCCTTTGGTGTCAATCGGCGTCATGCTTGAGGGCGATCGTTTCGCAACAGCGCGTGCGGTTTTGTTTAAAGGCTGCAGTGCCTGTACGATCACAAACCAGATGGCAATCGCCAAAAACGGGATCAGGATAAACATCGGCTGCACGATGTTCATCGCTGAAGAGACTGCCAAGCGATCGCGCACGTCCATGGGCTGCGCGACCTGAACGATCTTGGTGCCGACCGTGGCGGTGAACTGACGCCATTGGGTGCCGGACTCGTCTTTGATGTCGCTAAAGCCTACGCTTTCAGCTAAAGGCAACGCATCGGTACGACGCGACAGGTAAACACGGTTGGTGGAGGCATCGTAGATCTGCACCAAAAAACGCATCTCTGGGGACTGTCCCACGAGGATTGTGTGTTTGATGTCGTTGTCGCCGCGCTCGATCAGTTCAAGTGCGGTATGCCGGAGTTGCTCGTCGAAGAGACCTGAGAGCTCGGAGCGGGTGGAGTGATAAGTGGCCCAAGAGGCCACAAGTCCGGCGACGATAAGAGCCGAAACGAGCGTAAGCACGATTCGGCTACGGATGCTGGCGGCCATGCGATGCTAGGTCTCGAGCAGGTAGCCCACACCGCGAACGGTCTTGATGGCGCTGTCCGAGAGCTTCTTGCGCAGGTGGTGGATGTGCACTTCGATCGTGTTGGAGCCCACCGCCGAATCCCAGTCATAGAGTTTTTCTTCGAGTTGCCCGCGCGAGAGCACGACGCCTGCGCGATCGGCCAGAGCGACCAGAAGAGCATATTCCTTGGAGGAGAGCAGCACAGGTTCGCCGTTGTAGAACACTTCGCGGGTTTCAGGCTTGATAAGAAGCTTGCCGCGCTCGATTGTGGGCTCGCTGCGGCCTGCGGAACGGCGCAGCAGCGCGCGGATACGCGCGGAGAGCTCGTCAAGATCAAACGGCTTGATCAGGTAGTCGTCGGCGCCGGCGTCCAACCCTTTGACACGGTCGGACACGGTATCGCGGGCCGTCGTCACGAGCACCGGCGTGTGAATGCGGCGCGAGCGCACTTCTTGCAGTACGCTGATGCCGTCTTTGCCGGGCAGACCCAGATCCAGAATGACAAGGGAAAACGGAGTGGTACGCAGAGCGATCAGAGCGGAATTGCCGTCTTGCACCCAGTCGACGGCATAGCCTTCGGCTTTGAGTCCGTCGACGACACCTTCGCCGATCATTTGATCGTCTTCAACCAGAAGAATTCGCATCGTTGGTTACTTTCGTGTCATGCGCGGTGCGGATGTGATTTTTGCGGACACAAAAACACCCCGCATCGGCGGTAAAAAAGAAGTTGCCAAATCATAACGCGAAAGCGGTCTGCTTCGCCTGTCGAACTTTGTCTGATGCAGTCTAAACGTTCCATGTGGAACATCTCTGTACAGACGTGGAAATTATTTGGGAAATCCACGGGAAAACGCTTGAATGATGGACAGATCAAAGAACCATGAAATCGAAGAAAAAGCGCTTGTAATAAAATCGAAAAATTAGCGCCACAAAATACGACATTCCGTTCGTATTTCATTAGCCATGATGGAGAAAAAAGTGACTGAAAGCGACGCAGAAAAAGTTCAACAACAAGCGGTGCAGCCGGAGGTTCCGACTCCTGACCAAAAGCAAGAATCGACGACGGCAGCCCCTAAGGCAAATCCGGTCAAGCGCAGCCGTAAGACGGTAATAAAAAAGGCGACCGCCCCGGCTAAAAAAACGACCAAGGTTGCCAAGGATGAAAAAGCGCCGGTGGCGGTCGACCTTGACAGCCCGTCGCTCTACACCAACCGTGAAATCAGCTGGATCGAATTTGACCGTAAGGTTCTGGAAACGGCTGAAGACCGAAAAGTGCCGCTGCTTGACCGTGTCAAGTTCCTGGCGATCTTCTTTAACAACCTCGATGAGTTTTACATGGTGCGCGTCATGAACCTGCAGCGTCAGGCGCGCAGCAACGTGTTGCCGACGGGCCCCGACAAGATGCCGCCCGCCAAGCAGCTTATCGAGATTCGACGCCGTGTGGGTGAGTTGCTCGACGAAGCCGAGGAGCTGTGGCTCAAAGAGCTCAAGCCCGCGCTTGAAAAGAAGGACGTGCACTTCATCACCTATGACGAACTCACCGGTGTGCGCCGTCAGATGGTCGACAAGTATTTTGAAACCGAAATCTTGCCCGTTTTGACTCCGCAGGGTGTGGATGCCGGACGCCCCTTCCCGATGATTTCGAGCCGCAGCATCAATTTCGTGATTGAGCTGCGCAGCACCGACCCGAGCGACGAGAAATCCTACTTCGCACGTCTCAAGAATCCGAACAACGTGCCGCGTTTCCTCTTTGTGCCCAAGGATTTGACGGGCGAAGAGACAGTTGACTTTGCTTCGGGTGATGGCGACATCCTTATGATGGAAGATCTGGTCGCCAATCGCATGGGGATGTTGTTCCCGGGCTATAAGGTGAAGAACTACGGCATGTTCCGCGTCACGCGCAACACCGACGGTGAGATTGAGGAAGACGAGGCCGACGATCTGTTGGCTGCCGTGCGCGACTATGTCGAGCAGCGCCGTTTCGGCTCTATCGTGCGTGTGGAATTGGCGCGCGGCATGCCGCTTGCCCTTCAGGATTTCCTGATCAGCCATTTGGACGTGCACCCGTCTCAGGTGGTGCGCCTGAAGATGCCGCTGGCGTTCAATGATTTCATGCGCTTGATGAAGATTGACAAGCCGGCGTTGAAGTACCCGCCTTTCCGTGCCAATACGCCCAAGCCTTTCGATCCGGAAGAGGATCTTTTTGCTGAAATTCGCGAACGCGATCTGATGGTGTTTCACCCCTACGACAGCTTCGGCTGCGTGTTGCGCTTCCTGCGTCAGGCGGCGGTGGATCCGGACGTTGTGGCTATCAAGCAGACGCTTTATCGCTGCGGCAGCGATTCGCCCGTCGTGCGTGCGTTGCTAGAGGCTCGCCGCCGCGGCAAGCAGGTGACGGCCGTGGTCGAACTCAAAGCTCGCTTTGACGAAGAGCAGAACATCAACTGGGCAGAAGAGCTTGAACGCGCCGGTGTTAACGTTGTCTACGGTTTTGCCGGGTTGAAGATTCATGCCAAGCTCTGCTTGGTTGTGCGCCGTGAGCCCAAGGGCATGCGTCGCTATGCGCATATCGGTACGGGCAACTACAACGCGTCTTCGGCAAAGATCTACACCGATCTGGGACTCTTTACCGCACGAGACGACATCTGCAGCGATGTGCAGGATCTCTTTAACGTGATGACCGGTTTCGGAGTGATCGACAACTACCGTCGCATTTTCGTTTCGCCCAATCACCTGCGCGCCAATATCACGCGTCTGATCCGGGAAGAAGCGGAAATTCACCGGGCCAAGGGCGGCGGCCGCATCATCATGAAGTGCAACCAACTCGTGGACCAGGGCATTGTGCGCGAGCTCTACGAAGCCAGTCGCGCCGGTGTCAAGATCGAATGTGTGGTGCGCGGCATCTGCTCGCTGCGCCCCGGCATTAAGAACGTGTCCGAAACGATTAGCGTGCACTCGATTGTGGGCGAATTGCTCGAACACGCCCGTATCTACTACTTCGAGCACGGCGGCGAACCCGTGATGTACGTGGGCAGTGCCGACATGATGACGCGCAACCTGAACGGTCGCATCGAAGTGCTCACGCCGGTACTCGACAAAAAGCTCATGGATAATATCCTCAAGCAGATCGTCAATCCGCAGCTTGCCGACAACACGCATGCGTGGGAGCTCCTGAGTGACGGCAGCTACAAGAAGATCAAGCGCGAAGCGGGGGTTGCAGCGATGGATTCGCAAAGCCACATCAAGCGCGTGCTTAATCTCCTGAAGCGGTAAGCCGACGCTGAAAGCGCCAAAAGAAACTCCCCGACGGAAATTTCGCCGGGGAGCTTTTTTTAAGGTGGGTCCGTCGGAGACGGACCAGAGGCAGCCGATTAACGGTCGTGACCGCGTTCGGCGTTGGAGTACTTCTTGTTGGTCTGTCCCTTGACCGGAACGGTGTCAAATGCGCAGATGCGCTTGCCGCTCGTGTAGGTATACAGATACGTATCCCAGACGGCGCCGGCCATCATGTACTTGGTCAGATCCTTCTGCGAGAAGCTGATCACCAGATCGGTCTTACCGTCGCCGTTGACGTCTTTCTTTTCAAAAGCCTTCGGTTTGGCCAGATTGCTCATGACAACGGCGGCAACTGTGGAGGCGCGGCTTGGGCCGGCAAAGGTCTTGTCTTTGTCGATGGTCGTGGCATCCAGCAAAGTGTCCGACAGCAGCGCAATCTTGACGTTGGCGTCGCTCTTGGGATCCAACTCCTTGGCAAGGACGACAATCTTGTGCGGTGCAATCGAAGCAAGGTTGCGATCGACGGCACCCTGAGCTTCCTGCATCTTCTGCACGTTGAAGTTGTGCAGGATGTCAAGCGCTTTCTGTTTGGAAACCTTCATGGCCGCCTTGGCTTGGGCATGAACGGCAGCGCGATCGCCCATCCAGCCGTCTTCGAGCGTCTTGATCATGTCCCGCGTGGGCATCTGATCGCCCCATTGATACTCAAGCACGTTGGCGTGATTGATAAACGGAGTGGATGCGAATTCGGCGTGGTAGCTAAAACGCTTGTCCTGAGCGTTGAACTGCTCGGCGGTGGCTTCCTGCCAGGTCATGAAATTGGCGTTGGCAGCCGGTTTGGCCAACGGATATCCCGGAACGTAGGGCGTTTCGCACGGACGAGCGTAGGCGCGGAAGGCCGTGATGAATTCGGGATCCGGATCCAATTCGAAGACGACCGATTCGTGAGAAGTCGGGCGGCATGTGCCGAAGCCGTTATGGTGGTACCAGCCCGGATCGTCGCCGATGGTCGGTTCGTGCAGACGCAAAATGGCCTTGACGTCGTCAACGCTGAATTTGCGATCAGGTGTGACGCTGTACGGGAACTGTTCCGGATCGGTGATCTTCTTGCCGGTGATGTAGTTCCAGGCAAGCTCGTTGCGGCTGCGATTGTATTCGGCAGCGCGTCTTTCCGGAGGCTGAACGGCCAGACGGTAGTTGAAGTCGTTGTAGACGCCTGCCTTGGCGGGCTTGTAGCGGCCGTTTTGGATCGAACGCTCAATCAGTCCGGGAGCGACGATGATGTTTTTCGTGTCTGTGGCGTCCACTTTGCCGATCATGAAGTTGTTCGGGATGTAGACGATTTCATTGTCCTGAACGCGGCGCGCCACCCAGGTGTTGCCCTTGTGAATGGCGATCTGCCAGGCTTCGTTTTTGTCTGCCACCGTGTAGGTGCGGCCTTCGGAGAAGTAGCCGTATTCGCCGAGCAGTTTGATGGCGATGTCGATGGCTTCCTTAGCGGTGTGAGCGCGTTCGGCCATCAGACGGCGGATGCCGTAGCCGATGCCGCCGTCCTTAAGTTTCTGATCGTTGTCGTAGATGCCGGTGCAGGCGTTGGAAACGATGACGACGCCTGCGTCATTGACAAAACCGTCGGAGAAGGAGGAGCCGTTGGGGTCGAGCGTCTGAGACCAATAAAAGCCCAGCGTTTCGGGAACCTGAGGAATCTTGGCGGCCGTGGGTTCGTACGTGATCATTTCGCCGGCTTTGTGCTTGGCCGGCGGTACATAGTACTGAGGATTGAAGATGCGTCCGCCGTTGTCTTCGTTGTGGCCGACGATGATGTGGCCCGTTGCGGAAACGGACTTGCCGACGATCACGGTGGAGCAAGCAAGGGCGTTGACGGAAATGGCTGCGACTGCGGCCGAGATGGCGCAAGCGAGAAGCGATTTGCGGAAGGTCATTTCTGAGTTCTCTCTCATTTGGAAATGAAAGTCGCCGCGTCGACCGGCGCGGCGCACGAGAAAATTATTCGCCCGAACTTGATAAAACATGAGGAAAACTTCGTAAGGGATTTCGTTTATAAAATGATGAAATATTCACAATACGGAATGTTTAGAGTTTGAGAAAACAGTGACAAAGCGTTCCAATTTCGTCAATGGCAATAACTCGGCTTTTTATAATTAAACGAACAATCTTTCTTTGAATCCGAGGCCGCTATGCCCGATAACCTGCCGCAGCAAGTCGATGTTCAACTGCCGCCGGAGACCTCTTCCGTGGTGGTTGCCAAGGTGGTCTACGGCCTGCACGCTCTGTCGATCATCATCGGAGTTGTGACGGGCGGCTCGATTCTGGGCGCCTTTCTTTTTGGCTGGCCTTCGATCGTGGCGGTCATTCTCAACTACGTGATGCGTTCGGACGCAAAGGGAACCTACGTGGAAAGCCACTTCTCCTGGCAGATTCGCACGTTCTGGTACGCCTTTGGTTTTGCCTGTCTGGTGGGGTTCGTCGGGTTCATTCTTTCCTTCATCTACGTGGGCCTGGCCATCTGGTTCATCGGCTTTTTCATCATGAGCATCTGGGTGGGCTATCGCATCATTCGCGGTGCAATTCGTTTGTGGAACACCAAGCCGATTTGATCGTCTGCGGATTAGTCCGACGGATTAATCCACTTGTTCGACTCTAAGGGTAAGCCCTGAAAAAATCCGCGCTCAAAATTTAAACTCTTGTGCGCAAAATGCGTGCGTCTTTCTACGCGCGCGCACCTGTGAGCAGTCTTTTGCGCGCACGAAAAATCCCTTGTTTGACCGAACCGGCACGCCAAAAGCGTGTTGGACATTGGCATTTGTACTCGGCAAACAGCAGGATATTTTTTGAACCTTAGGAGAATTCAATCGTGAAGATGACGATGAAGGCGGCTGCTGCCGCCGTGATGGCAGTCTGCGCCGCCTCCGCCGCTCATGCAGCCGGCTTTATGCTGACCGAACAGTCCGCCGGTGCTCTGGGTCGCGCTTACGCCGGTGTGGGTGTTGACGGTACCGATCTTTCCGGCGTTTATTACAACCCCGCCACCATGACCTTGCACCCGGGCACCCAGATTCAGGCTGGTTTTGTGGCTGTGGGTTTGGATTTGGCTTTTGATGGTGAAAAAAATGGCCAGGCCGTTACAGAAAACGGTCAGTACAACACACAGGCTATACCGCACGGCTACATCTCGCACCAGCTCAATGACAGCATGTGGGTGGGTCTCGCTATGACTGTGCCGTTCGGCATGGGCACCGAATATGACGACAATTGGGCTTATGCGAACCGCGGTATTTCAGCTGAGGTTTTGACATTTGACTTCAATCCGAACCTAGCTTGGAAAGTTTCTGACAAGTTGAGCATTGGTGCCGGTGTGTCAATTCAGTACGCTGCGGCTGATTTGAAAAAGAGAACGGGTATGAATCTTTACGGTCAGGAGGTTTCTGTCGACGGGGAGATTGATGCCGATAGTTGGGCCTGGGGGTTTAATGTAGGTTTGATGTGGTCTCCGCTTGAAAATCTACGATTTGGCTTGTCATATCGTTCTCAGATTAATCACCATGCCGATGGAGATTTGGAGGTTACTAATCCGAAACTCAATGGTGGAGATATGCCCTCTAATATGTTGCCCATGCTTGCGGATGTGCTAGGAACTCATGATGCCTCGGCTTCGCTCTCTGCTCCTGCTTGGGCAATGGCTACCGCTGCATGGGATGTTAATGAGCTTTTGAGTTTGTATGCCACGTTCCGCTGGACGGATTGGTCGAGTTTTGAAGAGCTCGAGATTGACGGGGGTACGGCCACTATTCCTATGGGGCCTGGTGTGTCTATTCCGCGCGGAGATACGATCAAGAATCACTGGCAAGATACCTATCTTTTCTCTGTAGGTGCGGATCTCCGTTTCACCAACTGGTGGACATTCCGAGCCGGTATTGGCTATGAAACGTCGGTTATCGATGAAGAAAGCTACCGTACGGCCATTATTCCCGATGCAGATCGTTTGTGGCTTGCCCTTGGTTCCTCCTTCCAGGCAACGAAGAATATGCAGATTGACGTTTCTGCAGCTTGGCTCCACGGGGTGGGCGAACGCGACTTGTATGATGCAGAAGATTCCAACAAAAAGATTGGTCGCTTTGAAGACCTCGACGCTTACCTCTTCGGCGTTCAGCTGGTCTACAAGTTCTAATCTCGCTTGATTCTGCCTTTTTGCGGCAGACATGTGAGACAGCCCCGGACGGGGATCGAGCAATCGGTCAACGTGCGGGGCTTTGTTTTTGGCGTAATTTTTCGTCTTGGCGGATAATGCGCGTGCTGTGATTTCGGGAATTCTGTGATGAACGTCTTTTTTCACCATCTCTCGCTGTGCGCACCATTGTTTCTGATGGTGTTTTTAGGCTGGGCGCTTGTGAAAATCGGCATGTTCAGCCACAGCGTAATGAAGGCACTTTCGCAGTTTGTTTTCAAGCTCCTGATGCCGGTGATGCTCTTTCACTTGATGAGCGACGGTTCCAACCGTCCGCCGGTGGATTGGAAGGTGCTGATCGCCTTCTTCGGGTCCTGTGTGGTGGTATACATCATCGGCAACTTTTTGGGCGGTAAGCTTTTTAAGCAGGATTCCACGGGACGTGTCATCACGGGCATGGGCGGCATCTTCGGCAACAACGTGCAGCTCGGTGTGCCCATTGTGCAGACAAGTCTCGGTACGGCCGCGATGCCGACGATCTCTTTGTTGATTATCTTCAACGTGCTGTTGCTGTGGACAAGTGCTACGGCTTGCGTGGAGTTCGGGCGCACGGGCGGCAAGATTGACTGGAAGAAGTTTCTGATTGCTCTCAAGAACATCTTCAAAAATCCCATCGTATTGGGCATTTTGATCGGCACGGGTTGGAGTCTTACGGGGCTGCAGTTGCCCGAAGTGATTGACAAGAGCGCAGCATTGGTGGCCACTGCTACCACGCCTTGTGCATTGATTGTGGTGGGGATGGGCTTGGCCGAACACAGCTTCACGGCCGCTTTGCCGAAAGCAAGCGTCATTACGGCACTCAAACTCGGGATTCAACCGTTTTTGGTGTGGGTGTTCTGCGTGCTGTTGGGGCTTGATTCGGTACAAACCAACGCCGCAACGGTTCTGGCATGTCTGCCCGTGGCCATCAACCTCTACATCATGGCCACGCAGTTTGAGAGTGAAGAAGGAGCGGCGAGTAACGCCATCTTTGTTTCGACATTTATTTCTGCGCTCACCGTCCCGTTGACGTTGACGTTGCTTGGAGTGGGTTACTGATATGGCGCTTGGCGCAACGGTTTGCAAAGCTTTTATTGACGTTAGCGACATCGATCGCGGTTACTACGAAAGCCGCTCGATTACGATCGCACAGCATCCGTCGGAAACGCCGGCTCGCATGATGGTGCGGTTGCTTGCTTGGGTGCTTTTTGCCGGAGACAAGACGGAATTCGGTCGAGGTCTTTCCACGGAAGGTGAGCCCGCGGTCTATGAGACCAACGACGCGGGTGACATTGCCCGTTGGATCGAAGTGGGATGCCCGGATATCAAAACGCTGCGCAAGGCCGCCGGCAAAAGCGAGGACGTGGTGGTGCTTGCCTACGATGAAGCGAGAATTGAGCCTTGGTGGCAATCCCGCAAGGGTGATATGTCCAAAATCGACAAGCTCTCTGTGCGTTGGATCGCGGATACGGACTTGGAAAAGCTGGCCGATATGGCCGGCCGCAACATGAAATTTGCCGCAACGGTTCAGGACGGCGTGGTGTGGCTTGCCGACGACTCCCACAACATCGAAATTGAGGTGAAGACGCTCATGCGTCGCGGAGAGCCGGTGTTTTGAGTTTCGATTGCTGCCGTCATCAAGAAACCCCGACAGGATAAGCTCCCGCCGGGGTTTGCATTTTTAGGGTGCTTTGCGATCAGGCGTTACGCAGGCTGTCGGCCATCTGCCAGAAGACGGCTTCAAGCTCGGAGCGCAGTGTTTCATCCGAAACGCTTTCGGCAAGCGCCTGCTGCATACAGCCGAACCACAGGTCGCGAAGTTCCGCCGTAATCTGGATGCGTTGGTGGTTTTCACGCAGACACGGCAGACCGTGCTTCTGAGCGTACAGCACGGGGCCGCCGAACCATCCCGTCAGGTACTCGAGCATGCGTGCACGGTAATGCGCCATGCCGTTGACGTACCGGCTGCTTAATGCAGCGTAGGCCGGGTTCGAGCGAAGGATTTCAAGATACTTGTCGACGAGGGCAGTTAGACCTGCCTCGCCGCCAAGTCGTTCATACAACGTCGTTTGCGACATAAAGCCTAAGAAGAATTGTGTCGAAAGGGCGTTTGGTAAAAGTTGCCTTAGCGCAGAAACACGCCCCAGGTGCCGATGAGCATCACGGGCCAGGCCACGACGGGAGAAAAAAGAACGCGCAGAATGCGGTTTTCAGGCACGAAACCGAAACCGTGCACCCAAGCTGCGCTCATCCCCATCAAAAGCACGACCAGAAAGCCGTGCGGCACACTGGCGGAGTCTTCCGCCACCAGGCGCGGATAGAGAATGATCACGGCGGCGACCGCAACGGCCGCCAGAAGACTGACGGCGCGTGCGAGCCCCCGCAGCACCTTATTCATCGGCAGCTTCCCGGTTGTCAAGTGTCGTGGAAACAACCACGGACAAAAGGATTGCTAAGCCAAGACCGGTGAGCCAGTAAAAGTAAATCATGTGTTTCTCCGTTGAGGTCGGTGTCGCGCGGACACCGACCTACGTCAGGTTTTGCCTTAGTAAAGGTCGTGATCGTTCTTGCGGATGTACTCGGCGTTGAGTTTGCCCGACATCGTGCGGTAGGCCCAGCCCGTGTAGATCAAGACGAGCGGCAGCAGCAGAAGCGTCACGAAGAGCATCACTTCAAGCGTGAGCTGCGAACTCGTGCAGTCCCAGATCGTGAGGCTTGAGCGCGGATCGCTTGAGCTCGGCATGATGAACGGGAACATGGAGAGCAGCGGCGTGAGGATGATGCCCAGGAGCATCACGCTCGAGCACACGATGGCCATGCCGCCCTTCATTTGTTTGGCAAAGAACACGCCGCCGAAGGCGCCGAGAACAGCCAGAACCGGAACAAGCCACAGCACCGGATAGTTGCTGAAGTTAGTAAACCAGGCGCCTGCGGCGATGTCAACCGTCTTCAGAAGCGGGTTGGAGGGACCGGCAGGATCAAGACCGGCGCTCACGACCATGCCGTCAATGCCGAAGTACGTCCAGATGCCGCCGAGGACGAAGAGCGCAGCGGTGGCTATACCCGAAATCGTCGAGATGCTCATCGCGCGGCGCTGCAGATCGCCGTCGGTGCGCAGCACCAGGTAGTTGGCGCCATGAAAGACGATCATCAGCAAAGAGACGACGCCGCACAGCAGACCGAACGGGTTGAGCAAGCCGAAGAAACTGCCCGTGTAGAACGGACGCAGCGATTCGTCAAAGTGAAACGGCACGCCCTGAAGCAGATTGCCGAAAGCTACGCCGAAGATGATCGGGGGCACGGCAGAACCCACAAACAGAGCCCAGTCCCACGTGTTGCGCCAGCGCGTGCCGGCCATCTTGCCGCGGAAGTCAAAGCCAACCGGACGCAGGATCAGTGCGAGAAGCACGATGAGCATGGCCCAGTAAAAGCCCGAGAAAGCAGCGCCGTACAGAAGCGGCCAGGCCGCGAAGATGGCGCCGCCGCCCGTGAGCAGCCACACCTGGTTGCCGTCCCAGTGAGGGGCGACGGAGTTGATCATGCAGCGGCGGTCGGTGTCGTTCTTGCCGAGGAAGGGCAGCAGCGAACCCACGCCCATGTCCTGGCCGTCCATGATGGCAAAGCCCACGAGCAGCACACCGATGAAGAGCCACCAGATCAGACGCAAAATTTCATAATCGATCATTTTCAGAATCTCCTATGTCCGTCCATCAGGCCTTGCGCTCAAAGAAGTAGCGGCCGGTGCCCAGCGAGCTCGGACCGAGCTTGGCGTAACGGATCATGAGCCAGTACTCCACGATCAAGAGAGCCGTGTAAAGGATGGCAAAGCCGGCAAGCGAACCGATCAGGTCACCCGTCGAGAGGCTCGACACGGACAGATCGACCGGCAGAATTTCGTAAATGGTCCAGGGCTGACGGCCGTATTCGGCTACAAACCAACCGGCTTCGCAGGCAATCCACGGAAGCGGCAGGGCGAGCAGACACATCCACAGCGTCTTGGTCTTCTGGGCGATCGTGCCCTTGATGCTGTAGTAAGCAGCCAGACCGAAGATGAGAATCGCGGCAAGACCGCAGCCGACCATCAGGCGGAACATCCAGTACATGGGCGTGACGGCAGGCACCGTAGACAGAGCCGCTTCGCGGATCTGTTGCGGCGTGGCTTGCGTAACGTCATTGACGTACTTTTTGAGCAGCAGGCCGTAGCCGAGGTCAGCCTTGACTTCGTTGAACTGCTGGATCAGGGTGCGATTTTCCTTGTCTTTGCGCAGCGCTTCCAGAAGCGAGACGGCACGCTGACCGTTGATGATGCGCGCTTCGTTTTCTTCCACGAGCGGATTGATACCCTTGATCTCCTGAGAGAGCGAACGGGTGCCCATCAGGCCGAAGAGCCAGGGAATGTCAACGCTCACGGTGTTCTTGCGGGCTTCTTCATCGGGGATGGCAAAAAGCGAAAGCGGAGCCGGCGCTTCATGCGTTTCCCACATGGCTTCCATGGCGGCAACCTTGGCGGGCTGATCCTGCGTGACGCGGTAGGCCGATTCGTCGCCCATGTGAAGCGTCAGAATCGTGGCAACGAGGCCGAAGACGGCGCCCAGACGCAGACTGCGCTTGGCAAAGCCGATGTCGCGCCCCTTGATGAGGTACCAAGCGGAGATGGCAACCACAAACATGGCGCCGGTCATGTAACCGGCGTTGATCGTGTGCATGAATTTGGCCTGTGCCCAGGGGCTTGTGGCAACCTCCCAGAAGTTCGTCATTTCCATGCGCATCGTCTCGAAGTTGAACTCGGCGCCGGTCGGGTACATCATCCAGGCGTTGGCAATCAGAATCCATAGTGCCGAAAGGTTGGAACCCAGGGCCATGAGGAAAGTAACGGCGAGGTGGCCGCCCTTGGAGAGGCGCTTCCAGCCAAAGAAGAACAGACCGATGAAGGTCGATTCCAGGAAGAAGGCCATCAGACCTTCAATCGCAAGCGGGGCGCCGAAGATGTCGCCAACGTAGTGCGAGTAATAAGCCCAGTTCGTGCCGAACTGAAACTCCATGGTGATGCCGGTCGCAACGCCCAGCGCGAAGTTGATGCCAAAGAGTTTGCCCCAGAAGCGGGTCATGTCTTTGTAGACTTCGCGGCCCGTCACGACGTAGCACGTCTCCATGATCACCAGCATGAACGACAAGCCGAGCGTAAGCGGCACGAACAAGAAGTGATACATGGCCGTCAGCGCAAACTGCAGACGGGACAGATCAACAAGTTCAGAAGAAAACATAGAAAACGGCTCCGAGTTTCCCGTGTTCTGCGCCATAGCATGGACGCGGCGCACAGGTTCAAGAGAAGGATTTTGGGGTGAAGAAATTGTCAGTTGCCGACATCGGCAGTTCGATCCGCGCGCATCAGAATGCCGGAAGCGACATTCTCAGGAGTCTGTTCGATACGTTTATCCGGCCCGAAAAAGAAGTACCAAAGCCCGAAAATGAAGGCGAGCTTGCAGCACAAAACCACGCCGATCTCAAAAAGAAGGCGCGGACGGGATTTGCCGGAAGTAGTCGCTTTGCGCATAGCGGGCAGAAACCTTTTTGCGGGAAAATAAAAACTGTTGTTTGACGCCGTTAACGGACAACCTTACAGCGAAGATCATATAGAGACGGACTGCAAAAAAGGTTCACAAACGCTTGCAAAAAAGCAGAAATCGCGGAAAATGGGAGCCATGACTGTCAAATTTGGCAGTTTCTGTCTTTTCGTTACTTTCGTGGTGCAGGAAAATGCCGGTTGCAGCAGAAATCGCCTCAATGCTTGACGCTTTGGATGCGCCGGCAATGCTTATTCGGCCCGACGATATGACGGTGGCTGCCGTCAACGGGGCATTTGCACAGGCCTACGGACGTTTTCGCTTCGAAGGCAAAAAGTGTTGGGAAGCGTTGCATCGTGCGTGCCCTTGTCCGAAGTCCGGTTTGCCGTGTCCGTTGGCGCAAGCCGACAAAGGGGGCGTGAGCTGTGTCGAGCAGACGCTTTTTAGCAGCGCGCGTGTTACAGAACTGGCGGTGACGATGCGGCCGGTGCGTTCAGCCGACGGCAAAACGCTTTATTGGTTGGAAACACTCAAATCCAAGTCAGACGATGCCGAGCCGTTTCGACGCGGTACGGTTGGAGTAAGCCGCGCGCATGCCGAGGTGATGCATTCGCTTGAAAGACTTGCTGCGCAAGACGTGCCCTATTTGATTGGCGGTGAAGCCGGCGTCGGAAAAGAGCTTTACGCCCGTACCGTTCATGAAAATAGTGCCCGTGCCTCCAGGCCTTTCGTTGTGGTGGAGGGCTCGCGCCTAACCGGACTGGCCGCGCAGACAATTTTGTGCGGCACGGAAAACGCTGCGGGACTGTTGACTCGCGCCGACGGCGGCACTCTCTTTGTTGACGGTATAGAACGCGCTTCTCCTGTGGCGGTGGAAATTTTGGACGCAGTGCGCGTGAGCGGTTGCACTGCCCGACGCGACGGAAGTCGTTTGGAAGTATCGGTCCGATTGGCTGCAAGCACTTGTCGCTATCCGGAGTCGACGACGAATCACGACTTTTTGGCGGCTTTGTCGAGCCATGAAGTTGTGGTGCCGCCGTTGCGCGAACGCAAGGAGGACATTGCGCCGCTGGCTAAATTCTTCGTGGGCGGCATTGTGCCCGTGCATTCCCGTACGATCACCAACGAAGCGATCGAAGTGCTGCAACGGTACGATTGGCCTGGCAACATGAGAGAACTCAAGGATGTGCTGGTCGCAGCGGCTCAGGGGACGGAGCGTACCGTGACGAGCGCCAATTTGACATTGCCTTCTGCCCGCACCTCAGTTTTTCTTCGAGAAGACGAAGACATCGTGCCGCTGGCAGATATCAAAAGTCGATATCTCGTCTGGGCTGTTGAAACTTTTCAGGGTTCGCGAAGCGAACTGGCTGCGAAGCTGGGAGTGTCGGAGCGTACGCTCTATCGGCTACACGCACAAAGCAAAGACACCGCAAGGAAATAGCTTGGTGCTGATACAAACGCAATGGCAAAATGCCTTGTTCGGAGACTTTGAAATCGACTTGTGATGAGTGCTGTTTACGAAAAAGAAAAGCTCGCCTACCGATTGCTTGAGGGCGAATCCGCAAAGCGGCTCGAACGACCGGGCGCAAGTTTGCGCTATTCCGTTTTGCCCTGCGCGGGCGAAAAAGTCGGTACGGTGATTTTTTTACACGGCGTGGCAAGCAATGGATCGCGCTGGGAGGAATTCATAGAAAAGACAAGTCTCAAGCAAGCCTTCGATATCTTGCGCTGTGATCTCAGAGGACATGCGGCAAGCGTATCGAGCCGTCAGGCTCGTTTGGAAGACTGGTGTGGCGACGTGGCGGCGATTCTGCAGGCCGAAGGCGTCGCCAAGGCTGTTGTTGTGGGTCACAGTTTGGGAGCCCAAGTAGCAGTGAATCTTGCGGCGAAGTATGCCGATTGCGTTTTAGGGGGTGTGCTGCTGGATCCGCTTATCAGCGAGGCGCTAACGCCTAAGGCGCTGGAGATGCGAGCCAAGTTGCCTTATCTGAAAATCATGGAACGCTTCTGCCGCTTGGGCAATGCATTGGGTTTCAGCCGACGACTGAAAAATCAGGACCTGCGCGCCATGGATGCCAAGGCGCGCGAAAAGATCGCCGCCGGTGGCAAAGAGCTTGAGGAATTTATCAAGCAGTACTCCTCGGCACGAGCTGATTTGAAGTACATCCACAGTGCCGTTTATCTGCACGATTTGGTGGAAGTGGGGCGGCCGACGCCGGCACCGGAATCGATCTCCGTGCCGATGCTCGTAATCGGCGCGTCTGCTGGCACATTTACCGACGCAGACGCCATGCGTCGTTGGGTGAACAGTCTCAAAGACGGCCAGATGGCGGTTGTGAAATGTGCGCACTGGCCGCTTACCGAATGTCCTCGCGATGTGGCTTCCGTGATCGAGGGATGGGTGTTTAAGCGGTTTGCGCCGCAATTGGCAATGCAAACCGCTTCGGCTTAAGGCGCTACAACCGGTGTCCATCCGGTCGGGCAGGCACGCACCTGCGGGTAGAACCCTTTTTCAGCCTCGCACCAGTAGACCGTTTTGGAGGTACTGGCGGCAGCCTGAGCGGCATTGGCGGCAGCCTCAGCACGCAGGGCGCTTCGCTCGGCACTTAACGCCGCCGAATAGCCCGTGACGTAGGAAGGCGTCACATACGGCGTGTACGGATAACGATAACGGTATGTGACATAGTCGTCGTACGGATCGTCGTATAGCGTGCTCAGTCCCCAAATGGTGGCTCCGGCAATAGCGGGGGCCCACAGCCAGCCGTAGTGGCGATGGTGATGAAAGCGAGGGCCGAAATGAGGAGGAGGCGGCGGGCGATGCCAACCCGGACCACCTCCGTGCGGAGGTCCCGGGGGACGGGCCTCAACGGCCGGAACAAAAGCCGTCGTCAAGGCCAGTGCGGCCGCTGCAGCAAAAGCAAGTGAGCGAAATGACATTTTTTGTTCCTTGTCTAAAAACACGACGAAACCATTAGAAACGCAACGACTGAAGCTACGTTCAGATACGAATAATGTAGCGCAACGGTAGGGAGCTTTTGCTTGACAGAAATGTTTTGAGACAGGTTCTTAAAGTTCTTGGCGCGGAGCAAAATCGAATCAGCAGTCAATAAAATACGCACACCCACTTTTACGAGAAAATAACAGGACATGAAACAACTGCCGCAGGAACTCAGAAAAAACCGACTCAACTGCCAGCGTCAGATCGGCATGCTGCGCCTCTTCTTTTATGTGGCGACGGCAGGCTCTTTTGCGGCGGGTGCTTCCGACATGGTGGATAACGCTGTGGCAAGTGCTTTGGGCAACTTCGGCATACTGCTCATTTTGTACCGTCTCTACGTCTTGAGTCCGCTTCTTGTGGCTCGCAGCAGCGCAGGAAACGACCAGTGGGTCGACGGCGAGGCGCAGTGGGTTGAGGACAACTATCCATGGCTTGACACGGTGGGCAAGGCCGGTTGGGGGTTATTGGTTGTCGGCGTGGTTTTGCAAATGTTTTTGGGAATTGCTTGAAACTGTCGCAGTTTTGTGTAGAATGCCAATTCTTCGCTGACAACGGCCGGCAGACCGGCAGCGGAGAACCTGAAGAACGGGACGGGAGCACCCGGAAAAATCGTTCTTTGCCGTTGCGAAAGAAATTTCGCGTCAATTCGGCGGAAAAACTTGACAAAGTGATTTCCGATCCGCATAATCTGCCATTCGCTACGGAGGGGTGCCCGAGTGGCTAAAGGGGGCAGACTGTAAATCTGTTGGCTTACGCCTACGATGGTTCGAATCCATCCCCCTCCACCAGCGCTGACTCGTAGGAGTCAGGCAATAGTGAAATTGCAGTTGGGTAACGGCCGAATTGCAGTTGTAGCTAGGGCGGGTGTAGCTCAATGGTAGAGCAGAAGCCTTCCAAGCTTACGACGAGGGTTCGATTCCCTTCACCCGCTCCAAGTTTCCCAAGCGTGCCCGTGTGGCTCAGTGGTAGAGCACTCCCTTGGTAAGGGAGAGGTCATGCGTTCGATCCGCATCACGGGCACCAGAGATTCTTTTCTAAACATAGTTCTTGATTGGATACCCCCGGGTGCATGCCCGGCTTTTGTTCAGGAGTTAAACCATGGCAAAGGGTAAGTTTGAACGTACCAAGCCCCATGTGAACGTGGGCACCATCGGTCACGTTGACCACGGCAAGACCACGCTGACGGCTGCCATCTGCACGGTTCTCGCTACGAAGTTCGGCGGCGAAGCCAAGGCATATGATCAGATTGACGCGGCTCCCGAAGAAAAGGCCCGCGGCATTACCATCAACACGGCACACGTTGAGTACGAAACGGAGCACCGTCACTACGCACACGTCGACTGCCCGGGGCACGCCGACTACGTGAAGAACATGATTACGGGTGCTGCCCAGATGGACGGCGCCATTCTGGTGGTTTCCGCCGCTGACGGTCCGATGCCGCAGACGCGCGAACACATTCTGTTGGCTCGTCAGGTTGGCGTTCCCTACATCATCGTCTACCTGAACAAGTGCGACATGGTTGACGATCCGGAACTGCTCGAATTGGTGGAAATGGAAGTCCGCGAACTTCTGAGCAACTACAACTTCCCGGGCGACGACATTCCCATCATCAAGGGTTCTGCCAAGCTGGCTCTGGAAGGCGACAAGGGTGAACTCGGCGAACAGTCGATCATGAAGCTTGCCGAAACGCTCGACAGCTACATTCCGACGCCGGAACGTGCGCTTGACCAGCCGTTCCTGATGCCGATCGAAGACGTGTTCTCGATTTCCGGCCGCGGTACTGTGGTGACGGGTCGTGTGGAACGCGGCATCATTCGCGTTGGCGACGAAATCGAAATCGTTGGCATTCGTCCGACGAGCAAGACGACCTGCACGGGCGTTGAAATGTTCCGCAAGCTGCTCGACGAAGGCGAAGCCGGTGACAACATCGGTGTTCTGCTGCGCGGCACGAAGCGTGAAGAAGTTGAACGCGGTCAGGTTCTGGCCAAGCCGGGTTCCATCACGCCGCACACGAAGTTTGCAGCTGAAGTGTACGTGCTGACGAAGGAAGAAGGCGGCCGTCACACGCCGTTCTTCAAGGGCTATCGTCCGCAGTTCTACTTCCGCACGACGGACGTGACCGGCACGATCGAGCTGCCCGAAGGCGTTGAAATGGTGATGCCGGGCGACAACATCTCGATGACGGTTCAGCTGATCTGCCCGATCGCCATGCAGGAAGGTCTGCGCTTCGCAATTCGTGAAGGCGGCCACACCGTCGGCGCCGGCGTCGTTGCCAAGATCATCGAGTAATATCGATTTTCTGAAAGGTTCGTCAATCGGACGGACCTTCAGGACAGGGGTATAGCTCAATTGGCAGAGCGACGGTCTCCAAAACCGTAGGTTGAGGGTTCGATTCCTTCTGCCCCTGCCAACCTGACAGAAGCAAGAAGCCGCGATCATTGACCGCGGCTTTCTGTCTGTAAAAAACTGCGTAAATGGAGGCGCGGAGACGGCTCGAAAGGACAAACAAAGAGCGCCGCGCAACGGATATCAAAGAAATGGCTACTCAGAATGCACAGCCTCAGCAAGGCTCGAGCAACAAGGCTCTGGATGTGATCGTGATGACGCTTGCCGTCCTGATCGCTGCTGCTGGCCTCTTTGCTTTTACCTTTCTGACCGATCAGAGCATGGGCGTGCGCATCGGCGCATTGCTCGGTGGTCTGGTTGTCGCCGTCATCGTGGCGGCCTTCTCGAGCACGGGCAAGCGCTTTATTGCTTTCTGCCGCGAATCTTGGGAAGAACTTCGTCGTGTGGTTTGGCCGACGCGCAAAGAAACGGTCAACACGACGGGCATTGTCATGGCTTTCGTAGTTGCCGTGGCCATCTACCTCTTCCTTGTTGATAAGCTCATTGAATGGGGTCTGTACGACGGACTCCTGCAGCTGAGCTTCTGATCCGAACGAACCGCTTTTAAGCAGACATCGCGCGCACTTGGGACCTGAATTTCCCGACGTGCGCGCAAACGTTTGCACGGAGAATGAAATGAGTACCGAAACCGCACAGGAAACGGGCGCGCAAAAGATGCGCTGGTATACGGTTCACGTCTACTCCTCGATGGAAAAGAGCGTGCAGCGCTCGATCATTGAGCGCATCGGCCGCTCCGAACTCAAGGATTTATTCGGCGAAGTGCTTCTGCCGATTGAGAAGGTCGAGGAAAACCGTAACGGCCGCAAGTTCGAAACGGAACGCCGCATGTATCCCGGCTACGTCTTCGTTGAGATGGTGATGACCGAGGAGACTTGGCACTTGATCAACTCGACGCCGCGCGTGATCGAATTCCTCGGTAATAACCATCCGGTTCCGCTGTCGGATGCGGAAATTGCAGCGATTAAGGACCGTATGTCGATCGGAACGGAAAAGGCTCGCCCGAAGATCATGTTCGAACCCGGCGAAATTGTTCGCATCAAAGAAGGTCCTTTCCAGGACTTCAACGGTCGCGTCGAAGAAATCCTTTACGACAAGAGCCGCTTGCGTTGCTTTGTGTCGATTTTCGGCCGCGAAACGAGCGTCGAGCTTGCTTTCAACGAGGTCGAAAAGATCTAAATTTTCTGTTGGGCGCGTTGATTTTAAAGAAATTTGCACATTTCAAATTTTTTTGGCATAATCGCGCCCTTCGTTTCTCACTTTAACTGGGGAGCACGTCCGTTCGACGGTGCGTTGGAACCCAGGGAGTATTAATCAAATGGCAAAGAAAATCGTCGGCTTTATCAAGCTGCAGGTTCCTGCAGGCAAAGCCAATCCCTCGCCCCCAATCGGCCCGGCTCTCGGTCAGCGCGGCCTGAACATCATGGAATTCTGCAAGGCGTTCAACGCCAAGACCCAGGGCATGGAACCTGGTCTTCCGATTCCGTGCGTGATCACCGCTTATGCCGACAAGTCCTTCACGTTCGTGATGAAGACCCCGCCGGCAACGATCCTGATCAAGAAGGCTGCGAAGATCCAGAAGGGTTCCGCACGTCCGCACACGGACAAGGTCGGCAAGATCACGCGTGCTCAGGCCGAAGAAATCGCCAAGATGAAGGAGCCCGATCTGACGGCTGCCGATCTTGACGCTGCGGTTCGTACGATCGCTGGTTCCGCCCGTTCCATGGGCATCACGGTGGAGGGTCTGTAATCATGGCTAAGATTTCCAAGCGCCGCAAGGAATTCCTCGGCAAGTACGACCTCACTAAGCCCTTCGCTCTGAACGAAGCGCTTGACGCTGTGAAGGCTTGCGCCAACGCCAAGTTTGACGAATCCGTTGACGTAGCTATCCAGCTCGGCATCGATCCCCGCAAGTCCGACCAGGCTATCCGTGGCGCTGTCGTGATGCCGGAAGGCACGGGCAAGACCGTTCGCGTGGCTGTGTTCACGCAGGGTGCCAATGTGGAAGCCGCTAAGGCTGCCGGTGCCGACATCGTCGGTTTCGACGACCTCGCTGCCGAAGTCAAGGCCGGTAAGATGGACTTTGACGTTGTGATCGCCTCGCCCGACGCCATGCGTGTGGTTGGCCAGCTCGGTCAGATTCTCGGCCCGCGCGGCCTGATGCCGAACCCGAAGGTTGGCACGGTGACCCCGAACGTTGCCCAGGCTGTGAAGAACGCCAAGGCCGGTCAGGTTCAGTTCCGCGCCGACAAGGCCGGTATCATTCACGCCCCGGTTGGTCGCGTTTCTTTCGAAACCGAACGTCTGGTGACCAACATCAAGGCGCTCGTTGAGCAGTTGAACAAGCTCAAGCCCGCCAGCCAGAAGGGCATCTATATGCGCAAGCTCTCCGTGAGCTCCACGATGGGTATCGGCGCTCGCGTCGACCTGTCCTCGCTCTAATCGGAAGCGCAAAAAATAAAAAAACACCTGAAGCCGAGGAGTTGACTCCTCGGCTTCAAATGAGGTCGTGAGGCCTCAAGGGCTTTGGGTGGCCTGTTTAACAGGCCGCTGTCAAAGACCGCCGGAGGATGAGGGCAAGTCCCGACGCTTTAATTGTCTTGAGAGAAGAGAGCGCTTCGAATCAAGATGTCCGGCGCAGACGGTGAAACCTCAAAGAGAGATGTATGTTGTGTAAGTTTTTTGCACTGCACGTACTGCTCTCAGAAGGGTTTTCAACCGGTAGTTGAAGAACCGGTGTGCGTTGCGAAAGCGATGCATGCCTCTGAGTGGAGCCAGACCATGGGTCTTAATCGTCAAGACAAGGCGAATGTGATTGCGGAAATGAGCGAACTCGTTGCTCAGTCTTCTGCCATCATCATCGCTGAATACCGTGGGCTGACCGTTGAAGCAATCACCAAGCTTCGCGCTGATGCGCGCAAGCAGGGTGTGCAGTTGCGTGTGGTGAAGAACACGTTGGTTCGCCGCGCCGTTGCCGGCACGCCGTTTGAAGGGCTCTCCGACCAGTTCGTCGGACCGCTCATCTACAGCTTGTCCGCCGACCCGGTCGCTGCTGCCAAGGTTCTTGCTACGTTCGCCAAGACGAACGACAAGCTCATCATCAAGGGTGGCGCGATGGCCAACTACGTCATGGACGTGGCCGCTGTCGAACAGCTCGCCTCGATGCCGAGCCGCGAAGAGCTCCTGGCCAAGTTGATGGCCACCATGAACGAGCCGATCGCCAAGTTCGTCCGCACCCTCAACGAAGTGCCTGCTCGCTTCGTTCGCACTGTGGCTGCTTACCGCGATGCCCAGGAGAAGGCTGCTGCCTAATCCGCTTTAAACAGAAAACAATTTTTAAACATTACACAACGTTACGGAGTCAAAAATGGCCCTGACCAATGAAGAAATCCTCGACGCGATCGCGTCCAAGACCGTTCTCGAAATCAGCGAACTCATCAAGATGATGGAAGAAAAGTTCGGTGTTTCCGCTGCTGCTGCCGCTGTTGCAGTTGCTCCGGCTGCTGGTGGCGCTGCTGCCCCGGCTGCTGAAGAAAAGACCGAATTCGACGTCGTTCTGGCTGACGTTGGTTCCAACAAGATCGCCGTGATTAAGGCTGTTCGCGAAATCACCGGCCTCGGCCTCAAGGAAGCCAAGGACCTCGTCGAAGGCGCTCCCAAGGCTGTTAAGGAAGGCGCTGCCAAGGCTGAAGCTGAAGACCTCAAGAAGAAGCTCGAAGCTGCCGGCGCTAAGGTCGAACTCAAGTAATCCGAGTTTCAGACTTTACAAGCATCACAAAGCCGCCCACGGCGGCTTTGCCGAGTGCGCTCCAAGCCCGATTTCCGATCGAAAGAGGGCTTGGGATTTTGAAGTGGATCTGGTAAAATTCCAGATCCAGCTCAAAGTCAAAGCCAGTGATCGAAATAATCAATAAGTCACCGTGACGGCCCCTAGCCGCACGGGCGCACGCATTCGTGCAGCCCGGGCGGCTTTTGGCGTCTTTAAAAAATGGCTGCGATTCTTCGAACCTCTTTGACCCCATAGCATATTTCCTCCCATCGCCTTGAACGGAGTCTTCATGTCGTACTCGTTCACTGAAAAGAAGCGTATTCGGAAGAGTTTTGCCACACGTCCGAGCGTCCTTGAAGTGCCCTCCTTGCTGGAAACGCAGCTTCGCAGCTACGAAGCCTTCCTGCAGGCCGATGTCAAGCCCGAAAGCCGCAAAAATGTCGGGTTGCAGTCGGCATTCACTTCCATTTTCCCGATCACCAGCCACAACGGCTACGCCCGCCTGAAGTTCCTGAGCTACAGACTCGAGCAGCCTGAATTTGATGTGGCCGAGTGCCAATTGCGCGGTCTGACCTACGCGTCCGCGTTGCGTGCTCGTATTCAACTTGAAATTTTTGACCGCGACGCCGCCAAGCCCGGCACGGTCAAGGAAATCCGCGAAAACGAAGTCTACATGGGCGAAATCCCGCTCATGACCGAAAAGGCTTCCTTTATTGTTAACGGCTCCGAACGCGTTATCGTGAGCCAGTTGCATCGTTCGCCCGGTATCTTCTTCGAGCACGACAAGGGCAAGACCCATTCTTCGGGCAAGCTCCTTTTTAGTGCTCGCGTGATTCCTTATCGCGGTTCCTGGCTTGACTTCGAATTCGACCCGAAGGACATCGTGTACTTCCGTGTCGACCGCCGCCGCAAGATGCCCGGCACCATTCTTCTGAAGGCCATCGGTCTGACGCCCGAAGAAATTCTCGAGCGCTTCTACGACTTTGACACTTTCCGCCTCAACCAGAAGTCCGCCAATCTGCACTTCACCCCGCAGCGTCTGCAGGGCGAAACGGCTCAGTTTGAAATCAAGGACAAGGAAGGCAATACGATCGTTGCCAAGGACAAGCGCATCACGGCTCGTCACGTCCGTTTGATGGAAAAGGCCGGCATCAAGGAAGTCGCCGTTCCGGATGATTTCCTGATCGGTCGCGTTCTTGCCAAGGCCATCTACAATCAGGAGACCGGCGAAAAGATCGCCGACGCCAACGACGAAATCACTGCAGATACGCTGACCGTTCTGCGTGAGATGCGCGTGCACAAGATCGAAACGCTCTTTACGAACGAACTTGATCGCGGTTCCTACATTTCCGATACGTTGCGTCTTGACGATGTTCCCGACACGATGTCGGCCCGCATCGCCATCTACCGCATGATGCGTCCGGGTGAACCGCCCACGGAAGACGCCGTCGAAGGTCTCTTTAACCGTCTGTTCTTCGATCCCGAAGCCTACGATCTGTCGCGCGTCGGTCGCATGAAGGTCAACGCTCGCTTTGGTCGCGGCACGGCTGAAGGTTCGATGACGCTCACCAACGAAGACATCATCGACACGATGCAGGTGCTCGTTGCTTTGCGTAACGGCGCTGACGAAGTGGTTCTGACTGACGCCGAAGGCAACAAGCGCACCGTGGAAATCCACGGCGTTGACGATATTGACCATTTGGGCAATCGTCGCGTACGCTGCGTGGGCGAACTGACCGAAAACCAGTTCCGCTCCGGTCTTGTGCGCGTTGAGCGTGCCGTTCGCGAACGTCTCGGTTCGGCCGAAAGCGACGGCCTCACGCCGCAGGATCTGATCAATTCCAAGCCCATTTCGGCAGCCATTCGCGAGTTCTTCGGCTCCTCGCAGCTGTCGCAGTTCATGGATCAGACCAACCCGTTGTCCGAAATCACGCACAAGCGCCGTATTTCGGCCCTTGGTCCGGGTGGTTTGACGCGTGAACGCGCCGGCTTTGAAGTCCGCGACGTGCACGCTACGCACTACGGCCGTGTCTGCCCGATTGAGACGCCTGAAGGTCCGAACATTGGTCTGATCAATTCGCTGGCTCTGTACGCTCGCCTCAACGACTACGGCTTCCTCGAAACGCCGTATCGCAAGGTTGAAAACGGCGTTGCTCTGAAGGGCAAGGAAAACATCCACTATTTGTCGGCCATCGAAGAAGGCAACTACGTGATTGCCCAGGCCAACGCAGAAATGGATGAAAATGGCAAACTCATCGGCGAGCTCGTGAGTGCCCGTGAAAACGGCGAATTCATCATGGCTTCGCCCGATCGCATCCAGTACATGGACGTGGCTCCGGCTCAGATCGTGTCCGTGGCCGCTTCGCTGATTCCGTTCTTGGAACACGACGACGCAAACCGTGCTTTGATGGGCTCGAACATGCAGCGTCAGGGCGTGCCTTGCTTGCGTCCGGAAAAACCCGTGGTGGGTACTGGCGTGGAACGTACGGTGGCCGTTGACTCCAAGGCTACCGTGCAGGCTAAGCGCGGCGGCATGATCGAATACGTTGATGCCAACCGTATTGTGGTTCGTGTCAACGACGAAGAAAGCGTGGCCGGTGAAGTCGGTGTGGATATCTACACGCTGCAGAAGTTCACTCGTTCCAACGGTTCGACAACGCTGAACCAGCGTCCGATCGTCAAGAAGGGCGATGTGATTGCCGCCGGCGACGTACTCGCCGACGGTGCTTCGACCGATATGGGCGAACTTGCTCTCGGCCAGAACATGCTTATTGCCTTCATGCCGTGGAACGGCTACAACTACGAAGACTCGGTTTTGATTTCCGAACGCGTAGTTGCCGATGACCGCTACACTTCGATTCACATCGAAGAACTCGACGTAGTGGCCCGTGACACCAAGCTCGGCCCTGAAGACATCACGCGCGATATTTCGAATCTGTCCGAGAACCAGTTGAGCCGTCTCGACGATTCCGGCATCGTGTTCATCGGTGCGGAAGTTTCCGCTGGTGACGTGCTGGTCGGCAAAGTCACTCCGAAGGGTGAAACCCAGCTCACGCCGGAAGAAAAACTCCTGCGCGTGATCTTCGGTGAAAAGGCAAGCGACGTGAAGGATACGTCTCTGCGTGTGCCCTCCGGTATGGCTGGCACCGTGATTGACGTTCAGGTCTTTACGCGTGAAGGCGTAGAGAAGGACAAGCGCGCTCGCTCGATTATCGATGAACAGCTCAAGCGCTACGAAAAAGACTTGAAGGATGCTCTTCGTATTGTGGAAGACGACGTCTTCTCGCGTCTGCGCCGCCAGTTGGTTGGACGTGTTGCTTCGGGCGGTCCTGCCGGCATTCAGTCCGGGACGACCCTTACGTCCGATCAGTTGCACGCTATCACGGGCTACGATCTCTTCGAAATCCGTATGGAAAGCGAAGAAGACCAGAAGATCATTGACCTCGCCCGAAAGGTTGTTGACGACAAGCGCGAAGAAAACAAGGAGCTCTTTGCTCGTAAGAGCGATAAGCTCAACCGCGGCGACGAACTGCCTCCGGGCGTGTTGAAGATGGTCAAGGTCTTTATTGCCGAGAAGCGCCGTCTGCAGCCTGGCGACAAGATGTCCGGCCGTCACGGTAACAAGGGTGTGGTCTCCAAGATCTGCCCGATTGAAGACATGCCGTACATGGCAGACGGTCGTCCCGCCGACATTTGCTTGAACCCGCTCGGCGTGCCGTCCCGTATGAACATCGGTCAGATTCTTGAAGTGCATCTGGGCTGGGCTGCCAAGGGTATTGGCTGGCGCATTGCCGAAATGCTCAAGACCGAGCAGGCCGCTCAGATCCGCGCTTTCCTGAACGAGGTGTACAACCGCACCGGCAAGAAGGAAGATCTCGACAGTCTCAATGACGAAGAGCTGATGGAATTGGCGAAGAATCTCGCCAACGGCATGCCCTTTGCCACGCCCGTGTTCGACGGTGCGAGCGAAGAGCAGATCCGGATGATGCTCGACCTGGCCTTCCCGGATGAAGAAGCCAAGAAGTTGCAGCTGACGCCTGCCAAGACGCAAGCCACACTGTACGATGGTCGCACGGGTGATGCATTCGATCGTCCGGTGACCGTGGGCTTCATGCACTTCCTGAAGCTGCACCACTTGGTCGACGATAAGATGCACGCTCGCTCAACCGGTCCGTACTCGCTCGTCACGCAGCAGCCCTTGGGCGGTAAGGCTCAGTTTGGCGGCCAGCGTTTCGGCGAAATGGAAGTTTGGGCTCTGGAAGCTTACGGCGCGAGCTACGTGTTGCAGGAAATGCTGACGGTGAAGTCCGACGACGTCAACGGCCGTACCAAGGTCTACGAAAACATCGTCGGCGGCGAACACAAGATCGATGCGGGCATGCCCGAATCGTTCAATGTGCTCGTCAAGGAAATCCGTTCGCTCGGCATTGACATTGATCTCGTGAAAAACGAGGAATCTTCGAAGGAATAAACCAGCATGAATCTGATTCGTGACATGTTCCGTCAGTCGATGGCTGACGAACACTTCGACGCCATTAAGATCGGCATCGCCTCTCCCGAGAAGATCCGTTCGTGGTCTTTCGGCGAGGTCAAGAAGCCGGAGACGATTAACTACCGTACCTTTAAGCCCGAACGCGACGGCCTGTTCTGCGCCAAGATCTTCGGGCCCATCAAGGATTACGAGTGCTTGTGCGGTAAGTACAAGCGCCTGAAGCACCGCGGCGTCGTCTGCGAAAAGTGCGGCGTTGAAGTGACGCTCTCCAAGGTGCGCCGCGAACGCATGGGCCACATCGAACTGGCCAGCCCCGTTGCGCACATTTGGTTCTTAAAGAGCCTGCCCTCTCGTATGGGCATGGTGCTCGACATCCCGTTGCGCGACATCGAACGTGTGCTTTATTTCGAAGCCTACTGCGTGGTCGATCCCGGCCTCACGCCGCTTGAACGCGGCCAGCTGCTTACGGAAGAGGAACTGATCCTCAAGACCGAAGAGTATGGCAACGACTTCAAGGCGATGATGGGTGCCGAGGCAATCCGCGAGCTTCTGCACAACATCGACATTGATCAGGAAGTCTCCAATCTGCGTCAGGAACTTTCGGGCACGACCTCAGAAGCAAAGATCAAGAAGTTTGCCAAGCGCCTGAAGGTGCTTGAAGGCTTCCAGCGCTCCGGCATCAAGCCTGAGTGGATGATCCTGGAAGTGCTTCCGGTGCTTCCGCCCGACCTGCGTCCGTTGGTGCCGCTTGACGGCGGCCGCTTTGCGACCTCCGATCTGAACGATCTGTATCGCCGCGTCATCAACCGCAACAATCGTCTGAAGAAGCTCCTTGAACTCAAGGCGCCGGACATCATCGTGCGTAACGAAAAGCGCATGTTGCAGGAAGCTGTCGACAGTCTGCTCGACAACGGCCGCCGCGGCAAGGCGATGACCGGTCCGTCCAAGCGTCCGCTCAAGTCGCTCGCTGACATGATCAAGGGCAAGTCCGGCCGCTTCCGTCAGAACCTGCTCGGTAAGCGCGTCGACTACTCTGGTCGTTCCGTGATTACGGTGGGTCCGGAATTGCGTCTACATCAGTGCGGCCTGCCCAAGCTGATGGCGCTTGAACTCTTTAAGCCCTTTATCTTCAACAAGCTCGAACAGCGCGGTCTGGCGACCACGATCAAGAGCGCCAAGAAGATGGTGGACAATCAGGAACCCGTCGTTTGGGACATCCTCGAAGAAGTGATTTACGAGCATCCCGTGATGCTCAACCGTGCGCCGACCTTGCACCGCCTCGGCATTCAGGCTTTTGAGCCGAAGCTCATTGAAGGCAAGGCCATCCAGCTGCACCCGCTTGTTTGCGCGGCCTTCAACGCCGACTTCGACGGTGACCAGATGGCTGTGCACGTGCCGCTGTCGCTTGAAGCTCAGCTCGAAGCCCGTTGCTTGATGCTTTCGTCGAACAACGTGCTCTTCCCGGCGAACGGCGACCCGTCCATCGTGCCGTCTCAGGACATGGTGCTCGGTCTGTACTATGCCACCCGCGAACGCATCAATGCACCAGGTGAAGGCATCTTCTTTGCCGATACGGCTGAAGTGCAGCGTGCTTTGGACGCAGGCCAGGTTGCCCTGCAGACGCGTTGCACGGTTCGCATCCGCGAATTTGAGAAGGTTGAAGGCAGCGACGAGTTCCGACCTGTCGTCAAGCGTTATGAAACGACTGTCGGTCGTGCTCTTCTCTCGGAAATTCTGCCTCAGGGTATGAGTTTTGCCGAACTCAACCGCACGCTCAAGAAGAAGGAAATCGCTCGTCTGATCAACGTGTGCTACCGCCGTTGCGGTCTGCGCGCGACGGTGATCTTCGCCGACAAGCTCAAGGACAACGGCTATCGTCTGGCTACACGCGCCGGCATCTCGATTTGCATCGGCGACATGTCCGTGCCGCAGAAGAAGTTCGAGCTGGTGAGCGCGGCTGAAAACGAAGTCAAGGCGATCGAAGAGCAGTACACCTCCGGTCTTGTGACCAAGGGCGAACGCTACAACAAGGTGATCGACATCTGGGGCCGTACGGCTGACGAAGTCGGCAAGGTGATGATGAAGGAGCTCTCGAGCGAACCTGTCGTCAACCGCCATGGTGAAAAGGTGAGCCAGGAATCGTTCAATTCCATCTACATGATGGCTGACTCCGGTGCTCGCGGTTCGGCAGCTCAGATTCGTCAGGTTGCCGGTATGCGTGGTCTGATGGCCAAGCCCGACGGCTCGATTATTGAAACGCCGATTACCTCGAACTTCCGCGAAGGTCTGAACGTTCTGCAGTACTTCGTGTCGACTCACGGTGCTCGTAAGGGTCTGGCCGATACGGCTCTGAAGACCGCTAACTCCGGTTATCTGACACGTCGTCTCGTTGACGTGACGCAGGATTTGGTGGTGCTCGAAGATGATTGCGGCACGACCAACGGCGTTGAAATGCGCGCTCTCGTGGAAGGCGGTGAAGTCATTCAGGCCTTGCGTGACCGTATCCTTGGCCGCGTGACCGCTGAAGACGTCTTCGACATGCAGCACAACGTGGTTGTGGCTCGCGGTACGCTCATCGACGAAAAGATCTGCGACAAGATCGATGCCGAAGGCATTGATATGGTCAAGGTGCGTACGCCGCTGACTTGCGAAACCCGCTACGGCCTGTGCGCCAAGTGCTACGGCCGCGATCTCGGCCGCGGTACGCTGGTCAACGCCGGCGAAGCTGTCGGTGTGATCGCCGCTCAGTCCATCGGTGAACCGGGTACTCAGCTCACCATGCGTACGTTCCACATCGGTGGTGCCGCTTCGCGTGCCGCCGTGGCAAGCAGCGTGGAAGCTAAGAACTCCGGTTTGGTGGCCTTCACGGATGCCATGCGTTATGTGACCAACGGCAACGGCGAACTCGTCGTGATTTCTCGTTCCGGTGAAATCGTTATCAACGACGCTCAGTCCGGCCGTGAACGCGAACGCCATAAGGTTCCCTACGGCGCCACGCTTCTGTGCAGCCTCGGCAGCGAAGTCAAAGCAGGTCAGCAGCTCGCGACGTTTGATCCGATGACCTTGCCGATCGTGTCCGAATACGCCGGTACCGTTCGCTTCGAAAATGTGGTCGAGAATGTGACCGTGATGAATCAGGTCGACGAAGTCACGGGCTTGAGCTCGATGGTCGTCATCGACCCGAAGCGCACCGCCGCCGGTTCCAAGAGCAAGGGTACGAAGACGACTGCCGCCAACGTGATGCGTCCGGTGGTGCACCTCGTTGACGAAGACGGCAACGACGTCAAGATTCCGGGTACGGATCACACTGTGACGATTCAGTTGCCCGTCAACGCCATTATCGTGGTGCGCGACGGTCAGAAGATCCACGAAGGTGAGATTCTTGCCCGTATCCCGCGCGAAAGCCAGAAGACCCGCGACATTACGGGTGGTCTGCCGCGTGTGGCCGAGCTCTTTGAAGCCCGTAGCCCGAAGGATGCCGGTATGCTCGCCGAGGAAACCGGTACCGTCACGTTCGGTAAGGAAACCAAGGGCAAGCAGCGTCTGATCATTACCGATCTGAACGGCAACGAGCACGAATGCCTGATCTCCAAGGACAAGCAGATTCTCGTGCACGACGGCCAGATGGTTCAGCGCGGTGAAGAAATCGTTGAAGGTCCGGCCGATCCGCACGACATCCTGCGTCTGCTCGGTATCGAAGCTTTGGCTCGTTACATCGTGGACGAAGTTCAGGACGTGTACCGTCTGCAGGGTGTGAAGATCAACGACAAGCACATCGAAGTGATTGTTCGTCAGATGCTTCGCCGTGTGCAGATTGTGGATGCGGGCGATACGCACTTCATCCCGGGCGAACAGGTCGAACGCAGCGAAATGCTCGACGAGAACGATCGCGTCAAGGCCAACGGCGGCACGCCCGCTACGTACCAGAACGTGCTGCTCGGTATCACGAAGGCTTCGTTGTCGACCGACTCCTTCATCTCGGCGGCTTCCTTCCAGGAAACCACTCGCGTGCTCACCGAGGCTGCCATCATGGGCAAGCGCGACGATCTGCGCGGCCTGAAGGAAAACGTCATTGTCGGTCGCCTGATTCCTGCCGGTACCGGCCTTGCCTACCACAAGGCTCGCCGCGAGAAGGAAGTGATGGAACAGCGTCTGGCTCAGGCGCAGGAACCGTCCGACGCACGCCTGGCTGCAGAAGAATTCTTCGAAGGTATGGACACCAAGGCCGAAGCCGAGAAGATCCGCGAAGAATTCGCTTTCGACAGCGAAGCTTCTGCGAACTCTCAGGGGCTGTCGGCTGCCCGTCGTGCTGCGGAAGAACTCTTCACCCGTCGGGATGAAGGCGACTCCGAAGGTAAGAAGGATGAGTAAGCCGTAATCAAGGGAGTCTCTTGACTCCCCGCGCCTGCCGCGCGACAAAGGCTCTTTTCCGAGAAACTCAAGTTTCTGACGGAAAGGAGCCTTTTTGTTTGTAACTTCCTAAAAGAACACATTAAAACCAGAGGCTATCTGCTATTCGTTATTCTCTTTGCTCTTATCGAGAGATAACTCTAATGTTTTGGGATCTGCTTTCGACGCGGGACGCGCTAGATCGCAAAAGTACGTTTCTCGTCGTCCGGAGAAGCGGCGGGATCGATAAGCAATCTATAAAGAGGAGAGAGCTGAGATGATCAAAAAGTTGATGACAGCCGCAGCCCTTCTGACCATGGTCGGTACAGCTTCGTCTGCCACGCTCTATACGACGGGCGTGCTGGACTTCAATAAGACGACTAAGGGAAGTTACCTTGGAAAGATCGGTGCCGCTGTTCCCGTGACGGTTCTGAAAAAACAAGGCAGTCTGTCTTACGTTCGCATTTCCGGGTGGACGCTTGCCGAATATCCTTCCATGATCTTTGCCGAACCCGACGCAGCCGAATACTTCGGCAAGAACTGTGAATGGATCGCTCCGAAGCCCGGTACCGATGTGGCCATGATGATCGCAATGGCGCACGAACTCGAAAGCTCCGGCAAGGTGGATCGCGAATTCATCCGTAAGTACACGGTGGGCTACGATAAGTTCATTGCTTACGTGCTCGGCAAAACAGACGGTGTGGCGAAGACACCGGCCTGGGCTGAGAAGATCTGTGGTGTGAAGGCCGATGCCATCAAGCGTCTGGCTCACCTGATGCGTGAAAAGCGCTCCATGCTGATGGGCGGCTGGGGTATTCGGCGCGCTCAACACGGCGAGCAGGTGCATTGGATGATGGTGGTGCTTGCTGCCATGTGCGGCCACATCGGACAGCCCGGCGGCGGCTTCGGCTTCAGCTATCACTACTCCAACGGCGGTGCGGCCACCTCGATGGCTCCCGCTTTGGGCGGCATTTCCGCTAATCCGAAGGGCGGCAGCGAAGGCCTCTCCTGGGTCGGTGAATCCTTGGCGACCATTCCTTTGGCTCGCTTTACCGACTGCTTCCTCAACCCCGGCAAGACGATTGACTACAACGGCAAGAAGATCACCTATCCTGACATCCGTCTGGTCTTCTGGTCGGGTGGCAACCCGTTTGCCCAGCAGGAAGACACCAACGGTCTGATCAAGGCCTGGAAGCGTCCCGAAACAACGATTGTGTGCGACACGGTGTGGACGGCCTCGGCTCGCTTTGCCGATATTGTTCTGCCGGCCTGCACGTCACTCGAGCGCGTGGACATCACGTCAATCGGTTCATACTCGAACCTTGGTTATGTTGCCATGCAGCAGGCGATTGAACCCCAGTACGAATCGCATTCCGACTTCTGGATCTATCGCGAACTCTCCAAGAAGATGGGATTTGAAAAAGAGTTCACCGAAGGTTTGGACGAAATGGGCTGGATCCGTCGCTTTTATGAGAACGCTGCCAAGGAAGCCCGTGTGAACGGCCTGGAAATGCCATCGTTTGAAGAGTTCTGGGCCCGCGGCTACGTTCTCTTCCCGGTCGATCAGGATGCTCGTCGCTACAACTATCTGGGTGACTTCCGTCGCAACCCGATCGTCAATCCGCTCGGTACCGAATCGGGCAAGATCGAAATCTTCTCCAAGAAGATCGAAAGCTACAAGTACGACGACTGCCCGGCACACCCGACTTGGATGGAACCCACGGAATGGCTCGGCGCCAAGATGGCCGAAGAGTATCCGTTTGCATTATTGACGAGCAAGAGCCGCTATCGTTTGCATTCGCAACTCGACAGTACCGCTTCGAACCTGTTTGCGAACGTCGAAGATCGCGAACCGGTGTGGATTCATCCGGATGCCGCCAAGAAGCTCGGCCTGAAGTCGGGTGATGTGGCTAAGGTCACGAGCCGCCGCGGTTCGGTCCTTGCCGGCGTGATTGTCACCGATCGTATCCGTCCTGATACCGTGGTGATCCATCACGGCGGCTGGTACAGCCCGGAAGAACCGGGTGAAGAAGGTTCGCTTGACGTGCACGGCTGCGACAACGTGCTCACCATCGATATTCCTTCGTCGAAACTGTCCTGCGGCAACGTGGCCAATTCGACGCAGGTCAAGATCGAGCGTTGGGACGATGAACTTGAGCCGATCATGGCTCACGTTCAGCCCAAGACGGAGCGCGCTGACGACTAGCGACGAAAGACGCCCGCTTGGTCTGGTGCCGGGCGGGCTGATTAAAATTGAACGCACGTTCTACTGAACTTTGACGGTTCGGGGAGGACGTGCGTTTTTGCTAACTTGTGATTAATTATTCACTAAAAGGTTCTTTAACGCCAAGAACGTCGCCGTGCATCGCGACCTGGCCGCGTGAGACGACTGCAACAATCTGCAGGTTTTGATTGAGAAGCACGGCATTGGCGCAAGCACCGGTTTCTAGACGCCCCTGATTGGCCAACCCCAGACTGTCGGCGGCGTTGCTGGTAATCAGAGATAGGGCGTCCGACAGCGGGAAACTGAAATCGCGCACCAGTTCCACCATGGTTTCGTGATTGCGGGCGACTTCGCCTACGGCCTGCCCGGCGATATTGCCGTCAGCGTCAAAACGCGGCACCACGCCGTGACCGTCAGACGAAAGGGTGATCTGTTCGACTGGAACGCCGCAGGAGACAGCTGCGCTCACGGCTGCAGCCGGATGACCTAGATAACAGGGGCCGTCTGTAGTGATGTCAATGTAGCGATCAGATGCCCCCATGGCGTAGGTACAGGCGCTTTTAAGTAGGAATTCAGTTCTCGCGCAGTGAGTCGGTCTTAAATGCGTACCGATTGGGAATCCGGAGGCGGCGATCTCTTCAAAGATGTCAAACGGATTGGGAATTGAGCCCAGGTGGACATGCAACAGACCTTGTTTGTTGACTGTGACGGCAGCCTGACGAATTTGCGAGAGCATTTCCAAAATGGCCTGAGACGACGGAAAGGACCCGTTGACATCACCCATGGCAAGTTTGGCGCCGAGAACTTCGGAGACAAGCGCGACATCGTCGGCAACGCTTTGAGTAAGCGTAACAGGCGGATAACGGAAGTTTGATGTGTACATCCATGCCGAAACTCCGAGAGCTTTGAGTTCGCGTACTTTGGCAAGCAGATCCGGAAGTTTTCGTGTCATGACATCTGCGCCAAGAACGCCGACGACAGTTGTGATGCCTGCTCGGATGAGCTCACCGGCACTGATGGCCGGCGCTCGGGTATCTGGTCCGTTGACGCCGCCTCCGCCCAGAACGTGGACATGGGCGTCAACGAAACCCGGTGCCAAAATGAAGCCCGTGGCGTCAATGATGCTTAAGCCCGGTAGGCTGGCAGAGAGGTTGGGGGCGACGGCGAGGATTTTTTCGCCGACCATCAATACGTCGGTCACACCGAGTTCTTTCGGCGCGAAAACGTAGGCATTACGGATCAAAATCGCCATGGTGCGTCTCCTGTACACGATGTCTCTAAGGATAGCGCAGCGCATAAAAAAGGCGGCACGCAGCCGCCTTCGCAGTCACAAAAAAGCAAACGAATCAACGACTCAGAACTGATTTGACACTTTCGCGAGCTCGGGTGATCGTCTCTTCAGCGTTCTCGACAACACCGTTTTTCATGACGAACTTGCCGTCGCACAGCACGCTATGGATAGCTCGGCTGTCGGTCGCATAGACCCAGTTGCTCGTGAGACTGAAGTTGGGAACAAGACGTTCGTTTTCGAGGTCTAGGAAAACGGCATCCGCAAGTGCCCCTTCACGAATAACACCGGCGTTAAGACCAGCTGCCTGCGCGCCGTTGCGGGTTGCCCATTGCAAAATTTCGCCGGCGGGCAGTGTCTCGCTTGTGTAACGGACCTTAGCAAGCAGGGCGGCAAACTTCATTTCTTCGCGCATATCAAGATTGTTGTTGGAAGCTGTCCCGTCGGTGCCAAGTGTCAGGCGGCAGCCCTTTTTCATCAGCAAGTCGCTTGCGAAGATGCCCGAAGACAGTTTCATGTTCGAACAAGGGTTGTGAGCGATCCAGACACCGCGTTCTTTGAGGATTTCGGCTTCTTCTTCATCAATGTGCACGACGTGGGCGGCAATGACGTTGTCGCCCAATACGCCGAGATGGTCAAGCCAGCGTACCGGACTCATGCCGTGCGCAGCGATGCAGTCTTGTACCTCTTTTTCCGTTTCGGAAACGTGTAGCGTAAGCGTCTGACCGTTGGTTTTGGCGGCTTCGGCACAGCGCTGCAACAGTTCTCCGCTTACCGTATAGACCGCGTGAGGTGCGACGGCAAGCGAAATACGTCCATTTGTCGGGTCTTTCCAGTTGGCAAGAAAATCGAGCTGCCGTTTGATTTCGTCTTCGCCCAAGTGATCCATGAGCGTGACGCCAACGGTGGCGCGGATGCCGGCTTCAGCGACGGCACGAACTGTTTCTTCGGCCATCCAGTACATGTCGCAGAACCAGGTCGTACCGCTACGGATCATTTCCAATGTAGCAAGCTTGGCGCCGGCATAGATGTCTTCGGCACGCATCTTGCCTTCAAATGGCCAGATGTGATCGTTGAGCCAGGGAAAGAGCGGAAGGTCGTCGGCGTAACCGCGCAGCAGCGTCATTGAGGCATGCGTATGCGTATTGAAAAAACTTGGCACGATCGCCAAACCGGAAGCGTCGTACGTTTCATCGGCGACGGCATCGGCAGGAGCGTGAAGGTTCTGGAAACGGTTACCGTTGATCAGAATGTTCGTGACGTTGCCGTCAAGTTGAACGTTACGGATAAGAAGAGAGGACATAGTGAGTTTAAGCGACCAAAAGATATGTAAAAGGAAACAAATGACGACAATAGACAGAAATTAGGTTAAGAAACTGCTAAATGTAGTTAAGCTCGTCGGAAATGGTGCCTTTTTCGCGACAGATAGACAAAAGTCGTTCTTCAGTGGAAGCGTCAGGTTCGATGAGTCCTGCGGGCATTTTTTTCGAGGCTAGGACCACGGCGCCTTCGTTGTGCAAGGCCATGGTGGCGTCAATGTACTTCATAAGTGTCGGATCCTTGAGTATGAAGTTAAGCGGGCGCTTGGCTTCAAGTACGCGGCCGGCAGGAACACCGGCACCGAATTCGTCTTCGACGCCCATATTGGCCAAAAGCGCTTTGGAACGGATGAAAACGTCGGCGGGGCAGGCGGCTGTGGCTGCGCTGGGAACACCGGTGGCAGTCACAACGGCGTTAGCTTGACTGACCGCTTCAGCAATGGCGATACCGTCGGAGGCGTCAATAACGGCGTCGCACAGGACGCGGATGCGATCGGTAATATCGCCGGGACGCGTGACGACCGTGATGCGACTGCCGTAGCGGTGCGCGTAGGTGATAAGGCCGCTACCAACTTTGCCGCTGCCGAAAATCACGATGGATTTGCCTTGCCACTGGCTATAGCCGAGTTGGGCCATAGCCCGGAAATAACTCTCTCCGGTGCCAAGACACGTTTCAATACGTTTGATCCGACCGGAGTCGGCGACATATACAGGACAGGATTTGTCGGCATATTTTGAGACGCCTGAGCGGGTGAGTTCGACAAAACCGATACGGGGTTTAAGCTCGGCAAAAGCAGCAGCGCAGTCAAGCACGAGATCAAACGCGCGGCTTGTCTTGACTTCCTTCGGTTCAACCACGGGGATGCCGACGGAGCGCAGGTAACGGACAACTTCGTTATTGCGAGGCATCACGTCGTCGATGCCGACGGTTAGTTCAGCGCCGGCCGCCAGGAGGACAGCGTGTTTTGCGAGCGTGTTCTCAAACACGGGAGTTGCGTCAAGAATCCGCAGACCGGCCAAAGGGCGCGTATTTTTCCAAACTTCGAATTGGTTAAGTAAGACCGGGTATTCGTTCGAAGCGTAGGCCTGAGCCACGCGAGAGGCGAGAATGTCGGAAAGCATGACGGCACGTATGTATGAAAAAGAATGGTGCAGAGGCTTGGAGGCGCTCAGCTCGGATTGTAGCGGGCAAAGTGAACGTTGAAGGCGTCGATGAACGTTGGCCGAACGAATGTCCGAAAGAGCTAATCCCTTGACATTATTCAAAAAACAAGAGAAAATCACAGCCTTTTCCGGGAAAGCATTCGTCGGAGGGGGTTGTTTGCGCTTGCAAAGGACGCTTTTTCGTCGTTCGTTTTCATTGTGAAAAGACTTTTATCACCAGCAATAACCGATGGATTTATCCGTCGGTCTTTTTAAGAAGAACGGACAATATGCCCACTATTAACCAGCTTGTGCGCAAGCCTCGTGAGCTTACGCGCGAAAAGAGCAAGAGCCCTGCTCTTAAGAACTGCCCGCAGAAGCGCGGCGTTTGCACCAAGGTCTACACGACCACCCCGAAGAAGCCGAACTCGGCTCTTCGTAAGGTTGCCAAGGTGCGTCTGACCAACGGCTTTGAAGTGATTTCCTACATCGGCGGCGAAGGCCATAACCTGCAGGAACACTCCGTGGTTCTCATCCGCGGCGGCCGTGTGAAGGACTTGCCCGGTGTGCGTTACCACATCGTGCGCGGTTCCCTCGACACCCAGGGCGTCAAGGACCGTAAGCAGGCTCGTTCCAAGTACGGCGCCAAGCGCCCGAAGGCAGCGTAATTCGCGGCGACAGATTGTCAGCCGTGTACGGACGGTCCCGCTGTTAAAAGGACCGAGTAAGTCGCAGCCCGCGTGTGTGCTGCATTGTGAAGCGGTCAACTAAGAAACGAAAGACCGCATTTAAATGACTGAAGACAACGAAAGAGGAAAAAAATGCCCCGTCGTCGCGAAGTACCCAAACGTGAAATTTTGCCGGATCCGAAGTTCGGCAGCGTTGAGATCTCCAAGTTCATCAACGTGATCATGCTCGATGGCAAGAAGGCCGTCGCCGAACGCATCGTCTACGGTGCGCTGCAGCAGATTGAAGAAAAAACCGGTAAGAACGCTCTCGAAGTGTTCCAGACCGCACTCAACAACGTCCGTCCGCTCGTGGAAGTGAAGAGCCGCCGTATCGGTGGCGCCAACTACCAGGTGCCCGTTGAAGTGCGTCCGGTTCGCCGTATGGCTTTGGCAATGCGCTGGCTGCGTGAAAGCGCCAAGTCGCGTTCCGAAAAGTCCATGCCCCAACGCTTGGCTGGTGAGCTGTTGGATGCTGCTGAAGGCCGCGGCGGCGCTATGAAGAAGCGTGACGAAGTCCATCGTATGGCTGAAGCCAACAAGGCCTTCTCTCACTTCCGCTTCTAATACATCGATTAACAATGAGGTGCTGCCGATTGTGGCGGCACCTCGCTTACGAAGAGAATAGTCATGGCTCGTACTACCCCGATTTCGCGCTATCGCAATATCGGCATTTCTGCCCACATCGATGCGGGCAAGACCACGACGACCGAACGCATCCTGTTCTTTACCGGCGTCAACCACAAGTTGGGCGAAGTGCACGACGGTGCCGCCACCATGGACTGGATGGAACAGGAACAGGAACGCGGCATCACGATTACGTCCGCCGCTACGACCTGCTTCTGGCGCGGTATGGACATGCAGTTCCAGCCGCATCGTCTGAACATCATCGACACCCCGGGGCACGTGGACTTCACGGTTGAAGTGGAACGCTCCATGCGCGTGCTCGACGGCGCTGTGATGGTTTACTGCGCTGTGGGCGGCGTTCAGCCCCAGTCTGAAACGGTCTGGCGTCAGGCCAACAAGTACAAGGTGCCTCGCATCGCGTTCGTCAACAAGATGGACCGTACCGGTGCCAACTTCTTCAAGGTCGTTGACCAGATGAAGACCCGTCTGAAGGGCAATCCCTGCCCCGTCGTGATCCCGATCGGCGCGGAAGACCAGTTCAAGGGCGTTGTCGATCTGATCAAGATGAAGGGCATCATTTGGGACGAGGCCAGCCAGGGTACCAAGTTTGAATACATCGACATTCCTGCCGATCTCGTCGATACGGCCAACGAATGGCGTGAAAAGCTCGTCGAAACGGCTGCCGAAGCCAGCGAAGAGCTGATGAACAAATACCTCGAAGAAGGCGAACTCACGGAAGCTGAAATCGTCAAGGGCTTGCGCGCCCGCACGATTGCCGGCGAAGTGCAGCCGATGTTCTGCGGTTCGTCCTTCAAGAACAAGGGCGTGCAGCGTATGCTCGACGGCGTTATCGAACTGTTGCCGTCTCCGGTTGACATTCCTCCGGTTCCGGGCTTTGACCTCAACGACAACGAAGTCACCCGCGAAGCCAGCGACGATGCACCGTTCTCCGCGCTCGCCTTTAAGATCATGACCGACCCGTATGTCGGCCAGCTCACCTTCTTGCGCGTTTACTCCGGCATTCTGAAGTCTGGCGAAACCGTTCTGAACTCCGTGAAGAACAAGAAGGAACGTATCGGTCGTTTGCTGCAGATGCATGCCAACGAACGTAAGGAAATCACTGAAGCCGAAGCTGGTGACATCGCCGCTGCCGTCGGTCTGAAGGACGTGACCACGGGTGATACGCTCTGCGACATCGCTCAGCCGATTATCCTTGAACGCATGGAATTCCCGGAACCGGTTATCAGCCAGGCCGTGGAACCCAAGACCAAGGCCGACCAGGAAAAGATGGCTCTCGCTTTGGGTCGTTTGGCTCGCGAAGATCCTTCCTTCCGTGTTCGTACCGACGAGGAATCCGGCCAGACGATTATTTCCGGTATGGGCGAGCTGCACCTCGAAATTCTCGTCGACCGTATGCGTCGTGAATTCAACGTGGAAGCAACCGTTGGTCGTCCGCAGGTGGCCTATCGCGAAACGATTCGTTCCGTGGTCGAAAACGCCGAATGCAAGTTTGCCAAGCAGTCCGGCGGTCGCGGCCAGTACGGTCACGTTGTGCTCAAGCTCGAGCCGATGGAACCGGGTAAGGGCTTCGAATTCGTTGACGCCATTAAGGGCGGCGTGGTTCCGCGTGAATACATCCCGGCCGTTGAAAAGGGTGTGGAAGACACGCTCAAGGCTGGTGTGCTTGCCGGTTACCCGGTTGTGGACGTCAAGGTGACGTTGCACTTCGGTTCCTATCACGAAGTCGACTCGAACGAAAATGCCTTCCGTATGGCTGCTTCCATGGCATTCAAGGACGGCATGCGCAAGGCCAACCCCGTGCTGCTCGAACCGATCATGAAGGTCGAAGTCGAAACACCGGAAGAAAAGATGGGCGACGTGATGGGCGACCTTTCGTCCCGCCGCGGCGTCATCCAGGGTATGGACGATCTCCCCGGTGGCGGCAAGGCTATTCGTTGCGAAGTGCCGCTGGCTGAAATGTTCGGTTACTCCACGACGCTGCGCTCCCTCACCCAGGGTCGTGCAACGTACACGATGGAATTCGATCACTACGCTGAAGCTCCGAAGAACGTGGCCGACGCTGTGATCGCCGAAAAGACCAAGTAATTTGAAAAACGGATCGGGAGTAAAATAAAAAGAGTTTTCTTCCGATCCAACCTTTTATCTAAGAAGGACACAAGACCTAAAATGGCAAAGGGTAAGTTTGAACGTACCAAGCCCCATGTGAACGTGGGCACCATCGGTCACGTTGACCACGGCAAGACCACGCTGACGGCTGCCATCTGCACGGTTCTCGCTACGAAGTTCGGCGGCGAAGCCAAGGCATATGATCAGATTGACGCGGCTCCCGAAGAAAAGGCCCGCGGCATTACCATCAACACGGCACACGTTGAGTACGAAACGGAGCACCGTCACTACGCACACGTCGACTGCCCGGGGCACGCCGACTACGTGAAGAACATGATTACGGGTGCTGCCCAGATGGACGGCGCCATTCTGGTGGTTTCCGCCGCTGACGGTCCGATGCCGCAGACGCGCGAACACATTCTGTTGGCTCGTCAGGTTGGCGTTCCCTACATCATCGTCTACCTGAACAAGTGCGACATGGTTGACGATCCGGAACTGCTCGAATTGGTGGAAATGGAAGTCCGCGAACTTCTGAGCAACTACAACTTCCCGGGCGACGACATTCCCATCATCAAGGGTTCTGCCAAGCTGGCTCTGGAAGGCGACAAGGGTGAACTCGGCGAACAGTCGATCATGAAGCTTGCCGAAACGCTCGACAGCTACATTCCGACGCCGGAACGTGCGCTTGACCAGCCGTTCCTGATGCCGATCGAAGACGTGTTCTCGATTTCCGGCCGCGGTACTGTGGTGACGGGTCGTGTGGAACGCGGCATCATTCGCGTTGGCGACGAAATCGAAATCGTTGGCATTCGTCCGACGAGCAAGACGACCTGCACGGGCGTTGAAATGTTCCGCAAGCTGCTCGACGAAGGCGAAGCCGGTGACAACATCGGTGTTCTGCTGCGCGGCACGAAGCGTGAAGAAGTTGAACGCGGTCAGGTTCTGGCCAAGCCGGGTTCCATCACGCCGCACACGAAGTTTGCAGCTGAAGTGTACGTGCTGACGAAGGAAGAAGGCGGCCGTCACACGCCGTTCTTCAAGGGCTATCGTCCGCAGTTCTACTTCCGCACGACGGACGTGACCGGCACGATCGAGCTGCCCGAAGGCGTTGAAATGGTGATGCCGGGCGACAACATCTCGATGACGGTTCAGCTGATCTGCCCGATCGCCATGCAGGAAGGTCTGCGCTTCGCAATTCGTGAAGGCGGCCACACCGTCGGCGCCGGCGTCGTTGCCAAGATCATCGAATAATTGCCAAAAATTGTTCGAACATACTGAAAGAAAATAAAAATTTTTTCAGTGACCCTTGACAGGGGAAAGGGGGCGTGGTTATACTGCGCCCCCTTAGTTCTTTTATTGTTCTTTTTCTTAGGAAAATCAGACAAATGCAGTCTCAGTGCATCCGCATTCGCCTCAAGGCGTTTGATTACAAGCTGATCGATCAGTCGGCTCTCGAAATCGTCGACACCGCCAAGCGCACCGGCGCTGTTGTTCGCGGTCCCGTTCCGCTTCCCACCCGCATTCAGCGTTTCGACATTCTGCGTTCGCCGCACGTCAACAAGACCAGCCGCGACCAGCTCGAAATCCGCACCCATCAGCGCCTGATGGACATCATCGATCCGACCGACAAGACCGTTGACGCTCTGATGAAGCTCGACCTCCCGGCCGGCGTTGACGTCAAGATCAAGGTCAACAACAAGCAGTAATTGCACAAGTTTTCTCGTTTGTGTTCTGAGGGAGATCCGAAGGGCACGAACGAATATGCGTCACTTCTGGCTTTCGAGGCGCTCGATCGGCGTTACGAACCGAAGGAAGACTTCGAAGTTCGAACCTCCCGTCGTGAAGTGATTTCTTTAAAAGTACGGTCCCGTCCAATCGTAGACGGGGTGGAGTAAAAATAAATGAGTGAAAAGCTCGGCTTAGTCGGCCGTAAGATCGGCATGACGCGCATCTTTGAAGAGGACGGCAAGTCCGTTCCCGTGACGGTGCTCGACGTGTCCGGCAACCGTGTTGCCTGCGTCAAGACGGTTGAATCCGACGGCTACAATGCTGTTCAAGTCGCGTTCGGCTCCAAGAAGCCCTCGCGCGTCAACAAGGCGCTCGCCGGCCAGTTTGCTAAGGCTGGTATTGAAGCAGCTGCTACGTTGAAAGAGTTCCATATCGACGAAGACAAGGTTGCCGAATTCAAGCCCGGCACCGTTCTCAGCGCCGACATGTTCACGGCCGGCCAGAAGGTCGACGTGACCGGCACCACCATCGGTAAGGGTTTCGCAGGCGCCATCAAGCGTCACCACTTCTCCTCGAACCGCGCCAGCCACGGTAACTCCGTGACGACCCGCGCTCCCGGTTCTATCGGTAATCGCCAGGACCCGGGCCGCGTGTTCCCCGGCAAGCGCATGGCTGGACACCTCGGTGCAGCCCAGCGCACCACGCAGAATCTCGTGGTTGCCCGTGTCGATGCTGAACGTGGTCTTCTGCTCGTTCGCGGTGCCGTTCCCGGCTCCAAGGGCGGTGAAGTCATCGTGCGTCCCGCCGTGAAGGCCTAATCCAGGAGCGATCAATGGAACTGAATGTAATCAATGAACTCGGTCAGGAAGCGGGCAAAGCCGCTGCCTCTGACGCCGTGTTCGGCCGCGAATACAACGAAGCTCTGGTGCACCAGCTCGTGGTTGCTTACCAGGCTAACGCCCGTCAGGGTACGCGCGCTCAGCTCAGCCGTGAGTTCGTGCGCCACACGACCCGCAAGCCCTGGAACCAGAAGGGCACCGGTCGCGCCCGTTCGGGCATGTCCTCCTCGCCGCTGTGGCGTGGTGGTGGCCGTGCTTTCCCGAACACGCCTAACGAAAACTTCAGCCACAAGATGAACAAGAAGGCTTATCGCGCTGCCATGGCTTCGATCCTCTCGAAGCTCGCTGCCGACGGCCGTCTCGTTGTGGTTGACTCGATCAGCGCCGAATCCCCGAAGACGAAGGAATTCGCCGCCAAGCTCAAGACGCTTGGTCTTGATCACGTGATGATCATCACCGAGTCGGTCGACGACAACCTCTATCTGGCCAGCCGCAACCTCAAGAACGTTCTCGTGGTTGAGCCGCGCTACGCCGACCCGCTCTCCCTGATCTACTACAACAAGATCGTTGTCACGAAGGCCGCGGTCGCCAAGCTCGAGGAGATGCTCGGATGAAACAAGAACGTTTGTTGAAGGTCCTCGTCGGTCCGGTTATCTCCGAAAAGAGCACCCGACTCGAAGAATACAAGGACAAGCAGTACGCTTTCGTCGTCACGCCGTGCGCGACGAAGCCGGAAGTGAAGGCCGCTGTCGAACTGTGCTTCAAGGTGCAGGTTGAAAGCGTGCAGATTCTGACCACCAAGGGCAAGCAGAAGCGCTTTGGCCGTGGTATGGGCAAGCGCAGCGATGTTCGCAAGGCTTATGTCCGTCTTGCTGAAGGTCAGAGCATCAACTTCGTGCAGGAGGTTAAGTAATGGCTCTCGTCAAACTCAAGCCGACGTCCCCCGGCCGCCGTCATGCGGTCAAAGTGGTGACTCCGGGCCTGCACAAGGGCAAGCCCTTCGCAGCTCTGCTGGAAAAGAAGAATCGCGGCTCCGGCCGTAACAACAACGGTCACATTACGTGCCGTCACAAGGGTGGTGGCTCCAAGCGTCACTATCGTGTGATTGACTTCCTGCGTAACAAGGACGGTGTTCCCGCCCGCGTCGAACGCATCGAATACGATCCGAACCGTTCCGCTCACATCGCGCTCGTGCTGTATGCTGACGGCGAACGTCGCTACATCATCTGCCCGAAGGGTTTGAACGTTGGTGATACGATCATGAGCGGTCAGGAAGCCCCGATCAAGGTTGGCAACGCTCTGCCGTTGCGCAACATCCCGGTGGGTTCCACCATTCACTGCATCGAAATGCTCCCGGGCAAGGGGGCTCAGTTGGTTCGCTCCGCTGGTGCCTATGCTCAGCTGATCGCCCGTGAAGGTGCTTACGCTCAGGTGCGTATGCGTTCCGGCGAAGTGCGTCGCATCCTCATCGAATGCCGCGCGACGATCGGTACGGTCGGCAACGAAGAAAACAGCCTGCGTGAACTCGGCAAGGCCGGTGCCACCCGTTGGCGCGGCATCCGTCCGACCGTTCGCGGTAAGGTGATGAACCCGGTTGATCACCCGCATGGTGGTGGCGAAGGCCGTACCGGTACCGGTCGCGCTCCTGTCACGCCGTGGGGCCAGCTCACCAAGGGCTATCGTACCCGCAACTCCAAGCGCACGGATTCCATGATCATCCAGCGCCGTTACGACAAATAAGGGGGCCAGTAAATGTCTCGTTCGTTAAAGAAAGGGCCGTTTGTTGACGGTTCCCTGCTCAAGAAGGTTGAAGCCGCTCAGGCCGGTCGCGACAAGCGTCCGATCAAGACCTGGTCGCGTCGCTCCACCATTCTTCCTGAGTTCATCGGTCTGACGATCGCCGTTCACAATGGCCGTCAGCATGTTCCGGTGTACATCAATGAAAACATGGTCGGCCACAAGCTCGGTGAGTTTGCGCTGACTCGTACCTTCCACGGTCACGCTGCCGACAGCAAGAAGGTCAAGGGGTAATCAAATGGAAACTACTGCAATCGTTCGCGGCGTTCGCCTTTCGGCTCAGAAGGGCCGTCTGGTGGCCGACCTGGTTCGCGGTAAGCCCGTGGACAAGGCCCTCAACATCCTGCGCTTCACGCAGAAGCGCGCTGCCGGCATCATCCTCAAGGCGCTCGAATCCGCGATCGCCAACGCCGAACACAACGACGGCGCTGACGTGGATGAACTGTTCGTTAAGAAGATCTACGTGGAAAAGGCCACGACGCTGCGCCGCTTCGGTGCTCGCGCCAAGGGTCGCGGTACGCGTATCGGCAAGCAGACGGCTCACATCTTTGTGACCGTCGGCGACAAGTAAAAGGTGAACCATGGGTCAGAAAATTAATCCTACCGGCTTCCGCCTTCCCGTTACGCGCAACTGGACGTCGCGCTGGTATGCGGTCGGCCGTAACTTTTCCCGCACGCTCGGCGAAGACCTCCGCGTCCGTGCTTTCCTTCGTGAAAAGCTGAAGAACGCCAGCGTCTCGCGCATTCTGATCGAACGCCCGGCCAACAACGCCCGCATCACGATCTTCTCGGCTCGTCCCGGTGTCGTGATCGGCAAGCAGGGTGCTGACATCGAAATGCTCAAGGCCGAAGTTCAGAAGATGGTTGGTGTGCCTGTGCATATCAACATCGAAGAAATCCGCCGTCCGGATCTCGACGCTCAGCTCATCGCTGACAACATTTGCCAGCAGCTCGAAAAGCGCGTGATGTTCCGCCGCGCCATGAAGCGCTCCATGCAGAACGCCATGCGTCTTGGCGCCCAGGGTATCAAGATCATGAGCTCTGGTCGTTTGAACGGTGCTGAAATCGCCCGTACCGAATGGTACCGTGAAGGCCGCGTGCCTCTTCACACGCTGCGTGCCGACATTGACTACGCAGTTGCCGAAGCTAACACGACCTACGGCGTGATCGGCGTTAAGGTTTGGGTTTACAAGGGTGACAACCTCGGCCGCGAAGATGTGGTCGAAGCTGCCGCTCCCGCCGAACGCGAAGATCGTCGTCGTCCGGCTCGTCGCCAGCGCCGTGATGGCGAAGGCGCAGCCCGCCGTCCGCGTCGTGCACCCGCTGCCGCCGCTGACAAGAAAGACGGAGAATAACGATGCTGCAACCGAATCGTACTAAGTACCGCAAGGACCAGAAGGGCCGTAACTACGGTCTCGCTCAGCGCGGCGCTAACGTGAGCTTTGGCGAATTCGGCCTCAAGGTGGTCGAACGCGGCCGCCTGACGGCCCGCCAGATCGAAGCTGCGCGTCGTGCTCTCACCCGCCACATCAAGCGCGGCGGCCGTGTATGGATCCGTGTCTTCCCGGACAAGCCCATTTCCAGCAAGCCCGCGGAAGTGCGTATGGGTAACGGTAAGGGTAATCCGGAATACTGGGTTGCTCTCGTTCAGCCCGGTCGCGTGATCTATGAAATGGACGGCGTCGATGAACAGCTCGCCCGCGAAGCTTTCGCTCTTGCGGCTGCCAAGCTGCCTCTGAAGACGAAGTTCGTTGTCCGCCAGATCGGCATGTAAGGAGACGGACATGAAGGCAAAAGACTTGCGCGCCATGGATGAGGCCGCGCTCAACAAGGAGCTCAACGACCTTCTCACCACGCACTTCAAGTTGCGCGTTCAGAAGGCTACGCAACAACTCCAGAACACGAACCAGCTGCGCGCCACGCGTCGCGACATCGCCCGCGTGCGCACGGTTCTCGCTCAGAAGGCGGCTGCGAAATGACGAATACTGAAACTGCAAAGCTCACCCGCACCCTCACCGGTACGGTGACGAGCGACAAGATGGACAAGACCGTGACCGTTTTGGTCGAACGTCGTGTCAAGCACCCCCTCTACGGCAAGTACGTCGTTGAGAGCAAGAAGTATCATGCTCACGACGAAGCCAATGAGTGTGGTGTCGGTGACAAGGTCGAAATCGCGGAAACCCGTCCGCTCTCCAAGACGAAGTCCTGGAAGGTGACCCGTATCCTCGAGAAGGCCGTGATCATCTAAGTCTTTAAAAAGACTTGAAAAATTACTTGCAAGTTTTACGCGTTATGCGTATACTTGCGAACTCGCGCAAATGCCGGACCTCTCGGGGTGCGGCATTTGCGTTGATATCTGCGGACTGTGTTCCGTTGATTTCTGACCGGCTTAAGGGGAAGGTCTACTTTTCAGCCAGCTGGTTTTTTCTTTGGAAATCAATGTGTTGCAGTCTTTCTCCCTGACGGGACCAATACTATCCGCATTGAGCGGAATAAGTTGGATATATAAACAACCATGATTCAGATGCAATCCAGACTGGACGTCGCCGATAACACCGGTGCTCGTTCAGTGATGTGTTTTAAGGTGTTGGGCGGCTCCAAGCGCCGCTATGCAAACATCGGCGACGTCGTGAAGGTGACGGTGAAAGAAGCCGCTCCTCGCGGTCGTGTTAAGAAGGGCGAAATCTACAACGCCGTTGTGGTCCGCACCGCTAAGGGTGTGCGCCGCGCCGACGGTTCTTTGATTCGCTTCGACGGCAACGCCGTCGTTCTGCTTAACTCCAAGCTCGAGCCCGTGGGCACTCGTATCTTCGGACCGGTCACGCGCGAACTGCGTACCGAAAAGTTCATGAAGATCGTCTCCCTGGCTCCTGAAGTTCTTTAAGGAGGCCGATAAGATGCAGCGCATCCGCAAAGGTGACGAAGTTATCGTCATCGCCGGCAAGGATAAGGGCAAGAAGGGTATCGTTTCTGCCCGTATCGATGACCGCCGTATCACCGTCGAAGGTGTCAATGTTGCCCGTAAGGCTGTTCGTCCCAACCCGATGACCGGCGCTGAAGGCGGCATTCAGGACAAGACCCTTCCGATCGATCAGTCCAATGTCATGCTCTTTAACCCTGCCACTGGCAAGGGTGACCGCGTCGGCTTCAAGGAAGTTGACGGCAAGAAGGTTCGCGTGTTCAAGAGCAACGGTGCCGTTGTCGGCGCCAAGGCCTAAGGAGCAACGACAAAATGTCTCGTTTCCAGACTCTTTATCATGAAACCATCGTGCCCGAACTGATCAAGAAGTTCGGCTACAAGACGGTCATGCAGGTTCCTCGCATCACCAAGATCACCCTCAACATGGGTGTTGGTGAAGCTGTCAACGACAAGAAGCTCGTCGACAATGCCGTCGGCGATCTGACCAAGATTGCCGGCCAGAAGCCTGCCATCACTCGCACCCGCAAGGCTATCGCGAACTTCAAGATTCGCGAAAACATGCCCATCGGCTGCATGGTGACCCTGCGCGGCGAACGCATGTACGACTTCCTTGATCGCCTCGTGACGATCGCTTTCCCGCGCGTTCGCGACTTCCGCGGCGTGTCCGGTCGTGCTTTTGATGGCCGTGGCAACTACAACATCGGCCTGCGCGAACAGATCATCTTCCCGGAAATCGAATACGACAAGATTGATGCTGTGCGCGGTTTGAACATTTCTATCACGACGACGGCGAAGACCGACGAAGAAGCCAAGGCTCTTCTGGCAGGTTTCCGCTTCCCGTTCCGCAACTGAGATAGGTGCAAGGAAAATGGCAAAGTTATCTCTGATTAACCGTGAACTTAAGCGCGAAGCTACCGTTGCTAAGTTTGCAGCCAAGCGCGCCGAACTCAAGGCGATTATCAACGACGCTACCCGCTCCATGGAAGAACGTATCGACGCTCGCCTCGCGCTGCAGGCTCTGCCGCGCAATGCAAGCCCCGTGCGTCTGCGCAATCGTTGCGGCCTCACTGGCCGTCCGCGCGGCACCTTCCGTAAGTTTGGCCTCGCTCGCGGCATGATCCGTGACGCGGCCATGCGTGGTGACATTCCCGGCCTCATCAAGGCCAGCTGGTAAGAGCGAGGAGATTACTAAATGAGTATGAGTGATCCGATCGCCGATATGCTGACCCGTATCCGTAACGGTCAGATCGTCGACAAGACCGAAGTCGTGATGCCGAGCTCCAAGCTCAAGGTTGCTATCGCGCAGGTTCTCAAGGACGAAGGCTACATTGACGGCTTTAACGTTGTGACCGTTGATGGCAAGGCCCAGTTGCATATCGGTTTGAAGTACTACGCCGGCCGTCCGGTTATCGAACGCATCGAACGCGTTTCGCGCCCCGGCCTGCGCATCTATAAGAACCACGAGTCCATCCCGCAGGTCATGAACGGCCTCGGTATCGCGATTGTTTCCACCCCGAAGGGTGTGATGACCGATCGCAAGGCTCGCGCTGCCGGCATCGGCGGTGAAGTTCTCTGCTACGTTGCTTAATTTGGGAGGTTTTCAATATGTCTCGTATTGGCAAGCATCCCGTTGAGCTCGCCCAGGGCGTGAGCGCCACGCTCGCCGACGGCTTTATCTCCGTCAAGGGCCCGAAGGGTGAAGTGCGTATGCACGTTCTTCCCAAGGTTGCTATCGAACAGGACGGCAACGTTCTTTCGTTCAAGCAGCTTGAAGAAACCCGTGAATCCAACGCCAACGTCGGCACGATGCGTGCTCTCGTGGCGGATATGAACAAGGGTGTGTCCGTGGGCTTTGAAAAGAAGCTCACTCTGGTTGGCGTGGGTTACCGTGCCCAGGCTCAGGGCGACAAGCTGAATCTTCAGCTCGGCTTCTCGCACCCGGTGGTGCACCAGATGCCCGCAGGCGTGACCTGCGAAACGCCCACCCCGACGGAAATCGTCATCAAGGGCGCTGACAAGCAGAAGGTCGGTCAGACCGCCGCTGTCGTGCGCAGCTACCGCGCTCCCGAACCTTACAAGGGTAAGGGCATCCGCTATGCTGACGAACACGTCATCATCAAGGAAACCAAGAAGAAGTAAAGCGGGGTTCTGAGAAATGATTAACAAAAAGGAAAACCGCCTGCGCCGCGCCGGTGCTACTCGCGCCCGCATCAAGCTGCAGAAGGTGAATCGTCTTACGGTGCACCGCACCAACCTGCACATCTATGCCAGCATCATTTCTGCTTCCGGCGATCGCGTTCTGGTGAGCGCCTCCACGGCTGAAGCTGAAGTTCGTGCCATGGTCAACGGCAACGGCGGCAATATCGCCGCTGCTAAGATCGTCGGCGCCCGTCTGGCTGAGAAGGCGAAGGCTGCCGGAATCGAATCCTGCGCTTTCGACCGTTCCGGTTATCGTTACCACGGCCGCGTTGCCGCGCTGGCCGAGGCCGCGCGCGAAGCCGGCCTCAAGTTCTAATAGGAATCGAGGCTTATGGCTAAGGTTGACAAGAAGAACGCCGTCGAAGAAATTGATGACGGCATTCGCGAAAAGATGATCGCGGTGAACCGCGTCACCAAGGTTGTTAAGGGCGGCCGCATTCTTGCTTTCGCTGCTCTCACTGTTGCCGGTGACGGCAAGGGCTCCGTGGGCATGGGTACCGGCAAGAGCCGTGAAGTTCCGGCTTCCGTGAGCAAGGCCATGGAACGCGCCCGCAAGAGCATGAAGAAGGTGCCGCTCAACAACGGCACGATCTTCCACGCTGTTGAAGGCCACCACGGCGCTTCTCGCGTGCTGTTGATGCCCGCCGCCGAAGGCACCGGCGTGATCGCCGGCGGCCCGATGCGTGCCGTGATGGATGCTGTTGGCATCCGCAACGTGCTCGCCAAGGCTTACGGCTCGACGAATCCCTACAACATGGTCCGCGCTACGCTCAATGCGCTTGCGAACCTGCACTCGCCCGAAGATATTGCTGCCAAGCGCGGCAAGACGGTCGAAGAGCTCACGGCGTAATGCGTCTCGGAGGATATTGAGAAATGTCTGAAACGAAGAAGACCGTCAAGGTCACGCTCGTCAAGAGCCCGATCGGCACCGGTGCCAAGCACCGTGCTACGCTTCTGGGTCTCGGTCTGAAGAAGCTTCATCAGACCCGCGAGCTCGAGGATACGCCCGCTGTGCGCGGTATGATCACCAAGGTCGCATTCCTTGTGCGCGTCGAATGATCTGAGGTAACAGTCAAATGCGTTTGAATACCATTAAGCCCAATGAGGGCGCCAAGAGCCAGGCACACCGCGTCGGTCGCGGCGTGGGCTCCGGCTGGGGCAAGACCGCCGGCCGTGGCCACAAGGGTCAGAAATCCCGTGCTGGCGGCTTCCACAAGGTCGGCTTCGAAGGCGGCCAGATGCCCCTGCATCGTCGTCTGCCGAAGCGCGGTTTCACTTCGCTCACCCGCCGCTACATCGAAGTGGTGCGTCTGAACGAACTGCAGGCCATGCCGGTTGACGAAATCGACTTGGCTGCTCTGAAGTCCGCTAACGTTGTTTCGATCCTCGCACAGGGTGCGCGCGTGATCCTCTCGGGTGAAATCACCCGTGCGGTGACCGTTCGCGGTCTGGGTGTGACCAAGGGTGCCAAGGCTGCTATCGAAGCTGCCGGCGGTTCCGTGGTTGAAGCCTAATTTGAACCGAAACTAACAACGCTTTAAGGTAAGGACACAGACGTGGCGAATAGCCCCAGCACAAAACCGACGGGGTGGGCGAAGTACGGCGACCTGAAGGGCCGCCTGATCTTCCTGTTGCTCGCTCTTGTCGTTTACCGTATCGGCGCTCACGTGCCGGTTCCCGGTATCGATCCCGACATGCTGCGCCAGCTCTTCAATGAGCAGCAAGGTGGCATCCTCGGGCTGTTCAACATGTTCTCCGGTGGCGCTTTGTCGCGCTTCTCGGTGTTCGCGCTCGGCATCATGCCCTACATTTCTGCATCGATTATCATGCAGATGCTGTCGTACGTGTTGCCGAGCCTTGAAGCTTTGCGTAAAGAAGGCGAGCAGGGCCGCCGCAAGATTACCCAGTACACGCGCTACGGCACGTTGGCACTGGGCTTCTTCCAGGCGGTCGGTATAGCTGTTGCTCTCGAAACCCAGGCCGGGCTTGTTATCAATCCCGGCATGATGTTCCGCTTTACCTGCGCCGTAAGCCTGGTGACGGGTACCATGTTCCTGATGTGGCTCGGTGAGCAGATCACCGAACGCGGTCTGGGCAACGGTATTTCGATCATCATCTTTGCCGGTATCGTGGCAGGTCTGCCGAGCGCCGCAAGTGGTTTGTTCCAGCTTGTGAGCACTGGTGCCATCTCGCCGCTCGCTGCGATCTTCGTGATCGCTGTTGTGGTGGTCGTGACGGCCTTTGTGGTTTTCATCGAACGCGGTCAGCGCCGTATCACGGTGAATTACGCACGCCGCCAGATCGGCAACCGAATCTACGGCGGTCAGGCTTCCTACCTGCCGCTCAAGATGAACATGTCGGGTGTGATTCCCCCGATCTTTGCTTCGTCTCTGATTCTGTTCCCGGCAACGCTTGCAGGGTGGTTCACGACGGGCGACTCCACTCGCTGGATTCGCGATCTGGCAGCGGCTCTGAGCCCCGGCCAGCCGCTCTACACACTTCTTTATGCTGCTTTGATCATCTTCTTTGCCTTCTTCTACACGGCATTGGTCTTCAATCCGAAGGAAACGGCAGAGAATCTGAAAAAGAGTGGTGCGTTTGTTCCGGGCATCCGTCCGGGCGAACAGACTTCCCGCTACATCGATAAGGTGCTCGTGCGCTTGACGTTGGGCGGTGCAGCCTACCTGACATTTGTTTGCTTGGTTCCCGAATTCCTGAACCTTCGCTTCAACGTTCCGTTCTACTTCGGCGGCACTTCGCTGCTGATCGTGGTGGTCGTGACGATGGACTTCATGAATCAGGTCCAGGCCTACATGATGTCTCACCAGTATGAGAACTTGCTCAAGAAGACTAACTTCAAGGGCTTCGGCTCCGGTCTCTGATCGGAAGCCTTTTAAAAACAAGGTGCCGCCCGCGCCTCTGACCGGAGGGCTTCAAGCGGGAAACCTGCTAAAAAATTAAGTCGCAAAATTGAACAGCTGTCTGTGGCACATGTTGTAGACAGCGCGACCGAGAGTCCCAAACTTCGGGGGTGCAGACCAGTCACTACGCTGAGTTCTGCGACAAGCCCCCGGGTTTGTGACTTGTTTTTTTGGGAAAAACAAGTAAAATCATGCGTCTTTCCCCTGTGTTGGCACCAACTAAGTATGCCCGCCGATTCCCGGACGGGCCGGAGATTAAGAATGAAGGTTAACGCTTCAGTCAAGAAAATGTGCCGCAAGTGCAAGATCATCAAGCGCAAGGGTATTGTGCGAGTGATCTGCGAAGACCCGCGTCACAAGCAGCGTCAAGGCTAATTGAGGTAAACACAAATGGCTCGTATTGCCGGTATTAACATTCCGCCGCAGCAGCACGCCGTGATCGGTCTGACTGCCATCTATGGCATCGGTCGTTCGCGCTCGATGCAGATTCTGGATGCCTGCGGCATCGAACATTCCAAGAAGGTCAAAGATCTGACCGATGCGGAACTTGAACGCATCCGCGACGCCGTCAGCAAGTACACCGTTGAAGGTGACCTGCGTCGTGAAGTTCAGCTCTCGATCAAGCGTCTGATTGACTTGGGCACGTACCGTGGCTTCCGCCACCGTCGCGGCCTGCCTGTGCGCGGTCAGCGCACCCGCACCAACGCTCGCACCCGCAAGGGCCCGCGTAAGGCCGGCGTTGCTCTCAAGAAGTAATCAGGAGTAAGAAAAGTTATGGCACCCAAATCTCAGCAGGCCGCCCGCGGCCGCAAGAAGGTGAAGAAGGTTGTGACCGAAGGCATCGCCCACGTGCATGCTTCCTTCAACAACACGATCATCACCATTACCGACCGTCAGGGTAATGCCGTTGCCGCCAGCTCCGCCGGCGCTCAGGGTTTCAAGGGCTCCCGCAAGAGCACTCCCTTTGCTGCTCAGGTTGCTGCCGAACACGCAGGCAAGATTGCTCAGGAATTCGGTCTGAAGAACGTTGAAGTGCGCATCATGGGCCCTGGTCCCGGTCGCGAATCCTCCGTTCGTGCTCTCAATGCCCTCGGCATTCGTGTCACGAGCATCCAGGACGTTACGCCGGTTCCTCACAACGGTGTTCGCCCGTCCAAGCGCCGTCGCGTTTAATTCAACACAAATTTTTTAATTCGTATCCTGCGTTTGCGTGATCTATCGTTAAACGCAAACTGAATGCGGTCTACGCCGCAGGATAGAAGAGGTAACAAATAAAATGGCACGATATCTCGGTCCCAAGTTGAAGCTCTCGCGCCGCGAGGGTTCCGACCTCAATCTGAAGAGCGCCCGCCGTTCCTTTGACTCCAAGGTCAAGAGCGCAGAGGTGAAGCCCGGCCAGCACGGCAAGACCTCCGGCCAGCGCCTTTCGGACTACGGTACGCAGCTGCGTGAAAAGCAGAAGATGAAGCGTACCTACGGCGTTCTCGAACGCCAGTTCCGCCGCTACTATGCAGAAGCTAGCCGCCGCACCGGCAACACCGGCGAAATCCTGTTTGCTCTGCTGGAAAGCCGCCTCGACAACGTTGTTTACCGCATGGGCTTCGGCTCCACGCGTGCTGAAGCTCGTCAGCTCGTGAGCCACTGCGCCATCCTCGTCAACGGTAAGAAGTGCAACATCCCGTCCTATTCCGTTAAGGCTGGTGATGTGATCTCCGTTCGCGAGTCCGCCAAGAAGCAGGTTCGTATTATCGAAGCTCTCGAGCTCGCCGGCCAGAACGGTTTCCCGGGCTGGGTGAGCGTTGATGCCAAGAAGATGGAAGGTACGTTCAAGAACGCACCGGCCCGCGATGAAATCGCTCCGGACATCAACGAAGCTCTCGTTATCGAACACTACTCGCGTTAATCCGGTTGCTGAATTCGGTTTGTTCGAGCTCTGTAGTGAGGGTGAGGACAAACCGGGTACACAGGGAAAAGAAGCGCTCGAGCACGGGTTCGTGCTTCGGGCGCCAATGCTTTTCAAGGGGCTTGTTAAAATGAGAAACCACGAACCTCTTGAAAAGCACTGCTGATGTCTCAGTTGTGCTCCTTTTGTGCGTCCCTGCGGTTTCGGGCGGCCCCCGAAGCAGCGGCGCGTTTTTGCGCGTTTACGGGACTTTCTTGAAAGTAACCGTCAGCCTTATCGGTGTAACGAGCCGAGGGTATTGAATAGGAATCTTTACACAATGGCCAATACTGCGCTCCTGAAGCCGACTACGGTCGAAGCCGTCGTCGACGAACAGAACCCCAACCTTGCCGTCATCACGCTCGAGCCGTTTGAACGCGGCTACGGCCACACGCTCGGCAACGCTCTGCGCCGCATCCTTCTGTCTTCCATGGTGGGCTATGCTCCGACCGAAGCTCAGATCGTGGGCGTCGTGCACGAATACTCCCAGATCGACGGCGTCATCGAAGACGTTGTGGACATTCTCCTGAACCTCAAGGGCGTCGTCTTCAAGCTCGAAGGCGGGCGCGAAGACGTCATGCTTCGTTTGCAGAAGTCCGGTATGGGCCCTGTGACGGCCGGTGACTTTGATCTGCCCCATGACGTGACCGTTCTCAATCCCGATCACGTGATTGCCAACCTTTCCGGCGGCAAGCTTGATCTGCAGGTCCGCGTGGAAACCGGCCGCGGCTATCAGCCGGGCGACGTTCGCGCTTTCCGCGACGACTACTCCAAGCAGACCATCGGCCGCATCATCATGGACGCCAGCTTCTCGCCGGTTCGCCGTGTTGCATACTCCGTGTCCGCTGCCCGCGTGGCTCAGCGCACCGACCTCGACAAGCTCGAGATGACGATTGAAACCAACGGCGTGATTAGCCCGGAAGACGCACTGCGCAACGCCGTGCATATTCTGCAGGATCAGCTCTCCGTGTTCGGAGCCATCAAGACCAATGTCGAAGCCGAACAGCAGCCGCAGGAAGAAACCCCGCCGCCGCTTGATCCGATCCTCATGCGCCCGGTTGACGATCTCGAACTCACGGTTCGCAGCGCCAACTGCCTGAAGGCCGAAAACGTTTACTACATCGGCGATCTGATCCAGCGCACTGAAAATGAACTGCTCAAGACCCCGAATCTGGGCCGCAAGTCCTTGAACGAAATCAAGGAAGTCCTGGCTTCCCACGGTCTGACGCTCGGCATGCGCTTGGAAAACTGGCCGCCTGCCAACCTCTAATTTTTTCGTTGCCCGCATTGCGCAGGAATGAAAATTTCCTGTAAAATGCGGGCCTTACGTTTTTTTCAACTCAAACCCGCCCGCCTTTGCTTCGGCAAGGGATCGAAGAGCCGGGGAAGCGTTTCCGAACACCGGATGCGCTCAATAGACTCAATAAGGAATTAAAAATGCGCCATCGTTCTGGTCTGCGTAAACTCAATCGCACGAGCGCTCACCGCCTCGCCATGCTCCGCAACATGATGAATTCGCTGCTCGAGCACGAAGCCATCAAGACCACGGTGCCGAAGGCTAAGGAACTGCGCCGCGTCGTCGAACCGATGATCACGCTCGCCAAGGTTGACACCGTTGCCAACCGTCGTCTGGCTTTCAACCGCCTGCGTAACCGCGCTATCGTGACCAAGCTTTTTGAAGTGCTCGGCCCGCGCTTTGCCAACCGCAACGGCGGCTACACCCGCATTCTCAAGATGGGCTACCGCGTTGGTGACAATGCTCCCATGGCTTACATGGAGCTTACCGAACGTGCTGAAGCCGTCGAAGAAGTCAAGGAAGAAAAGGCCGCTGAATAATCGGCTCACTGCTTGATTTTTCACTTGGCGCTTTCCGCGCCAGGTAAAAAAGAACCGCTGTCGGAATTGCTCCTTCAGCGGTTTTTTCGTAACTGATTTAGTTGTTTTTGGTGTGCAGTTGCTCGAACTTCCAGCTGCTGGCGCACATCTCGGCAATTCCGTATTGCGCTTTCCAGCCCAAGAGTTTTTCGGCCTTGTCCGGGCAGCACCAGTTGGCGGCAATGTCGCCAGCACGACGCGGCAGAATCTTGTATGGCAACTTCTTGCCGCAGGCCTTTTCAAACGCTTCGATCACTTCGAGAACGCTTGAGCCGCGACCCGTTCCCAGGTTAATGGCTTCCCAACCGACGTGCTTATCGGCATAGTCGAGAGAATCAACGTGGCCTCTGGCCAAATCCACCACATGAATGTAGTCGCGAACGCCTGTGCCGTCGGGTGTCGGATAGTCGTTGCCGAATACGCGAACGTACTCGAGCTTGCCGGAGGCAACACGCGCCACGTAGGGCAACAGGTTGTTGGGAATACCGTTGGGATCTTCACCGATCAGACCGGAGGCATGTGCACCGATCGGATTGAAATAGCGCAAGCACACAGCGGAGAAGTCGGGCTGCGCCACGCATAGGTCGCGCAGAATCTCCTCGATCATGAGTTTGGTGCGGCCGTACGGATTGGTAGGCGTTCCTGTCGGCATATCTTCGGTTAGCGGCAACGCCACCGGTGTACCGTAAACGGTCGAGGAGCTCGAGAAGATGAGTTTTTTGACACCGCATTCCTGCATAGCTTCCAGAAGCGTCACCGTGCCCGCGATATTGTTGTCGTAGTAAAGAAGCGGCTTTTCAACCGATTCACCGACAGCTTTGAGTCCCGCAAAGTGGATCACGGCATCAATTTCGTATTCCTTGAGCGTCGCGATGAGTTTTTCCTTGTCGCGAATATCACCTTCAACGAAGGCCGGGCGTGTGCCGGTGATTGTTTCAACAGCGTCAACCACTTCGGGCTTGCTGTTGGAGAGGTTGTCGTAAAGGATTGCTGTATGGCCGGATTCGATCAGACACACCGCTGTATGAGAGCCGATGAAGCCCGTGCCGCCTGTCAAAAGAACTTTCATTTGAAACCTCGATGCCGAAGATTGCCGCAATGAGCGCCAGCCAAGAGCATCGCCTCCGTCGTTGTGGGATTAAGAAACTGTTTGGGTAGCAAGTATACGGAGGAAACGTTAACGACAAAATAGCCGAAGGCTTTGCGCGAAGGGCTTCCTAATCTCATGGCTGGCGACAAGAAAGTGTGGCTTATTTGTTGAGACTTATTAGGTAGGCAGGGGTTTCGCTCATCATCAATCGTAGCGTAGTGTCGTCAAATCCTGCCTTCTTCAATTCGTTTCGGGCCATTCGCATGCCTTCTACCGGGCGCGGCATTCCGACTTGGCCGAGATCGGTGGTGATGAAGGTGCGTTCTGGCGCCACTCTCAGGATCTCGGTTGTCTCCCTCAGGCTTTGACGCGGGTACGTCGGCATGGCTGAGTCCTCGCCCCAAAAACGACCCAGGTAGCAGAACTCGATCCAAGCACCGAGTGCAGCTGCTTTTTCCAGTTGCGCGGGCGTCATTTTCCAGATGAGCGTATTGGGGTGTGTGATGATGCACTTTTTGAATCCCATATCATGTGCGGCCTGCGCCATCAAAAGGGACTCCGCGGGCGAACTGTGGCCGGTGGCAAAAGCGATGTCAGCTTGTGCGCACAATTCCAGGATTTTCAGCGTTTCGGGCAACAACTTGCCGTTGCCGTCGGATACGCGAATAAACGGTGTGTTCTGCTTAAAGGTCCTGACGGCGTATTCGGCGTCGAGCGTCGGCATCCACACGGTACGGCAGAGGTTGCCGGTGGTGGCAAGTGCCTTTTCGACGGCGTAAACGTTAAGACTTGCGCCGGTGGCACGGTTTAAAACGATCGAACCGAAGAGCTCAATGCCGGGAATGGCCTGTCGCAGCAAGTAAGCGCGGTCGTGGCAGGAAAAGTCGTTGGATTTGAAAAGAACGGCGCGATAGCCTGCCGCCTTGGCTTCAAGCGCCATGTCGTATTCCGACAGACTTCTGGCTTTGGAGTCGGGTGCAGCGTGCAGATGAATATCGCAAACACCGACAAGGTCGGATTGTGAAGCGGATGCATCAGCAGGTTTGACTGCGGTCATTCCCGAAGCGGCGCAGGTGGCGGCCACGAGAAATTGTCTTCTGTCCATGGTGATTCTCTATAAGTCGATACGGGCGTAGCGGCGGCCTTTGACACCGAGCTTTTCGAGGTATTCGAGCTGCAGAAAGCCGCGCTCGATTTTGATGTCTTCGGGATAGGAGTCGTATTGCGCGGGAGACAGTCCGTAGATGAGGTCAAGCGCCGCTTGATCTGCGGCCGCCATACTCAGGGATCCCACAATGCCGAGCGTTCCGCTTCGCACTGTTGCGCCTTTTAACGGATCGACTTTCATGTTCGAGAGTACGTTGATGTAAAGGAGCTTTCCTCTCATCGCTTCGTCGATTCCTTTGGACGCGTCGGCCAGGCGTCGGAAAAATCCTGCATCCTTGCGAAAGCCTTCGCCGTGTACGGCGGTTTTGCCATAGGCGCCGGCCAGCCCAATACCTACGTTTTTCATGGCGCCCGAATAGCCTGCAAAGCTTGGGATTTTGAAATTGGCTGCCACGATGACCATGCCGTATTCGTCTAAGAGCGCTTTGGAGACGGATACTTCATTGAGTTCTGCTCCCGAACGGATCGGGACCATACGGTAGGCGCCGTCTCGGTCGAGAATGTCGATCTGTTCGCGCGGGACACCCTGAGCGGCGATTGCATCCAGATTGCCCTGCGTGTTGCCGCGCCCAGAGGTGTATGTCGAAGCCCAGTTGCCCTCGACGTACAAGCTTCCCGGAAGATGCGCCTGAAGCGCTTGCCACAGTGTGCGATTGATGTGTACTTCGTCACCGTGCAGTTTGATGCCGATGCGGCCTTTGACGGATGCGAGCTTCGCTTCGGTTCTCAGTTTTTCAAAAACAGCCACGAAGTTTTTTGCGGTAACGTCTTTGGCGTAGTACACACGAGGCAGCGCAGACTCGGCTGCTCGTATGGCGGATATGGGCAGAAATTGAGCCGCGATCGCGCCCGAGTAGAGCGCAAACTGTCGGCGGGTGAAACCGGTACCCGGCATTTGACGAGAGCTTTCTTTCATCATCTTGCAGCCTGTTTTCAACAATGTGATCGAGTGTTCGAAAGAAGCGTAGCGGCAGGGTTATCTTGCTGTCCAATGCCGAATCGTTACGCAGCGCGATGTCAAATCCTTATGCAAGGTTTCTCGGTCTGTAGCACATGAGTGCTGCAGACCGAACAGGAAAGGTCAGTTTGAATTGATTTGGTTTTGCTGTTCGGCAGGATAGCGATCGCCGACGATGTTGATGGCGGCTACCTGTTTTTCCAGTTCATCCCATTCAGTGTGGCTTACCTTGAAGTCGAGCGAACGCAGGTTTTCTTCCAAGTGCGAAATCTTGGTGGTGCCGGGAATCGGGACGATCCAATCGGCCTTGTCGAGCATCCACAGCAGCGCGATTTGCGAGGAGGTCATCCCGTGCGTGCGGCCGAAGTGATTGAGCGCTTCAACGATACGGTAATTGGCACGCAGCGCCTGCGCTGTAAAACGCGGCAACGTAGGACGGTTGTCGTTGGTTTTGTCGAACTGCGTGTATTCGTTGACGGTGCCTCCAAGAAAACCCCGATTGAGCGGACTGTAGGGGACGAACCCGATGCCGAGTTCCTGCAGCACGGGGAACACTTTGGTTTCCGGTTCGTGCCACATGAGGTGATATTCGCTTTGGATGGCCGTGAGCGGACATTCTCTGTGGGCAGCGCGGATTGTGTTAGGGCCGACTTCGCACATGCCGAAGTGCTTGACTTTGCCTTCTTTGATGAGGTCGGCCACGGTGCCGGCAACGTCTTCGGCGGGGACGGCAGGGTCGAAGCGGTGCTGGTAGAAGAGGTCAATGGTTTCAATGCCGAGATTTTTCAGTGACTCTTCGCAAACGCGACGGATGTTTTCCGGGCGGCTGTTGAATTGCCCTTCGATCTTTTTTTCATTTTCGTCAAAAACAAAGCCGAATTTGGTGGCGACCTGAATACGATCCTTAAAGGGAGAAATTGCTTCGCCCACAAGTTTTTCGTTTTCAGCGCGGACGCGTCCATAGACCTGGGCGGTGTCAAAAAAATTGACGCCAAGGTCATAAGCGTGAGCGATAAGGCGCTTGAGCATGGATTTGTCAGGTGTTTCGCTACGGTGGTGGCTCATACCCATGCAACCCAAACCCAGTGTGGTGACTCGCATGGCAGCTTGACCGGAGCCGAGCGTGCGAGTCTGCATGATGTCGGCAATGTCGATGACGCGGGTTCTTTGATCGGAAGTTGCCTGAGCGGAAGGGACAAACGCCGAGGCGGCAAATGCGCCGAGACTGCCCAACAGGTGGCGGCGTGTTGTTACGGATGTCATAAGGAACTCCTTGCAACAGTGAAATCAATGGGTTGCAAAAAGTATCCCTCGAGTTGAAAAGCTATGTCAAAGACTGATTTTTAATGATTTTTCATGCAAATTTCGCATGAAATTAGCGATCGGAATTTCGCAGTTGAGACCAAAAAATTTCGCCGGCCTTGGAAAGTCGGTGATTTTTGCGCCGCACGAATTTGTGACGCGCCAGACGTTCCGGCGCAAGCGGCACGAACCGAAGGCCTGACGAGGGACGGATGCTGTAGGCGCCCTCCACGCACAAAAGGGCGTCGCCGATTCCCGAACCGATGAAATGCAGCGACAGACTCGGAAGGTTGTGGTACATCACGACATTCTCGTCCTTGACAAGATCGGAAAACCACGTTTTGATTTCGCTTCGCACAATCGCACGGCGCGGCAGGATCACGCGAAGAGAGGAGATTGTTTGGCCGTCGGCAAAGGTTTTTGAAGCGACGGGGTTGTCTTCGCGAACCACGATGCCCCAGCGGTCGGCGACCGGCAGATCGATGGCGTCGTATTTGGCTGCTTCAACGGGTTCCAGAAGGATGCCCATGTCGATGCGATCGTGATCAAGCGCACTGCGAATATCGTCGCCGTCGGCCGAATACAGTTCAAACTGCACCTGCGGGTAGGTCGCCCTAAACGCTTGAAATTTGTCAGCGAGGAAACGTACTGCACTCGACTCAACGCAGCCGATGCGCAGTTCACCGGAAAGAAATCCCGCATTTTCGCGCAACTCTTTTTTGGTGCGTTCATCGAGGTTGAGGATCTCCTGCGCACGCTGCTGTAGCAAAAAACCGCTTTCCGTCAGCGCAAGCTGTCGTTTGGAACGATCGAAAAGTTTGCAACCGAGTTCCTCTTCCAAGTCTTGGATCTGACGACTCAGCGCGGGCTGAGAGATGTAGAGCAACTGCGCGGCTTTGGTGATGCTGCCGACGCGGCAGATCGTCAGAAACGTTTTCAGCACCTTCGTATTCATGACCGATCCTCAAACAAAAGTAGATATGTCATTTTTGCATGAAAAAGCATCCTAAATAAGTATTGGATATTAGCGACGGCTGCAGGCACAATTGAAAACACAAGGTTTTCCTAAGAAAAACAAGGAGATAGCAATGCTGAAGGTTTCTCTTGCTTTTGTTTGTGCGGCGTTGATGGTCGGCTCTGCGGCAGCGGCCGATATCCCGGAAGGCTCTCAGCTGGTGACGCGCGCCAAGGACTTGGCGGTGGTTGACGGCGGCAACAAGGTTTTTACGGGCAAGGTGAAGATCCAGGCCTTGTCGGAGAAGCTTCCCGGCATGCCGGTAGCCGGTGCCTACGTGATTTTTGAACCCGGGGCCCGTTCCTTTTGGCACACGCATCCCACCGGACAGGTGCTCATCATTGCCGAGGGCGAAGGTCGCTCGGGCGTGTACGGTCAGAAGGTGAGCGTACTCAAAAAGGGAGACGTGGTCGTTTGCCCCAAGGGAGTCAAGCATTTCCATGGCGCCGCGCCCGATCAGCGTATGGTGCAAATGACGATCACGGGCTATGACTCGCAGGGCAAGAATGTTGACTGGATGGAACCCGTGACCGACGAGCAATATCTCAACGTCGAAACGGTCAAGTAATTTCGACAATTCGGTTTGAAACGAAGAAAGCCATTCTCGGCGAGTGTTTGAGAATGGCTTTCGCATGTTCGAAACTAGAACTTAGTCCAGATTGGGCTTTCGGCCTTCGAGGAAAGCGGCGCAGGCTTCTTTAGCAGCAGGCGTGGCGGCGGCTGTTTCGAAAGCAATGGCTTCGCGTTCGCGCACGGCTTCAATGTGTTTGTTCATGGCCAAACGCAGAAGCTCCTTGGACGAGCGTACGGCGACGGGCGAGAGCTTGGCTAGGCGCTGAGCGCGCGCCAACGTCTGAGCGCGTACCACGTTGTCTTCAAAGACGGCGCTTATCATGCCCATTTGCAGTGCTTCCTGAGCGGTGATGGGTTCAGAGAGCAGGATTTTTTCGGCGGCCTTATGCAGGCCGGCAGCGGCCACGGCGAGGTACGACACGCCGAAGCGCGGAGTGAGGCCGAGTGCCGTAAAGGGCAATGAAAAGAGGCTGCTTGTACCGGCGTAGACGAGGTCGCAGTAATAGAGAATCGTGGTGCCGAAACCCACGCACGGTCCCTCGACGCAGGCCATCAAGGGCTTGGTCATGGACTGCAGCTGCGTGATGAAGCGTCCGGCCGGGGAATCGGCCGATGCGTTCGGGTTTTCAAGTTGTTCTTTGAGGTCTCCGCCAGCGCAGAAGATACCGGGCTGCGCCGTGATGACAACAACGCGCACGTTGTCGTCTGCTTCGGCGTTGGCCAGAAGTGAGGTGAATTCCTCCAGCGTCTTGGCATCGAGCGTGTTGCGCTTTTCCGGGCGCGAGATTTCAATGGTGAGAACGCGCTGTTCAAGAACTTGATTTAAAGGCATGAAAAGAAATCCTTTCGTGGGCTTGGAATAGTTTTATCTGTTCTGTCCGAGTTCGAGCGAGTAGATGAGCATCGTGGCGTCTTGCGGACAATCGGCCGCACGGTAGCCGCGGCGACTCATGAGGCCGGCCATGGCATCGTTACCTTTAAGCACCCAACCTGAAAGACGCCGTGCGCCGCGGTTGCGAGCTGCATTTTCAAGTTGTTGCATCAAAATGGCACCGAAACCCGAGCGCTGGAATTTATCTTCCACAACAATGCCGAATTCGGCCGTGTCGGAATCGGGAGCTTTCGTGAGGCGGCCGACGGCGTGAATTTCAGGGTGTTCGATGGAAGCGCCTGCATCGGTAATGACAAAGGCTGCCTCGCGTTCGCGATCAAAGTCCGTAAAGCCGATGATTTCGTTGTCGGTGACATCGGTCGCGTCCTTATGAAAGCGTAAATAGGCGCTCTTTTGCGACAGGCGCTGCAACAGGCGCTTTTCAGCAGCGAAATCTTCTGGGCGGATTTCGCGGATGCGCATCAGGCCGCCGCGGCTTGTGAATTCTTCGCCCGAAGTGATCGGTGCGGGCTGCATCAGCATATGCGAGTATCGTGCGTCGGGCTCGTCGCTGCGGGCGCACAGCGCCACGCCGGCATCAAGCGACAAAGCCATTTGATCGTCTATGACCAAAGGATTGACGGAGATTTCGGCCACGGCGGGAATCTCGCACATCAAGGCAGAAATTTTCAGAAGCGTTGCCACGAGTGCGTCTTCGTTTGCCGCAGGTAAACCGCGGAAGTCGCCCAGCGCCTTGTAAACCGGGTGACGGCGAATCATGCGGCGCGCCAGAGGCTCCGTGAGCGGCACGACTTCCACTGTGCGTTCTGTGAAAATTTCTCCGGTGCGGCCGCCGGCCGAGAAACTGATGGCGGCGCCTAGCACGGGATCGGTGGCGGCGCGGATACACACTTCGCGCAGACGTTCGCTATGGGCCATCTTCTGCACGAAGACGCCCTTAAAAAGTGCCATGGGAGCGCGATGAGCACAGCGATCACGCACCGTACGGAACGCTTCGCGCACTTCGGACTCGGACATCAGGTTGAGTATGACGCCGCCCGTATCGGTCTTGTGCGCAATGCCTTCGGCTGAAATCTTGACCGCTACCGGAAAACCGAGGCGACGTGCGGCGGCAGCCACTTCGTTTTCGCTGGGGGTAAACGTGCAGGTCAAAGACGAGATTCCGAAACTTTGCAACAGTTCGGCCGTTTCATTGTCTGAGAGAATGAAGCGTTGCTGAGTTTTGGCTTGTCTAACGATGCGGCGCGCGGCGGCAAGATCGGGGTTGCCGGCCGTGAGCGTTTCGGAAGGCGGTTGCAGACGCTGCTTTTTGAGACTCTCGTAACGGGCCAGATTGGCAAAAGCGCGTACAGCAAGCTGCGGCGTTGCCAGACACGGCAGGCCGCTGCGTTTAAAGCTCGAACGCATCAGGCTTTCGGCAAAGGGAGCGGGCCAACAGACAATGACCGGTTTGAAAGATGTTTTCGCGGCGTTGGCCAGAAGTTGGGTCGTACGCGGCGTGGCGTTGGCTGCTGTCGGAGAGAGGGTGATCACGACACCGTCAACGTTGTCGTCGTTGAGACAAGCCGTGAGTGCCTGCGCGAAAAATTCTGCGTCGGCGTCGGCTGCAATCGCCAGAGGATTGGTGGCGCCGAGGTTGGCACTGCATATTTTTGACAGCGTTTTTTCCGTAGCAACGGAGAAATTGGCAAAATCAATGCCCTCGGCATCGGCCGCGTCGGCCGTCAGCAGTGCAAAGCCCAGACCGGTTCCGAGCATCGCCAGACGTCCCTGACGCGGATTTTTTCCTGTGTTGAACACTTCAAGCGTGGTGACAAACTCTTCGAGCGTGTCGCAGCGGATGGCGCCCACGCGTGCGATGGCAGCGTCAAAGACGGCTTCATCGCTTGCTGCTGTGGCAAGGCGCGCACATGCTAGACGCCGGGCGTTGGTGCCGCGGCCGGCTTTGAGCACGATCACCGGCTTTTGGCGAACGGCATTTTTAAGCGAAGAGAAGAAGCTTCTCGGATGTCGCAGTGCTTCGACATGCAGTGCAATGATTTCGGTTTGCGGATCGGCCACCAGAAAGTCAATCATTTCCGCAAGCGACACTTCGCTTTCAAGGCCGGAGGAAATGACGGTGGAAAATCCGATGCCGGAGCGATCGGCATACTCGAGAACGGCGGCCGTTACGGCGCCTGATTGGCAGAGCAGGCCGATGGAGCCGGTTTGTGCCAGGTGCGGCCAATAGCTGACATTCAAGCCGATGCTTGGACGCATGATGCCCATGGAATCCGGGCCGATGAGACGAATGCCGGCTTCACGAGCCAATTGAGCGATGCGTTCGCGCCAGCGACGGTCGGCCGTGAGTTCTTCGTCGCCGGGAGTGATCAGCACATTGGGAATGGCCAGTTTCTTGCACTCCTTGAGCAGCCCTTCAATTTTGGACGAAGGCGTGGCGAAGACAGCCAAGTCAATCTTTGCAGGCACTTCCGAAAGAGACGGCCAACAGGACGTTACACCGATGTATTTGTATTTCGGATTGACGGGATAGGCTTCGTGCACGCGTCTGCCGTTCATCACACCGCTCCAGACAAAAGATCCTCGACTGCCGGGGCGGTCACTTGCGCCGACGACGGCGACGGCTTTCGGATTAAAGGCGGAGGTCAGACTGTGCAGAATATCCATGGCTAGACACAAAGACGAAAGAAAGGCGCGACTTGGCGACAAAGCACAACGCGCCGCAATTTCCTATCATTTACGGATGTTTGATTTTAACCGCGCGGCGGCTTGAGCTTGTGTCGAAACCGGTGAAGGCCCAGGACGCACGTGCTTTGGAAACAAAATATTTGTCAGCAAATGCATCAGAAGGAAGAACTGACCACGGCTCCGCCCGAGCGCTGGCTTAAAGCCGACGGCAGTACTGTTTCGTGCACGGAAAAAGTAAAGGTGCTCGAAGAAAACTGGGAAGAGGTGAAAGCGCTGCTGCAGGATGTGCTCGATGACGCTGTTTTGATGGGCTGTACTGAGCATCAGGTCAAGGCTGAGTACAAGCGCTTGATTGATGCGCTTCAATGTGATTTCAAGGAGCAGAAAAGCTGAGACTTTTGCTCGCGTGTTTGCGAGTTTTGTGCAATGAAAGTCGTTGATGCGATCCGATAATGGTGAAACGGGAGTTTTTCTTTCGGAGGCGACGAAATGACTCAATACGCATGTTGTGACAAACACGGGCTGTCGCGACGCGATTTGCTCAAAGGCGTTGCGGCCGGTGCCGTAACTGCAGCTTCGCCGTTGGCGGCAACGGCGGCAAAGGAAGGTAAGAAGATGACAACGACTGAAACGATGGGTCAGGCCCCGGTGGTGGCTTGTAAGAAAGTGGCGGCCGATGCGCCGGGTGCAAAGGCCAAGGTGTATTTCTCGCGCAAAATCGATGCGCAGACGCTGATCGATCTTTATGAGCGCATCAACGAAGGCATCTACGGCAAGGTGGCCATCAAGTTGCACACGGGCGAAAAGAACGGTCCCAACATTTTGCCGCGTGACATGGTAAAGGCTTTCCAGGCAACGGTGCCTGACTCCGTGATCGTGGAAACCAACACGCTCTATGAGGGCGATCGTTTTACAACCGAACAGCATCTTGAAACGCTCAAGGTCAACGGCTGGACCTTCTGTCCGGTTGACATCATGGATGCCGAAGGCACGGTGAATCTGCCGGTGCGCGGCGGCAAGCATTTCAAGGAAGTTTCCATGGGCGGCCATATCGTCAATTACGACTCCATGATCGTGCTCACGCACTTTAAGGGGCACGCGATGGGCGGTTTCGGCGGCTCGATGAAAAATATCGCCATCGGTTGCGCCGACGGCCGTATCGGCAAGGCACAGGTGCATGCCATTGACGATGTCAACAAACCTTGGGATCAGTGGCCTGCCAAGGAACGTCTGATGGAAACGATGGCCGAGTCGGCCAAGGCCGTGATTGACCATTTCGGCAAGCACATCGTTTATATCAACGTGATGCGCCGTATGTCCGTGGACTGCGACTGCGCGGGCACCGCCGCGGCCGAGCCCACCATCGAGGACGTGGGTATTCTTGCTTCGACCGATATTCTGGCCATTGACCAGGCTTGCGTTGACTTGGTGTACGCCACGCCGCACAACCATGATCTGGTCGAACGTATCGAGTCGCGCGTAGGTATGCATCAGCTTACCGCCATGCGCGAACTGAAGATGGGTAGCGATCGCTACACGCTCATCGAAGTCTGACGGAATCTCTAGGGGAGGTTCGAAAAAGCAAAAACGCCCGAGACCGGGCGTTTTTGCTTTGCGACGCTGTTATTGCAACGCTTTGCGTTGTCGAATTTAAGCTGCCGAGGCTTCCGAAGCTTTGGTGCGGCGCGTCGTACGACGGGCTGCAGCGGGCTTGGCGGCGCTCTTTTCGTCGGAGACTGCTTTGGCCTTCGCAGACTTGGGCTTACCAGCAGCAGCGGCGGCGCGCTTTTGCACCAGCGACTTTTCCGGCCGCGTCGGGCGCAGGATCTTCTTGTTTTCAGCGGCAAGACGTTCGGCTTCGGCCTTGGCGGCGGCCTCGGCCTGTTCGTCTTCAGCCGTTCTCATGGAAATGCGAACGACGGGAGGAGCCACTGCGGCTTCTTCTTCCTTGACACCCCACATGGCGAGAATTTCAGACTGCGACGGAGCAGCCTGACGCTCGCGGCGGGCAACGACGCTTGCGCGCACGATCTTTTCAATGTCAGGAAGGGGAAGACGATTGAGATCCGTGAACTCGATGAGGCTGTGTTCCGCATCGATCCCTTTCATGGTGGAGAGGAACGGTTCGATGACGGACCTTTCGGCAATGTAAAGCGTGAGCGACTTTTCGCGGGATTCGAGACCGAAAAGCGGTCCTCCGTTGAGTTCATAAAAGACAAGGCCGAAACGCTTGCTTTCACGCACACCGCGTGCAGCACGGCGAATCAGACTTGCAACTCGGGCCATAGCGACGCGACGATCCGGCGGCAATCCCTGAAGGAAAACGCCCAAAACCGTAGCTCCAACCATAAAACCTCCCAAAATCACACATGCCGGTGCGGAGAAATTTTCCGCACAAAGAAACGCTTAATTTTACCCGATTTAGGAGTTCTTTTCACGATGTCAATTTGTCCAGCCGCGTGGCCTTGATAAGAGAAGTCGTTGTTTTTTCAGGACTTTGTCAATGGTTGCGATAGAAGGTGTACGTGGCGGTAAAGGGGACTTTGAGGGTAGATCCCAACTGAGACGGCGAACAACGGGTAAGCGGTACGCCGCCTTTGCCGTTGCTGCGTTTGATGTGCGTGATCCCGGTGAGCATGCCTTCCTTACCACGCGAGGTGGTGCGATAGACCAGATCACGCAAATTGCCGGGGGAGGCATTGTCGGCATACTTTTCAATTTTGGCGACCAGAATGGAGCCGTCTTTGGCAAAGACGCTTCCTTCGGAACCCTGGCGAGCAACCACATGGCCCTTTGCGTCTTTGAGTTCAGCCTGCGGCGTAATGAACTTCCAGTAACGGCCGTTGGCGTCGGCCGTGCATTGAAATTGCTGTATGCCCTGTGCGGAGAGCACGAAGGCGGCCGAGGCGTCTGCGCCGGGGGAAAGAGGATCAAAAATGCTTTGAATGGTCGAGCACCCCGCAAGCGCAAGCGAGAGGACAATCGTAAGAAGACGGCGGTAGGACATGGTTTTTCAATTCGGTCAATAAAAGGCGACAGGTGAATGATTTTAGTGCCTTCAACTCCTCTTTTCGGCTGAAGAAAAAAATGGAAAGGCCCGATAGGCTTTCAAGATGAAGAGCGTTGCGAAAAACTCAAAATTTGCGGCGTGCAAATCGTCAAAGTTTTGGCAGAATTCATAACGATATTGTTTACCCCATGCACGGGCGTTTCGGGAAGTGAAAACGTCCGCGCGGTTTCGTGCGTGTCCGGCGACAGACTACAGAAGCGGGCGCGTGCAACGGCACATGGAGAATACGTCGTGTATCAGATCAGAATCCACGGCCGCGGAGGGCAGGGCGTCGTAACCGCCGCCGAAATGCTCAGCGTGGCAGCCTTTACCGAAGGCCATTGGGCACAGGCGTTCCCGAGCTTTGGCTCCGAACGAACCGGCGCACCGGTGGTTGCTTTTGCCCGTATCGATGAAAAAGAAATCCGTTTGCGTGAACCGATTCAGGAGCCCGATGTGGTGCTCGTGCAGGATCGCACGCTTTTGGAAAGCGAAGATGTCTTCGGCGGCATTCGTCCCGACGGCTATGTGCTGATCAACAGCTCGTCAACGCCCGAAGAACTCGGACTCGGCGAACTCATCGCACGTCTGCCCAAGGGCCATGTTCAGACGGTACCGGCCACGCGTTTTGCCATTGAAAACATCGGTCGCCCGTTGCCCGGTGCCGGTATGCTCGCGGGCTTTGCCGCCATGACGGGGGCGATCACGCTCGAAAATGTGCAGGCGGCCTACAACGCACGTTTCGGCGGCAAAATCGCCGAAGCCAACGCCAAGGTCGCTCAGGCGGCCTGGGATCACGTCAAAGCCCAATTGAAGCAAGCGGAGGAAAACTGATGCTCAAGCAAATCGAAGGCAGTCAGGGCGTTGCACAGGCTGTGGCGCTGTGCCGACCCGAGGTGATCTGCGCGTATCCGATTTCGCCGCAGACCCATATTGTGGAAGCGCTCGGCACAATGACCCGCAAGGGTTTGATTCCCAACTGCGAATACATCAACGTTGAAAGCGAATTTGCAGCCATGTCGGTGGCCATCGGCGCCAGCGTGGGCGGCGCACGTGCCTACACTGCAACGGCCTCTCAGGGACTGCTCTACATGGTTGAAGCTGTCTACAACGCTTCCGGTCTGGGGCTGCCCATTGTGATGACCGTTGCCAACCGAGCCATCGGTGCGCCGATCAACATTTGGAACGACCATTCGGACTCGATGAGTCAGCGCGACAGCGGCTGGATTCAGATTTTTGCTGAAACGAACCAAGAAGCGGCTGACTTGCACATTCAGGCTTTCCGCATCGCCGAAGAGCTGTCGCTGCCGGTGATGGTCTGTATGGACGGCTTTGTGCTGACGCACGCCTTTGAGCGCATCGACATCCCTTCTCAGGAAGATGTCGACAAGTTCCTACCGCCGTATTCGCCCCGTCAGGAGCTCGACCCGAGCGATCCGATCTCCATCGGCGCCATGGTTGGTCCCGAGGCCTTTACCGAAGTGCGTTACCTCGCGCACGTCAAGCAGCGTCAGGCGCTCGAGCTTATCCCGCAGGTAGCCGCAGAATTCAAGGAAGTGTTCGGTCGCAGCTCGGGCGGTCTGGTTCATACCTACCGCTGCGAGGATGCCGACATTCGTATCGTCGCTATGGGTTCGTGCCTGGGCACGATCAAGGACGCTGTCGACGAATTGCGTGAAGAGACAGACCTCAAGATTGGTGTTGTTGGCGTCAAGTGCTTCCGTCCGTTCCCGGTTGAAGTGATGGGCGAAGCGCTTGAAGGCGCCAAGACAGTGGTTGTGCTCGAACGCACCCTTGCTGTGGGTTCGGGCGGCGTATTGAGCCGCGACATCATGGTTTCCATCAAAGATCCGAGCGTTACCCGCTACACGGTCATTGCCGGCTTGGGCGGCCGCGCCATCACGAAAGCTTCTTTGAAGAAGATGCTCAAGGAAGCTGCGGCACATCAGCTGGAAACGCTGACCTTCATGGACCTCAACAAGGAACTTGTCGAGCGACAGCTGGAACGCGAACGCAAGACTCGCAAGTCCGGCCCCGTGCCCGAAGCTTTGATTCGCGACGCGGCGATGCACCAGTAACGTCAAAAGAGGCAATACCAAATGCAGGAATCAGCAATCCGCTTTTATCAGACGGGCACCTGGACGGTCGGCAATCGCCTCCTTGACCCGACGGATCGTACCGTTCAGTCCTCCCAGGAGCGCCACAACGCTCTGAATTCCGGTCACCGCGCCTGTCAAGGCTGCGGCGAAGCGCTCGGCGCACGCTATGCAGTTGATGCGGCCTTTGCCGCCACCAACGGACAGATCATCGCTACCAACGCCACGGGCTGTTTGGAAGTCTTCTCGACACCGTATCCGGAAAGCGCCTGGCAGCTGCCGTGGTTTCATTCGCTTTTCGGCAATACGGCGGCCGTTGCGACCGGTCTGGCCGCTGCCGCGCGCGTCAAGGCTCGCAAGAAGGGCGGCGAACCTGTTCGCATTCTTGCCTTGGGCGGCGACGGCGGCACCACAGACATCGGTTTCGGATGCCTGTCGGGCATGTTTGAGCGTAACGACGACGTGCTCTACATCTGCTTTGACAATGAGGCTTATATGAATACCGGTGTGCAGCGTTCGTCGGCAACGCCTCCGGCGGCCCGTACGGCGACGACGATGCCCACGCCTGACTTCCCGGGAAACAGTTTCGGCCAGGGCAAGAATGTGCCGGCCATTGCCATGGCGCACGGTATTCCCTATGTGGCAACTGCCACTGTGGCCGACCTGCACGACCTGGAACGCAAAGTGCGCTATGCGATGAGTTTTCACGGCGCGCGCTACATCCACATTCTCGTTCCCTGCCCGCTTGGCTGGGGTGCTCCGTCGGCCAAGACGATTGAACTCGCGCGTCTTGCGCACGAAACAGGTTTGTTCCCGGTCTTTGAAGCCGAATACGGTGAGGTGACCAATGTTTCCAAGATCCGTCGCAAGCAGCCCGTCGAGAAGTATCTGATGCTGCAGAAGCGCTTTGCGCACTTGTTCGGCAAGAAGGGCAATCCGGAAATCGTGCAGCGCATGCAGGCGCTTGCCGATCGCAACATTGCCCGCTACGGCTTGCTCGGCGACGAGCAGGGCGACGATATTCCGGTGCCCGAACAGGCCGAAGAACGTCATCATGTGATTTGATCCGCTGCCAAAGCGACTGACTGTGAGCGGAAGTTAAGAAAATGACTCAGAAAAATACTCCTTTTGCCATTACGCTTGATGTGGGCAGTTCTCTGGAAAACCGCACGGGCTCTTGGCGTACCGTTAAGCCGACCTATGTCAACCGACTGCCGCCGTGCAACGCCAAGTGTCCTGCCGGCGAAAAGTGCCAGGCGTGGCTGTATGCGGCCGAGTCGGGCAATTACGAAGAAGCCTGGAAGCGCATCACGGCCGACAATCCGTTCCCGGCCTGCATGGGGCGCGTGTGCTATCACACCTGTGAAACGGCCTGCAACCGCGGCGGTCTCGACGAATCCGTGGGTATCAATTCGGTGGAGCGGTTCCTAGGCGACAATGCGCTTGCCAAGGGTTGGGATCTGCCCAAGCCTCTGCAGGAAACCGGCAAGCGCGTGCTCGTGGTGGGCGCCGGTCCCGCCGGCTTGAGCGCGGCTTACCATCTGCGCCAGGCCGGCCACACCGTACACGTGGTCGAAGGTGCACAGGCCGGCGGCGGCATGATGCGCTACGGTATTCCGAAGTATCGTCTGCCCCGTGAAGTACTCGATGCGGAAATCGAGCGCATTGTGCGCACGGGGGTGACGATCGAATACGGCCGCGAAGTGACCGATCTTGCACAGGAAATGAAGGAAGGCAAGTACGACGCTGTGTTCCTGGGCGTGGGTGCACATTTGGCTCGACGCACCTATATCCCAGCGGGCGACGCCTCGCGCGTCCTGGACGCCGTGAGCGTTCTCAAGGACGTTGCCGAGGATGAAAAGCCGATGCTCGGTCGCCGCGTGGCCATTTACGGCGGCGGCAACACAGCTATCGACGTGGCACGTACCGTGCGACGCATGGGTGCTGAACCCCTGGTGGTGTACCGCCGTACACGCGATCGCGCGCCGGCGCATCAGACCGAAATTCAGGAGGCCATCGAAGAAGGCGTCAACATGAAGTGGCTCTCGACCATTCGTGAGGCACAAGGCGGCGAAATTAAGATCGAGAAGATGGAGCTTGACGAAAACGGCAAGCCGCGCGGTACGGGTGTCTACGAAAACATCGCCGTCGATACGGTGGTGCTGGCGCTCGGTCAGCAGACCAATCTCGGGTTCCTCGCCAACTTCCCCGGACTGCAGGCTCAGGACGACGAGCTTTTGGTTGACGAAACCATGATGACGACGGTGCCCGGCATTTTCGCCGGCGGTGACATGGTCAAGGGCGACAAAAACGTGACGGTGGCGATTGGCCACGGCAAGAAGGCCGCGCGCGCCATCTCGGCCTATCTCAAGGGTGAGAAGTACGTTGAACCGCCCAAGGCGCCTTTGGCAAGCTTCGATCGTTTGCATACTTGGTACTACGCTGATGCGCCAAAGACGGTTCGTCCGATGCTTGACCTTGCGCGCCGCACGACCACGTTTGATGAAGTGCAGCACGGTCTGACCGAAGAAAACGCTCTTTTTGAAGCGCGTCGCTGCATGAGCTGCGGTAATTGCTTTGAGTGCGATAACTGCTACGGGGTATGCCCTGACAATGCGGTCATCAAGCTTGGTCCCGGCAAGAAGTTCAAGTTCAATTACGATTACTGCAAAGGGTGCGGCATTTGTGCCAACGAGTGCCCGTGCGGTGCCATCGATATGGTGAGCGAAGACATTTGACGGCCAGGCTCCTTTGAAATCCGGTTTTGCACGGGCGGCTGGCAAGAGAGGGCCGCCTGTGCAAGACGAGGGTTTCTTTTTTTGACTTTTGAATTCAAATTTCAATTAGAATTCAAATAAAAGAACCGAATAAGGAAAGCGGTAAATGGCGTCCAAAAAAATCGGGCTCGCGTTGCTGGCTTTGTGCGTGGCAGCCGGACTTGGCTACGTTTATGTTTCCGACCGTAATGCAGCGGGAGACTCCTTGAAGATCTACGGCAGCGTCGACATGCGCACGGTGGACTTGGCGTTTGAGGAATCAGGCCGTATCGGACAGGTGTTGGTGGAAGAGGGTGACACGGTAAAGACGGGTGATGTGCTTGCCAAGCTTGACGATGAGCGTTACGCCATCGCGCTGGACAATGCCCGCGCTACGCTTGAAGTACGCCAAAAAGAACTTGATTTGCTGCTTGCCGGATCCCGTGTTGAAGAAATTGATGCGGCGCGAGCCACTTATAAGGCCAATGCTGCATCGGCAGCGCTGGCTCAGCGCATCTGTAAGCGCGAGCAAAAGCTCGGGCGGGCAACGACTGAACAAATGGTCGATCAGGCTTGCTCGCAGGCGCGTGTATCTCAGGCTCAGGCTTTGGCCTCCAAAAAGAATCTTGATTTGCTGCTTGCAGGAACGCGTATCGAACAGATTGATGTGGCGCGAGCCAATGTGGCGCTGGCCAAAACCGGCCTTGACGATGCCGCTCGCGCGTTGCGCAATTGCGAACTCAAGGCACCTTCCGACGGCGTTGTGCGCAGTCGCCTAAAGGAAAAAGGTGACATGGTCTCTGCTACCTCTCCGGTTTATGAGGTCGCGCTGATGGATCCCATGTGGGTGCGGGCATGGATTGATGAGGTCAATCTCGGAAAGATCGCCGTGGGGCAGAAGGTGAAGGTTTTCTCCGACAGCTATCCTCAGGAACCGTTTGAAGGCACGGTGGGTTTTGTGTCGACCGTTGCGGAATTCACGCCTAAGACAGTGCAGACCGAAGCGCTGCGAACGGCGCTGGTCTACGAAGTGCGTGTTACCGTTCAGGATCCTCACCATCGTCTTCGTCTGGGTATGCCGGCCACGGTTCAATTGATCGAGTGACGGAATTGCAGGTATGTCGGACGTGGCGGTTGGCTTGACTGCGGACAAAGTGTGCGACAGCGCTCTTGCCTTCGAGTCCGTGTGTCGTTCGGAGAAGGGAGCTGGCGAAATCCTAAGCGGGATCACGGCGCGCTTTGCCGCTTCGCGTCTTGTGGCACTTGTGGGCGCCGATGGAGCGGGCAAGACGACACTCATGCGCATTGCGGCGGGCATTTTGCAACCATCGGCGGGGCATGTGCTGGTGTTTGGCGAAGAGCTTTACGGCAAAAAGCTCGCTCATTTGCAAAAGCAGTGCGGCTATATGCCGCAGAAGTTCGGGCTCTATGAAGATTTGAGCGTTGCGGAAAACTTCAAGCTTTATGCCGATTTGTTTGGTTTGTCTGAAGAGCAGAGAAAAGAGCGGACAAAAGAACTTCTTGAGATGACGGCGCTCACTGCGTTTACCGAACGTCCGGCGGGAAAGCTCTCGGGGGGAATGAAGCAAAAACTGGGGCTTGCCTGTGCGCTACTGAACCGCCCTCGGATTTTGTTGCTTGACGAACCGACCGTCGGTGTCGATCCGCTCTCACGACGCGACTTGTGGCGCATCCTGCGAGAAAATGCCGCCGCGAGGGACATGCTTATCGTGGTGGCGACCACTTACATGGACGAAGCGGCGCTTTGCGATGACGTGATCATTCTTGAGGAAGGCCATATGCGCGTGACCGGCTCGCCCGAGTCGATTGCCAGCCATGCTCAAGGTTGCACTTTTTTTGCCGAACAGGAAAAAAAAGAGTTGCCGGTGCGTCTGCTGCAGGATCGCCTTATTGCCGATACGGAACATCTTCTGGATGCCGTGCCGGAGGCGGCCGGTGTTCGGCTTCTGACAAACGGCACCAGTGACGTGCAGAAGCTGCAAGCGCTATATCCCGGTGTGCGCTTTACCGAGCGCCCGAGTACGCTCGAAGATGGTTATCTGGTGTTGCGAAAGGAGTTTTTAGGCGACTGGTGGCTTGAAGCCGAGGAAAGTTTGTCGCTGTTTGAATCTTCTGCAACTGCAGACTCCGATCCGGAAATCACGGGGAACCCCGACAGCGTGATCCATGCCAAGGGACTGGTGCGTCGTTTCGGTTCCTTCGTTGCCGTCGACAAGACAGACTTTGACGTGGCGCGCGGTGAGATTTTCGGACTGCTCGGTCCCAACGGCGCAGGCAAGACGACGACCTTCAAGATGCTGTGCGGATTGTTGGAAGTCTCCGAAGGCGAACTTTGTGTGGCAGGCATTGACGTGCGACATGCTCGCGAAAAGGCCCGGGAGCTTTTGGGCTATATGTCGCAGAAGTTCTCGCTTTATCCCGGACTGTCTGTGCTGGAAAACCTCACGTTCTTTGCAGGGGCCTACGGACTGACCGGCTCACGCGGAAAACGGCGCATCGCGCAGGTTCTGCAAGCCTTTGGTTTGGAAACATTTGCCTCGCGCGCCGCGGGCACCTTGCCCGGCGGCTACAAGCAACGGCTGTCTATGGCAACGGCCTTGTTGCACCGTCCCCAGATTCTCTTCTTGGACGAGCCCACGAGCGGGGCCGATATTCCGACCCGCCGTCGATTCTGGCGCTGGGTGACGGCGTTGGCGCGAAACGGAACCACGGTGGTGGTGACGACGCACTTTATGGAAGAGGCGCTTTACTGCGATCGCATCTTGATTCAGGATGCAGGCAAAAGCTTGATTTTGGGAACGCCCGAAGCGGTACGCTCCGGTTGCGCGACGATGAACGAAGCGTTTATTCGCGTAGTGACGCAGGCACGCCATGCAGAGGCCGATCGCCGAAAGGAGGCCTCATGAATGTCTTTTCTTTGTGGCTTACGCACGCTGTTGCGCTTACGCTTAAAGAAACGCGCCAGATTCTGCGCGACAAAAGCGCCATTTTGCTCGGCGTTTTCATGCCTTTGATGCTGATCATTTTGTTTGGCTACGGGCTTTCTTTTGATGTTCGCAACATCCGCTTGGGTGTGGTTGATACAGTGCGCACCGAGCAAACGGAGCGCATCACGGCAAGCCTCGTTGCCAACGAATCGTTCAAGACAACCGTCTACGTTGCTCGAAGCGATGCTCTAAAGGCTTTGGAAAGTTTCGAGATTGAAGCGTTGGCAGTCTTTGAAAAGCAAAACACTTCGAGCGTGTCGCGGCAGATTGTGGTTGACGGGATTGATGCACCGCGCGCCACCATGATTGTCAATGCGGTCTCGGGTGCCGCCGGCATTGCGATGGCGGGTGAGTCCGAAGGAGCGGGCATCGTTGTGGTGCCGCGCATCTGGTTTAACGAATCGGTCATCAGTACTTGGTATTTGGTTCCGGGACTTTTTGTGATTGTGCTTACGCTTACAGGTTGCATGATGACGAGTCTGGTATTGGCGCGTGAGTGGGAGCGCGGCACGATGGAAGCGATGATTGCGACACCTGCATCGCCCTCGGCCATCTTGGTAAGCAAGACCTTCCCGTACTTCTGCCTGGGAATGCTCGGCTGGGCGCTTTGCATGACTGCGGCCTGTTTTCTTTACGAAGTGCCGGTGCGCGGCAGCTTTTGGCTCATTTTGAGCTCTTCGGCTTTGTACCTGTTGATGGGATTGGGATTGGGGCTGGTGATTTCCGGTGTGACCCGTTCTCAGTTTTTGGCTTCTCAGGTCACGGTGCTCGTGAGTTTCTTGCCGGCCGTGATCCTTTCAGGGTTTATTTTTGATTTGCGCTCAGCGCCCGCCTGGGCCGATGCCATGGCGCACTGCCTGCCGCCCGTGTACTACCTTGAGGTGCTCAAGGTGGGCTTTCTCACCGGAGGCATGGAGGAACTCGTGACGAAAAACATGGTGATCTTGTCACTTTTTGCGGCGGCTGCCTTTGCGGCGTCTTACCGCTTGTGTCAAAAGAGGCTTCGAAAATGACGAGATTGCTGCAGTTGCTGATTCACCGCAGCGCACGGTTTCGCGCGCTGATGCACAAAGAGCTTCTGACGACGCTCAAGGACCGCACGAGCCGCATGATTCTCGTGGGGCCGTTGATCCTTTACGTCATTTTGTTTGGGTACGTCGCCACATTCAATCTTGACTATGCTCCGTATGCGCTGCTGGACATGTCCAAAACCCGGCAGAGTGCCGAGCTGATCCGCGCAGTCGATGAGAGTGCGGTCTTTGATCGGGTGATGACACTGCAAAATACCGCCCAGATTGCGCCGGCGATCGACTCGGGCAAAGCGCTTGTCGTATTGGTGATCGGGCAGGACTATGCCGAGAAACTTTCGGAGGGCCAAGTCGCGCAGGTGCAGGTGATCATTGACGGCCGCAATTCCACAACCGCGCAGCTGGCGGCCGGATATTTGTCGATTATCGCGGGCAACGTGTCGGGGGCGGGGACCGTTTTTGAGAGTATTCGATATCTATACAACCCCAACAATCTCACACAGTGGTTTATTTTGCCTGCGCTCATCATGATGCTTTCGATGTTGCAGATCATGGTGCTCTCGGCGCTGTCAGTTGCCCGTGAACGCGAAATGGGAACTTTTGAGCAGTTGTTGGTAACGCCTTTCACAACCGGGGAGTTGCTGGCTTCCAAGGCGGTGGTGCCGATTCTGATCGGCATTTTTCAGGGGACGTTGATTTTCCTGATTTCGGTGTTTTGGTTTCAGGTGCCGCTGATGGGCAGTATTCTGAAAATTTATGCCGTGATGGCGGTCTTTGTACTGTCCATCGTTGGGCTGGGACTTGCCATTTCGGCTTACAGCAAAACCATGCAGCAGGGACTTTTGATTGCGTTTGTGACGCTCGTTCCGATGGTATTGCTTTCGGGGCTTTTTACTCCTGTTGACAACATGCCCGACTGGATTCAGACAATCACTTGGGCTGACCCGCTTCGCTTTGCGTTGTTGAGCGTGCGGCGCATCTATTTGGCGGATGCCAGTTGGGCGCACATTGCTTACACCATGATTCCGACAGCTGCCGTGGCGGCAGTCAGTCTTCCCTTTGCATACCACTACTTCAAAAAACGACTATGAGAAAAAAGACAGCGAAAGCAAGAACGGACGGGCAGGCGACACGCCAGGCGCTTGTCGATGCTGCAGGAATTTTGGCGGCCCGGCACGGCTGGGCTTCGGTACGGGCTAAGGATGTGTGCAAACTGGCCGGTGTCAGCGCAGCCAGCGTCAACTACTGGTTCGGAAGCCGTGACGAGCTTTATCGGGAGGTGGTTCGACAGATTCCGGAAGGACTCATTGACGGAAAGTTGGAAGAATACTTTCAGAGCAATGCAGAGCCGCTCGAGAAAGTTCGCAGAGTGTTGGAAACATTCCTCATGGCGCCCAGGGGCCGCGGTCAGTGGCATTTGGCATTATGGGCACGGGAAGTGTTTACGGGACCGTCGGAAGAATTCATTCGCGTGGTACGTGCAAGCGGCACCAAACATGTGATGTCCATTCGTCGGATTATTGCGGCGTATTTGGGAATTCCCGATGAAGGACCGGAAATTGAAACCATCGTGATGGCCGTCATGTCTCCGTGTTTATTGGTGGTGGCTTCTTCGCCCGAAGTGATCAAGGAGACCTATCCGAATTTGATGGATGCCAAGGGAAAAGAAGTGGCCGTAGAGCAACTGCTCAGTATCCTGCAGATGCTCAAGCTAAAGCGCAAGGACGAAACGTAGTCTCGGGCGTACTAGTCTTCAAGAAAATCTTCGTTTTCTCGTCTTTCTTCTGCCAGTAACTTGCGGCTTGCCGCGGCAAACACCAGCAAAGCGCACAGACATAAGGTTGCTGCACCGAAAAAAGGCAGACCGGCGAGAATGTCATCGGGATGATGCCCTGCGCACATCAGCATGGGTGTAGTAAAGGCCGGAGCGATAGCTCCCATGAGGGAGTGAACGGAGCTCACTGTGCCCATGGTGGCTCCTTGCACGCTCATGGGCATGCGTCGGCTGACAGTGCCCGACAGCAACGGCGTAACCGAGGCCGAAAGGGCATACAGGCAAAAGCAGATGCCCGCTGTCAGTCCTGTGGGACTCAGGGCGACGCCGATTAACAGTGCTACGCCCAAAGCAAGGCTCGTTAGCGTGAGTTTGACGGGAGAAATGTAAAGCAGTAATCGCTGCAGGAAATAGCCCTGCACGACGGCGATGCCCAGACTTAAACCGAAAATGGTGAGCCCGATTTCCCGCGGTGTAAAGCCGTAGCGAAACTCGGTGTAAAGCGCCCAGGAATACTGCATCAGACTGTTGGCCAGACTGAAAAACGCGAGCGTAAGGACAAAGATGCGGATTTGGGGCAGCTTGAGCAGATGCGCGAGACTGCCGAAGGCATTATTTTTTCGTAGGCTTACGGGTTCGGTGCTTCGCTGTGCAATTGACTCGGGGAGCACGAACAGCCCGTAACCGAAATTGAGAAGCGTGACGATGCTGGCGGCAATAAAGGGAAGATGCGGGTTATTTCCGCCCAGAATGCCGCCTAAAGCAGGGCCGATCAGAAAGCCCGTGCCGAACACGGCACCGATTCGGCCGAAGGCGGCCGCGCGTTCGTACCCCGTGGTGACATCGGCAATGTAGGCTTGCGCGACGGAAATATTGGCAGAAAGAAGACCGCCGAAGATACGGCTGGCGAGAATTGCCGTCAAAGAAGTACTCAGCGCGGGCACCGCAAACATGATGCCCAGGCCGCAGATGCCGCTTAACAGAACGGGACGACGGCCGATACGGTCCGACAAGGCGCCCAGAAGAGGCGAAGCCAGAAATTGCATGACTCCGTAACTCAGCATGATGGCGCCGTACCACCACATCTGCTCGTCGCGCGTGTCGGTGAGTACGCCGATCAAGCGGGGTAAAACGGGAATGATGAGGCCAATGCCCAGAGCATCCAGAAAGATGCAGGCGTATATGAACCTCAGTCGTGACGGCAGTTTCATGCAAGAAAAAAAGGAAGCGGTACTGCACCGGTAGTGACCGGACGAAAACAACCCGATATTAACGAAAAGCTCTGTTGATCGTGAGATGACGAGTACAGACAAGACGAAAAAGGCGGAAAAAATAATGCCGACGGTTTACACGGTACGGCAGTTTTTCTCGTAGCATGAGGAAAGGCACATTTTGAAGGAAAGAATGTTGTGATTCGAAATGAAAACAGTCAGTCGGTGTTGCCGCAAATCGCGCAGTATTGGAACCGACGCGCACAGGGGTACGCACTTCAAGTTGACGACGAATTCAAAGCGTCGCTTCAGGACGTGTATTTGCCGTGGTTTAAAACGGTTGCTGCCGAGGGATCGGTGCTTGATGTCGGTTGCGGTCCGGGCTTTTTTTCGGTGATGCTCGCAAAAGCGGGTTACGCCGTTACGGCGTTTGACGCGAGTACCGAGATGCTGCGAATGGCTTGTGAACGAGCAAGTGCGACAGGAGTGTGCATTGATGCGGTGCTCGGCGACGCACAGCTTCTTCCTTTTGCCGACAGCACGTTTGACTGCGTCTGCTCGCGTAATCTTGTTTGGAATCTTGAACTGCCTCAGACGGCCTACCGCGAGTGGTTGCGAGTTCTAAAGCCCGGCGGCGTACTGCTCATTTTTGACGGTAATCATTACCGTTACTTGTTTGACGAGCGCTATGCACGGGTACATAAGGCGTGGGAAGACAGAAGCGACCATCAGATGCTCGGCGTGGATGCCCGCGTGATTGACGATATTGCGGAAAAACTGCCTTTGAGCCGCCGGATGCGTCCGGAGTGGGACGTCAGTACGCTTTCCGAGCTGGGCGCACAGGCGCAAAGTACGGTACTGAAGACGCTTACGGATCCGAAGACCGGCGAGGTGTTGGTGACCGATTTCGTCGTACGGGCTGTCAAAACGTCCTGATACGATTTAAAAGTGCAACCGATTGATACGAAACGCTCGTTTTGAGGCGTATTGCCTAGAGCCTTTTTGTCTTTGAATTGTCACAATACTGAAACAAACATTTATACATTCGCAGGGAGTCAATACGAATGAATCAGAAACCTCGACGTTTGATGCATCGGGCCATGCCGCTGATTCTGGGCGGCAACCTGGTGAAGCAAATCGTGATTGCTTTGGTGCTCGGCATCCTTCTTGCTCTCGTTGCTCCGGGCGCAGCCGGATCCGTGGGCATTTTAGGTGGCCTTTTCGTGTCGGCATTGAAGGCGGTGGCCCCGATTCTCGTTTTCGTCCTGGTGGCAGCTGCCATTGCAAACCATCAGTCGGGCACGGCCGCACACATGCGACCGATTTTGGTGCTCTACCTTGTGGGTACCTTTGCGGCGGCAACGACGGCGGTAATTACTTTCTTCCTTTTCCCTGTGTCGGTGAACCTGATTGCCGACGCAAAGGAGGTTGCTGCGCCCGGCGGCATCGGAGAAGTGCTCAAAAACCTCGTCTACAGTGTCGTTGACAATCCCGTCAAAGCGCTGATGCAGGGCAACTATATCTGCATCCTTTTCTGGGCGATCGGTCTGGGCATTGCCATTCGCAAGGCCAGTGACACGACCCGGCTGGTGATGAACGACATCGCCGACGGTGTTGAATTTATTGTTCGCATCGTGATTCGTTGTGCGCCGATCGGTATTTTCGGATTGGTGGCAAGCACCTTTGCAACCGAGGGGCTGGAACTTCTGGTCAATTACGCTCAGCTGCTGATTCTGCTGGTGGGCAGCATGCTCTTTGTGGCGTTGGTGTTGAATCCTCTGATCGTTTGGTTCTGCATTCGCAAAAACCCATATCCGCTCACGTTCCAGACGCTCCGCGAGTCTGGCATCACGGCGTTTTTTACGCGTTCTTCGGCGGCCAACATTCCCGTCAATCTCAATCTGTGCAAGCGTCTTGGACTTGATGAAAGCGTCTATCTGCTCTCGATTCCGCTCGGCGCCACAATAAACATGGCCGGTGCCGCCATCACGATCACAACCTTGAGTTTGGCAGCTGGTTATACGATGGGCGTGGCGGTAGACATTCCGACGGCCATTCTGTTGTGCGTGGTGGCAAGCCTTTGCGCCTGCGGCGCAGCGGGTGTGCCCGGCGGCTCGCTTATGCTTATTCCGTTGGCCTGTTCGCTCTTTGGGCTTGACAGCAACATCGCCATGCAGGTGGTGGCCGTGGGTTTCGTGATCGGCGTGGTGCAGGATTCCTGTGAAACGGCGCTCAATTCCTCTTCGGACGTGCTCTTTACGGCAGCGGCTTGCATGCTTTTGGATCGCAACAAGGCTCAGCGTCAAGCTGAAGTGCAGGAAGCTTTGAAGGACATCTGACGAACGCAAAACGCTAAAATCCGCAGCTGTTAGCGATTCGTGCGGCACGACTCGATTCGGGACGTGCCGCTTTTTTGGTGAGACGGTTTTGGCTGATTCGGCGAGCACAATTTTGACGAGAGCGCACGACATTCTTCATCGGGTGTTCGGATTGCATGACTTTCGCGGCTTTCAGGCCGATGTGATCGAAACGTTGGCTCAAGGGCGCGACGCACTTGTTCTGATGCCCACCGGCGGCGGCAAGAGTTTGTGTTATCAGATCCCGGCTTTGCTGCGCGAGGGGGTGACGATTGTTGTGTCTCCTCTGATTGCCCTCATGGCCGATCAGGTGGCAGGTCTCGAAGAGTTGGGCATTCCGGCGGCCTACCTCAATTCTGCCTTAAGCTGGCCGCAGCAGCGTGATGTGCAGCGGCAGCTTGCCGCAGGCAACATCAAACTGCTTTATGTCGCTCCCGAACGACTGGTGATGCCCGGCACCGTTGAGCTTTTAAAGCGTATCAAGGTGGGGCTCTTTGCGATTGACGAAGCGCACTGCGTTTCGATGTGGGGGCACGATTTTCGACCTGAGTACGGAGCGCTTTCGATGCTGCGCGAGCAGTGGCCCGAGGTGCCTCGTGTGGCACTCACGGCCACGGCAGACCTCAACACGCGCCGAGAGATCGTTGAGAAGCTTCTGATCGAGCCCAAAGAATTCGTTGCGAGTTTCGATCGCCCTAACATTCGTTACCGCGTGGCTGAAAAAAGAAAGCCCGCCGAAACGTTGCGCGAGCTTGTCGACTTCATCAAGGAAGAGCATGCCGGCGACACGGGCATCGTCTACTGCATGTATCGTGCAACGACGGAGGACGTCGCCAAAACACTTTGCAGTCACGGACTTCGAGCGTTGGCTTATCACGGCGGCATGACTCACGAGGAGCGCACTGCCAATCTTGAAACCTTCCTGCGCGAAGACGGTGTGGTGATGGTGGCCACCATCGCTTTCGGCATGGGCATCGACAAACCCGACGTGCGCTTTGTGGCGCACCTGGATATGCCCAAAAGCATCGAAAATTATTTTCAGGAAACGGGACGTGCCGGACGAGACGGAAAGCCTGCAGATGCATGGATGGCCTACGGTTTGATTGACGCAGTCAATCAGCGTCGCCTCATGGAGATGGGCGGCGGTGACAAAATGTATGCGCGGCTGACTCGCACCAAGCTCGAAGCGATGCTTGCTCTGGCGGAAACCGCGGGCTGCCGGCGACAGATGATTCTGCGTTATTTCGGCGAAGAGTCCGGTCCCTGCGGAAACTGTGACAATTGTCTTGAGCCGCCCAAGATGCAAGAAGTTACCGAAGACGCCAAGCGTTTGGTGAGCTGCATTTGGCGCGTTAATCAGGCAGGCGGTACGCCCTTCGGCGCCAACTACATCGTGCAGGTTCTTCAGGGTGAACTTACCGACCGCATTCTTTTAAACGGTCACGACAAACTTTCCACGTTTGGCATCGGCAAACACTTGTCGGCCGAAGAGTGGCGGCGCATTTTGCGTCAGCTTATCGCCCGAGACATTGTGCGTATGGAAGCACACAATATGGGCGGCCTAACGCTTGGTCAGGCGAGGGGGCTGTTAAAGGGTGATGAACAGATTTTCATTCGCAGTACGCAGAAGCCGGCCAAACGGCGTCGTCGTGTCTTTGAGGAACTTACGGGCGAGGATCTGGTCATTTTTGAGCGCTTGAAGCAATGGCGGCGGGAAAAGGCCAGCGAAACGGGAAAATTGCCTTATCAGGTCTTCAATGACGCAACCCTCGAAGATATCGTGCGGCTCCGTCCGGTCAACAGCGGTCAGCTTGCGCAAGCTTCGGGCGTTGGGGAAGTGAAACTTGAACGATACGGCCGCGAGGTGCTTCAAATCATTCGTGAATACATCGCTCCCGGAAAGCGCGCGTAGCCGTCGTTTTCGGTAGCATAGTCGGCGCATCGGATTCAAGGAAAACTTATGAGTGACTCGATTGATTACATGCAGGCGGGACCTGCAACGGTTTTGGTGCATGCAGGGCGTCACCGCAATAAGGAACATCGTTTCGTCAACCCGCCGATTGTCAAGGGCTCAACCGTGCTGCACGAGTCTGTCAAGGACATGATTGAGCGCGAGGAACATCGCAACCAATTGATCGAGGATGTGCCCACGTACGGTATCTGGGGCACGGAAACGCATCAAGCGTTTTACGAAGCTATGAAAACGCTCGAGGGCGCCGCGGGCGTCTGGGCGTTTGCATCGGGACTGGCGAGCACGACAACGCCGCTTTTTGCGTTTGTGCATGCTGGGTGTCATGCGCTTTTCATGGACACAATCTATGGCCCCACGCGTGACTTTGCTGAAAAGATTCTCGTGAAAATGGGTGTGGAAGTAGAGTTTTTCGATCCTTATATCGGCGCGGATATTGAAAAGAAGTTCAAGCCCAACACGACGCTTTTGGTGATGGAAACTCCGGGGTCTCATAGCTTTGAATTGCCTGATGTGCCGGCGATTGCTGCCAAATGCAAGAAGCATGGTGTCTGGAGCGTGATCGACAACACGTGGGCGACGCCTCTTTACTTCAAGCCCCTGGCCGTGGGCGTCGATGTGGTTGTGCATGCCGCCACCAAATACATTGCCGGACATTCCGACATTTTGATGGGCGTGGTGTGCTGCAACGAAAAAGCCTGGCCCAAGGTGTTTGACGCAGTGACAACAATGGGACAGACCGCAACGCCCGACGATGTTTATGTCGCTTATCGAGGATTACATACGATGAAAGCGCGCATTGAAGCGGCTTTTGAAAACGCCAGGCAAGTGGTTGCCTGGCTTCAGAATCGTTCCGAGGTTGAAAAGGTGCTCTGGCCGGTTCTTGAAAGCCATCCGGATCACGCGATTTTCAAGCGCGACTTTACGGGCGGAACAACGCTTTTTTCCGTGGTCTTCAAGCCGGAATTCGACGGCAAATTGGCGCCGATGATTGATGCGCTCAAAATTTTCGGCCGCGGCTATTCCTGGGGTGGCTTCGAGAGTTTGCTGATTCCGGGCTACGGCAAGCGGACTGAACGAAACTCTCCTTTCAATCGCATGGTTCGCGTGGCCGTCGGTCTGGAAGATCCTAAAGATTTGATTGCCGACTTGCAGCAGGCTTTTGAAAAGCTCGCGAACTGAGAGTCTGTGTCAAAAAAGCCTCACAGCGGGTGTAGCGTTGGATTTTTGGCGTGAAATTGACTGCGATGTCCGTATGTGCGGCGGTCGTGGTGTAGACTCAAACGGATGACCTGCGTTTGAACGCAGACGCGGGCGTTGTGAACGTGGATTGAGAGCAGATCCTGCAAACCGAGGAGAAAGAAATGATTTTGCAGAAGATCAGAGGTTTTTTTGAATGGCTTGGCAAGCGAAGCATGGCAAAAAGCCGCAAGGCGCTCAATTACGAATGGACAACGATGCGTCCCGAGGGGGAAGCACCGGTTAAGACCGTGAATATCGATGAGCCGGAGGCTTCCGTGCGCCCCGCGCCCGTGAAGACCGTGGAGGTTGAATCGGTCAAGCCCGCTGCGGCGGCTCCCGTTGCTGCAACCCAGAGCGCTGCGGTTGATGCGGAAAAGCAAATGGTTGCCGTACTTAAAGTACTGACCATTCGCGACGCCGTTGAGGCGCTTCAGGCCAAGTTTGAGAACGCGGCCGATGTGCGTCGCAGTCGTGTGGCTCTGTTGGCTTATCTGAAGGATTCACCCGAAGCGGTTGCTTTCCTGCAAGAAAAGGTCAAGGAAAAGAAGAAGGCGACAAAGAAACCCGCAAAGAAGACTCCTGTCAAGAAGCCGGTACCTAAGAGTGTTCAGGAGGCAAGCTCCGTGCAGGCGGATGTTGCCGAAGAAAAGAAGCCTGTTAAAGCGATTAGGAAACCTGCCGTGAAAAGGGCGGCTCCGAAAAAGGTTGCTGTGACCGAACCGGGGACACCGGTTGAGACTACGGCAGTGGAACCGCCTGTCGAAGCAGCTTCAAAGGGCGAAGAATCGAAGCCAGTCGTTAAGAAGACCGTTCGCAAGACAGCGGTCAAACGAACAGCGGCAAAGAAGACGGCCACGCCGACTGAAGAGAAGCAAGAGGTTCCCGTAAAGAAGACTGTCGCGAAAAAGACAACGACAAGAAAGCCTACGGCAAAGAGGTCGACTGCGCGTAAGGTTGCACCCAAAGTGACGGATGAAGTCAAACCGGCAGAGCAATCTGCCGAAGCGGCTCCTGTTGCCGACAAGGCTTCATAAGTAGCGGTCGTTCAGGACCACGACAAAGGCGCCCGCGGGCGCCTTTGTTTCGTCAGTGGTGTACGCTGATGCCGAGAGCTTTGAGTGAGGTTCCCACTTCAAGCGAGAAGTACGCTGTGGAAATCACGATCATGGCCACAGAGGCGAGCAGGAAAACATGCTTGGCGGTGTCGAGATCCAAATCGAAAATGGCTCCGAGCGTGCTTGTCAGAACGAGCAGCCCCGCACAGGCCGCCGAGAGCACCACAAAGAGAATCGCTTTGCGAAGCAGTTCGGCACGATGAAAGATGAGTTCGATGGCTTCGGCCAGATGCGGATCGGTGCCGCCCGTCATTTCATCGGCGTGCAGAAGCTGACGGACGCGTGCGGTTGTGTGGTCGTAGCGAGCCGACATCGTTAAAAGCAGAAGACCGACGCCCGAAATGAGCGTAATCGGCGTAAGTGCCGAGCTGAGGATCAGCGAGAAATCAATGTGATTCATAGCAACCGGGCAGATTAGTTGGTGAAACGACGGCGGCGGATGGCGCTTTCCTGTTCCTTGCGCAGTGCCAGAGCTTTGAGCGACGTGGTCACTTCAAGCGCAAAGAAAACGGTGGAGATGACGATCAAGCCGACGCAGCACAGCAATAGGACGTGCTTGGCGATCAAAAGATCGACTCCAAACATGCCTTCGAGCGTGGAAGCCAAAACGAGCAGGCCGGAGCTGGCTGCCGATAGCACGACGAAAAGAATGGCCTTGCGCAGCAGTTCGGCTCGGTGATAGTTGAGAATCAGACGTTCTTCGATGCCCGGGTCAAAATCCGGAGAGCGCCCTTGTTGGCGAAGATTCTCGCGGACGCGGTCGCAGGCTTGTGCATAGCGGGACGACATGGCCATGAGCAGCAGCCCCACGCCTGAAATCAGGGTGATGGGCGTGAGTGCCGAGCTCAGGATGGAAGCAAAATCAATGTGCGGCATTTGACACTGAAAAAAGAAAATTGGACGCCCCTTCGAGGGATTTCGAAAAGGGGCGCAAATTTTATTCAATTTCAGTGGGTTCGGACGATTTGAGGAAAGAAATTTCTTTCGGTGCCACGATGCGGTGGAAATCTTCGGTGTTGATGATGATGGAGACGTCGCGCGCTCCCGCATTGAAGGCGAGCTCTTCGTAACGGGTAAAAAGCGTCGGGTCGGCAACGCCGAGAAGTTTTTCATGCAATGCGACGGGCGGCACGGCCCCCAGAATGCAACCGGTGAGCTCCATTACTTCTTCGGGACTGCAAAGACCGGCGCGGGTGGCGCCCAGAGCATGCGCGAGCATTTTAAGGTCGGCTTGCTGGTCGGCCGGCAGCACGGCAAGGACGTATTGTTTGACGCCGTTTCCCTTGGCCATGCACACCAGTGCTTTGGCGCCTTGTCCCATCTCGGTACCGCGCACTTTGGCAACCGATTCGCTGGAGCGGTCGCCTGCGGGGTGATGCACGACGCGATAGCGAGCCTGACCAGCATCAAATTTCTCGCAGAGTTTTTGAAGAACGTTTTCAACCATAATGTGTCTTTTCACAAACTAAAACGGAAAAACATTCTCATCATAAACGCATCGCGCGAAACCAAAATAAAATGAAAGGCCTTAAACCGCGGAGGCGGTCATTGATGACAATGAATGGAAAGTATGGTTGAAGGCACCGTTTTAGGGTTTGATTTCGGCGAAAAGCGAATCGGCGTAGCCGTCGGTTCGACGCTGACGGGTTCGGCACGACCGCTGTGCATTATTCAGGCCGGCGCTGGAAAGGATGCCAAATGGCAGGTCATTGCCGATCTGGTGGTCCAATGGGAGCCGTCGGCATTTGTTGTGGGACTGCCCACACAGCGCGACGGATCGGCGGAACCGGCCACACGCATGGCTTTGAATTTTGCCAAGCGACTTTATGGCCGAACGAAGTTGCCTGTTTACATGACCGACGAGCGCTTTTCGTCGGTGGTGGTGGACGACGGTACTGGGGCGTTTGACGATAAGTCGGCCGCCGTTATTCTTCAGCAATGGTTTGACGAAGGCTCTCCCGAGTGTCGGCCACAGGACATTGAAATTCAGTAAAGGCAGGTGGAAGATGCAAATGCTGATCGGTGCGGCTCGTTTTATTGCCGTCTTTGTGTACATCTTGTGTTGCTTTGTCATCATTTTCGGTGTGTTTCCGTTTTCAACTCCCGAAGGGAAAGGGCGCATCATTCGGCGTTGGTCGGCTCGTATCTTGCGTTGGCTCGGCGTCAAAGTGGACGTTTTCGGTCAGTACAGAGGAGATGCTCGCGTCCGGGACAGCGGACGCACGCCCGGCCAGGTCGGTCGCCTGATAGTGGCCAACCATATTTCGTTTTTGGATATTTTTGCGCTCAACTGCGTATTTCCGTCCGCGTTCGTAGCCAAAGCTGAGATTGCGCGTTGGCCCGTGTTCGGCATGATTGCCAAGTCTGTGGATACGGTTTTTATTGAGCGCGGCAACCGTCGTTCGCTGATCAATACCGCGGAGGCCATGGCCAAGGCCTTGGATGAAGGCCGAAATCTTCTGATGTTTCCGGAAGGAACAACATCCGACGGTACCGGTCTTAAGAAGATGCATGGCAACCTGATGGAAGGAGCCGTGCGCCGGCGCGCTGAGGTAATCCCCGTGGTGCTGCGGTATAAAACGCAGGGAAAAGTGACGACTGTTCCGGCTTATGTGGGCGATGTCGGCCTTTTTGAATGCCTGTGGAAAGTGGTGACGATGGAAGATCTTCACTTGGAAATTCATATGCTCGAACCGCTTCGCGGAGACAATCGCCATGAATTGTGCCGCCGGGTGAGCGCGGATATGTGTGCATTGATCGGATGTGTCGATCCGTTGGCAGAGTTGGAAACTGTATCCGCAGCGGTCGCTGAAAAAGAAAAAGCAGGTGCGTGATGTTTGATGGAATTGCCAAATTCGAAGTGCAGGTCAAGCCTGAGGATCTTGACGAACTCAACCACGTCAACAACGTCGTGTATATGCGCTGGATGGAGATGGCCGCACGAGAGGGCAGCGCTTTGGCCGGTTGGCCTACGGAACGCTATTTCAAGGAAGGACTTGGTGCGTGGGTGGTACGCAAGCACTGGATCGAATACCTGCGTGACTGCAAATTGGATGACACTGTCGAGGTCTATACCTGGGTGCAGGAGTTCTCTGCAAGCACCAGTTTGCGACGTTACGCGATGAAGGTCAACGGTAAATTGTGTTGCGTGGCAGCAACGGAATGGGTTTATATTGATTTAAAGACACGACGTGCGAGCGAGCTGCCAGAACAAGTTGCATCCCGCTTTCAGATTGTGCCTTCTGATGATCTGCGCCTTAAGGAGCTCGGCATTGCTCGCCCTGTTCGCTATTTACCCACGGCAATGCGAACAACCCATGCGGCTTGATGCAAAGCGACGCGATTATTTGAAGTTTTTTACCTGAGCAAGCGTTTTCAATCGTGTCATAATCACCTGTGCTCTTGTAAGTGAACGCAGGTTCAGGGTGTCTTGCGCTCTTTTTTCTGTCATTCGATATGTCTCTATCCGATCCATTCTTAAGCATTGAGGACGTGACGTTTAGCTACGGCAACGGCCGCGTCATTCTCAACGATGTGACGCTCCGATTCGGGAGAGGTCAGGTCGTGGCCATCATGGGCGGTTCGGGAATGGGCAAAACGACGCTGTTAAAGCTCATAGGCGGGTTGATCCGTCCGCAAAAGGGGCGCATTCTTTTTGACGGTACTGATGTGGCGACGGCCGATACGCAGGCTTTGTATCGGGCTCGGCGCAAGATGGGCATGCTTTTCCAGTTCGGCGCACTGTTTACAGATATGTCGGTATTTGAAAATGTGGCGTTCCCGCTGCGCGAGCAAACCGATTTTGATGAGGAAATGATTCGCGATCTTGTGCTCATGAAGCTTGACGCCGTGGGATTGCGCGGCGCTGCTGACTTGATGCCTAGTGCAATTTCGGGCGGTATGGCGCGTCGTGTGGCGCTAGCCCGCGCGATTGCACTGGACCCTGCACTCATCATGTACGACGAACCGTTTGCCGGGTTGGATCCGATTTCGATGGGGATCACCGCGCAACTTATTCGCAAACTTACCGACGCTCTGGAGGCGACGGCCATTATCGTGACACACGACGTGGCAGAAACGTTTGAGATTGCCGACTACGTTTATATGGTCAATGCAGGCCGCATTGCAGCGCAGGGGACGCCCGAGGAACTCACGGCTTCAACCGATCCGTACGTCTGCCAATTCCTGAAGGGACTGCCTGATGGTCCGGTGGCCTTCCATTACCCGGCCAAATCAGTGGAAGAAGAATTTGGGGTGCGGGTATGAATATATTGGTGAATTTTTTCTGCTGGCTGGGACGATATTCCATTCGTCAGATCCGAGCGATCGGTCGCCTGGCGCTTTTTTCATATCATGTTTTTCGGAATATTCCGGGTGCCTTGTCGCGTTTTTATCTGATTGCTCAGCAGACGCATTTCATCGGTAACTATTCGCTGTCGATTATTTCGGTGTCAGGCCTGTTTGTGGGCTTTGTGTTAGGTTTGCAGGGCTACTACGTGCTGGTGCGTTACGGCAGTGATCAGGCGCTCGGTGTGATGGTGGCACTTTCGCTGATGCGTGAGTTGGGTCCTGTGGTGGCGGCGCTGTTGTTTGCCGGCCGTGCAGGGACGTCGTTGACGGCCGAAATCGGTTTGATGCGCTCGGGTGAGCAGTTGGCGGCCATGGAAATGATGGGCGTTGATCCGATTCGCCGTATCGTTGTACCGCGTTTCTTGGGCACGGTGATTTCAATGCCGTTGCTAGCCATTATCTTTTCGGCCGTCGGCATCATCGGCGCTTGGATTGTGGGCGTGGGTCTGATCGGAACGGATAACGGAGCCTTCTGGTCTCAGATGCAAGATGGCGTGGACTTTTTCTCGGATGTGGTCAACGGCGTTATTAAAAGCGTGGTCTTCGGTGTTGCCGTCGGGTTGATCGCGCTGTTTCAGGGTTATATCGCGCGACCGACGCCCGAAGGAGTTTCGCAGGCGACGACGCGTACCGTGGTGGTGAGTTCGCTTCTGGTTTTAGGGCTTGACTTCATCATGACGGCTTTTATGTTCTCTTAATGGATAAGCGGTTTTGCCACGAGCTTCGGTGAAAACTATGGAACGCAAGACAGTTGAATTTTGTGTGGGACTTTTCGTACTGCTAGGGTTTCTCGCCCTGATTTTCGTGTCGCTGCAGGCGGCTAATCTGGGAAACTTCAGTTGGAATGCGAAAACGTATGAGCTCAGTGCTAACTTCGACAACATCGGCGGTTTGAAGCCGCGTGCGCCCGTAAAGAGCGCAGGCGTCGTTGTGGGGCGCGTCAAGGAGATCACTTTTGACCAGGCCTCTTTCCAGGCGACAGTTGTGCTTAATATCGAATCGCAGTATAAGTTTCCGGCCGACAGTTCGGCTCAGATTCTGACCTCGGGGTTGCTCGGCGAGCAATACATTGGCATTTCTGCGGGCGGCGCAGATGAAGATATGGCTCCGGGGGCTCGTTTCGAGCAGACGCAGTCAGCTGTCGTGCTTGAAAACCTGATCAGCCAGTTCATGCTGCAGTTTGCTGAAAAAGGCGGTTCGGAAAAGTAAGTCTTTTTTGACAACAGACATTCGCAAAGTAAAAGCAGGATAAAAATGAAAACTTTGCCTAAGTTCGCTCTCGCGCTGGCGGCCGTTGCTTCTCTGGCCGGGTGCGTTTCTGTGCCTGACAATGCCGGACAAGATCCGTCTGACCCTTGGGAAAAAATGAATCGCAATACGTTTGCGTTTAACCAGAAGCTCGATACGTATGTGTATCGTCCGGTGGCCAAGGGCTATGAATATGTTGTTCCGGAATATGCGCGCGAACGCATCGGCAACATCTACGTGAACCTCAACGAACCGGCCAATGCGATCAATAACGCATTGCAGGGCAAGGGGGAGGGTGCTCTGGTGAGTCTGTTCCGCTTGATGATCAACACGACATTGGGGTTGGGCGGTATGTACGACGTTGCCGGGACGGCAGCCAATCAGCCGACGCGGCGAGAAGATTTCGGTCAGACGCTGGCCGTCTGGGGCGTAGGCAACGGTCCCTACTTCGTGATTCCGTTCGTAGGGCCGTCGACCTTGCGTGACGCACCGAGTCTGGGTGTTGACTATCTGACTGCTCCGCAGACTTGGATGGATGGCGGTTGGGCCGAATGGGCGGCTTGGGGTGTATTGGCAATGGACTTCCGTCTGCGCATGATGCCCGCCACTGATTTGCTCAAGGACGCGGTTGATCCCTATCTGATGGCTCGCGAAGCCTATTTGTCGACCCGTCGCAATGCGGTCTACGACGGCAATCCGCCGCTTGATTTCCCGGAAGACGAATTTGAAGACGAAGAAACCGATACCGCAGAAGCGCCGCAGGAACCGGTTGCTGACGCAAAGGAGCAATAAGCCATGCTGGATATGAAGATCGGTAAGCGCCGTTTGCTGACGGCAATGGGAGCGGCGGTTGTTTTGGCTGCCGTAACGGGCCCTGAGGCATGGGCTGCCGACGCCAAGGGCGATCCGGAACAGTGGATTGTGGAGATCAGTAACAAGATCCTTGCAGATATCCGAACAGACGCTCAGCTTAGTCAAGCCGATCCGGCGCGCGTGCGCCGCTTTGTTGACGAGCAGATCATGCCGGTGGTCGACTTTGAGCGCATGACGCGCACGGCTGTCGGACCGAAGTGGCGTCAGGCCACCAAGGAACAGCGCAAGGAACTCATGGAGTTGTTCCGCGAGCAGTTGATTCGTGTGTATTCCGGTGCACTTGCCACCGTCAAGGATCAGACTTTTAAGCTTGCGCCCAACCGCGTCAAGCCTACGGCGACCGACGCCATCGTGCGCACATTGCTTGTGTCCCCGGGCAAACCCGACATGCGCATCAATTACCGCCTCAAAAAGGTAAAGGGCGAGTGGCGCATCATAGACGTGGACGTGGAAGGTATCTGGATTGTGGACAATTATCGTACGCAGTTTGCCAGTGTTGCCAACCAGTCCGGCATCGAAGGTCTGATCAAGACGCTGCGAGAGAAGAACGCACAGGCGGCTCAAAATGCGTCTAAGTGAAGAAAAGATCACGAGAGGCAATGCCGTTGCCGTGAAGGCGGCGGTATTGGCTTCGGCCCAAGCGGGAGACACGGTGCTTGATTTTTCCAACGTCAAGAGCGTGGATTCGACAACGGTGTCGATTCTGATGTCGTGGGTGCGTGTTTTGCAAAATGCGCGGCTTACGCCGGAAATCCGATGCGTGCCGGAAAAAATGCTCTCGCTGATGAGGCTTTACGGCGTTGACGGTCTGCTTGTGCCGTATTTCAAATGAGATTTGGGAAAAAAATTTCACAAAACTCTTGACAAGCTCAAGAGGCTTTGGAATAATGCCGATCTCTCGGCGCATTAGCTCAGTCGGTTAGAGCAGAGGAATCATAATCCTTGTGTCCGCGGTTCGAGTCCGTGATGCGCCACCAAATTTTTCGTGCAGCGTTCAGACGAACGAGGCAGAACAAAAAGCCGCATTCCCTGCGATAATACGGGTTTGCGGCTTTTTTGTTTTTGTCGCATGTTTTTCAGATGCGCACGCGCAGTAGGGAGAAGATTGAATGGCCGATCATGAGCTTGTCAGCACGCAGCTTCCTGATCATGACGTTTCGGAAGTTTTGTCGGCGTTGGCCGATGTGATCGAGTCGCGTAAAGGGGGTGATCCCCAGAAAAGCTACGTGGCCAAGCTTTTTTCCAAGGCGCCCGACGGTGTTCTTAAGAAAATCGGCGAAGAGGCGGTCGAGTGCGTGATGGCAGCCAAAGACGAGAACAAAAAGGACATCATCTACGAAACGGCAGACCTGTGGTTCCATTCGCTTGTCATGCTTTCGCAATACGGCCTGCGTCCCGAGCATGTGCTCGCAGAGCTTGAGCGCCGCGAAGGGTTGAGCGGATTGGAAGAAAAGCGCCGTCGTTTCGATCCGTCGAAGTAAGAGGTAGAACAAATGGACTGCATTTTCTGCAAGATTGCTCATCGCGATATCGCCACGCCGCTCATCTATGAGGACGATGAGGTGGTTGCTTTCAACGATATCAATCCGAAGGCGCCGATTCACTTTTTAATTATTCCGAAAAAGCATATCGTCTCTCTTGCTGAGGCAGGTACCGAAGATGCCGCACTTCTGGGTAAAATGATCAACCTCGTTCCCGTTCTGGCAAAGAAGATGGGCTGCGAAGGCGGCTTCAGAACGGTGATCAATACCGGCCGCGACGGCGGTCAGGAGGTGCCGCATCTGCATATTCATGTGCTCGGCGGCCCGCAGCCGTGGAAGTAATCGCTTCTTTCGGGCAAAATTTGCGAACTTGAACAAATTGAACCTTAACCTCTAGGAGTTAACAAATGGGTTCCCTTTCGATTTGGCACTGGCTCATCGTTCTCGTTATTGTTGTGCTGGTTTTCGGTACCGGCAAGCTCAAGAATATGGGCAAGGACCTGGGCGGCGCCATCAAGGGCTTTAAGGAAGGCATGAAGGAAGGCGACGCCGACCCGAAGGCTTCTGCCGAGGCGCCCAAGCAGGTTGCTACTGAAAAGACGGCCGAAACGATTGACGTCAAGGCGACGGAAAAGAAAGACGCCTAATTGGCTTGGCGGGCTTGTTGCCCGCTCAATTCTTGGAATAGATCAGCGTCCGGGGCCGGTGTTGCCGACTCCGGCGTGTTGAGCTGTCTTTTTAGCCTGCGTTCGGTGCTTTGCTTGGTGTCGGGCGGCTTCTTATCGGAAACAACATAATGTTTGATTTCGGCTTTTCGGAGTTGATGGTCATCGGTGCGGTTGCGCTTGTGGTGTTGGGCCCCGAGCGTTTGCCGATGGTTGCACGCACGGCCGGCGAATGGCTTGGCAAGGCACAGCGTCTTGTGCAACAGGTTAAAAGCGATATCGAACGCGAGGCCGAGCTTTCCGAACTGAAAAAGATTCAGCAGGAAGCGCAGAACGTGGCCGACGATCTCAACAAGACCGTTAAGGGACAGGTCGATCAGATCAATTCCGAAATCAAGGGTTTGGAAAGTTCCGTCAACAACGTAGGCGACGAACTTTCAGCAAGTTTCGATAAAGCCGCCAAGGAAGGTTTCGGTGAGAAACCGGCACTTGAAGCCGCTGATAAGGCAAGCGACATTGTGGGTGATACGGGTACGGTTGACACGACATCCACGGATACCTCAAGCGCTGTCGACGACTTCTATGGCTGGTACGGCAACCAGAACAACTACGTGGACGAGGATGACAACAGCAAAGTTTTTGAAAAGCGCTACAAGTCCGGTCCTTCGATTGATGATCTGGCCGAGCAGATCGAACGCTTGAAGGCTGAGTTGGGCGATCGCTCGCCGCAGCTTGGCGGCAACAACAGACGCTATGCCATGCGAGCTCGCTCCAACCGCGTGCGCATCTACCGCTGACGGAATTTCATAAAAGATGGCTCAGGAACCTCAACGCCTCGAAGGGCCCGAAGACCCCGCCAACGAACAGCCGTTGGTCTCGCATTTGATTGAGCTGCGCAACCGTACGGTGCGTGCGGCTTTGGCCGTACTCATCATATTTGCCTGCTTGTCGCCTTTCATGAAGCAGATTTTTGACTACTTGTCGCAACCGCTTATGGTGGCGCTGCCGCAAGGCGTCAAACTTTTGGCAACGGGGGTGGTGGCCCCGTTCATGGTGCCCTTGAAGGTCACACTCTTTGTGGCATTCGTAATCGCGCTTCCCTTTGTGCTCTATCAGATGTGGGCTTACATCGCACCGGCGCTTTACCGCAATGAAAAGCGCTTGGTGTTGCCCATTATCGTGTCGGGTGTGACGATGTTTGCCGTGGGTATGGCTTATTGCTATTTCATCGTCTTCGGCATGGTCTTCAAGTTCATCGCCGGCTTCTCGCCAGAGTCCGTGAACTTTGCGCCGGATATTGACAGCTATTTCAGCTTCGTGTTGCGCATGTTCTTTGCCTTCGGTATCACTTTCGAAGTGCCGATCCTTGTGATGGTACTCAATCGCTTGGGGCTGGCCGATGTCAAAAAACTTGTGCATGTGCGACCTTATGTGATTGTGGGCGCCTTCGTGGTTGCGGCTATCTTTACGCCGCCTGATGTGCTCTCGCAACTTCTTCTGGCAGTACCCCTCGTGGTTCTTTATGAAGCCGGCATCGTCTGCGTGCGCATCTTCGGTAAGAAGATCGAAGATGATGAAGAAAAAGAGGATGAAGAAAAGCAGGGCGCCTGATGTGCTGGCGGCTCTCGCCAAATGAAAGCCCGTGAAGCCACTGTTGCTCACGGGCTTTTTGCCGCCTGACGCCGGGAATCAGGTCTCTGGTCGCAATAAGACAGTGGTGAGAAGTACCGACGCCATGGCGATCAGTAGCGTCAAACCGAAGATGTGCAACGCCGGCGTCGAGGAAAAGGCCAGAAGACCAAACGCAAGCAATGTGCTTGATGCAGCCAGGAAGACGGAGTTTCGCGCAGCAATAGGATTGGCTTCGCTATAAAGAATGATGGCGTAGTCAACGCCGAGGCCTACGACAAGAACCAGCGGCAGAACCGAAAAGAGAGAGAAGGGCATGCCGGCAAAGCCGCACACGCCGAGTGTCAGAACGATTGAGAGGGCCGTAGGCATCCAGAAGTGTAAGAACCGGCGGCCAAGACTAAGAGCAAGGATTACGGCGATGACGCCCAGAGCAAACAAAAGGGTGTACAGAACGCCGTTGCGGTACGTGGCAAGACTTTCGGCCACCTCAGCGGTGGTGTTTACAAAGCGTACGCCTTTTATCTCAGAAGCAAGTTTTTGGAGGTACGGAAGCGACTCGGCAGTGACTCCCGACAAAGGTACCAGAAGGCTTGTGTCGGATAGCCAGAAGCGCGTCAGTGACGCCGGCGCAATGCGTTTGAATATTTCAGGTGTCAGGAGCACACCGCTTTCGATTGGTGCAGGAAAGTCGCTTTCAAGCGTTTTCTCGGTGAGTTCCAAAGCTCGTCGGTTGGCTTTGGTAGTGAGTGCTTGTGCCTGTCGTTGGGATTTCAGGGAAGGTAATAGGGCCGCAGGGTTCGGGCTCATGCCTATGATGCCATCTGCTGTTAATTGGGCCAGCCGTTTTTGCAGAGTTTCATTCCTTTGCAAAACGCTTTCCGAATCACTGCCCTGAATCACGAAAAGTTGTCCCGGACTTGCCGGAGAGAGCGCTCTTCCGACAAACTGCACATCGGACATCAGCTCGGCCGGGATGCGATTGAGCAATGCAAGTTCATTTTGCGTTTTGAGCTGCAGAATGCCGACGGTTGAGGCGATCAGCAAAGCGGCAATGAATATTGTCTTATTGGTGCCGTTGATGCGAGGCAATCGGGCAAAGCCGCGAGCAAATGCGGTCGCCGTACGCGTAGGTTGGGCGGCGCTCATGCAGTGGCTGGCTACGAACAGTACGTTGACGTAGGCGGCAAAGAGACCGGTAATGCAGAAGACGGCCATTTGGCGCAGTCCCGGCATGGGAGAAAAGGCCATCACGGCGTAGCCGATGCAGGTGGTCAAAAGCGATAGAGACAAAGGCTGGAAAAGTTTGGCTTTGGCTTGAGAGCCGGAGAGTCCCGTTGCTGTGGCACACAGCATATGAAAAACATAGTCAACACAGATGCCCAAAAGCGTGGCACCGAACACCAGCGTGAGAATGTGTATTTCGCCGAAGAGATTCACGACGCAGGCAGAGGCAAAAAGGAGACTAGCGGCCAGAGCGGTCAACGTGATCAAAACGGGAGTCAGTTGTGCAAAGAACAGGATCACCAGCAATAGAATGGCGACGGCGGAAATCGAGCCGATGAGGGTGGCTTCAGAGGAGGCAGTTGAAGCTGCTTCTTCGCTGATGAGCGTGACACCGGCACTGTGAATTCGTGCGTCTGAATCAAGCGCTAGAACTGAGTGCCGGGCCTTTTTGAGGGCATTCGTGATCGGCATAGCTCCCGTAGCTCCCATTGACTCGTTGCTCTGAATGAAGAGAGCACAGTAGTGCAAACCGTCAACGGGGGCGCGGAGACTGACGCAGGGACCGGAGAATTGAAAGGGCGATTGACCGGCGCTTTGTAGCAGTGCGTTTTCAAAGGTGCCCAAAGGATCGTCCTGAAACGGTGCAAAGGAAGTTGCAAAGGGGCGATAAAGGAGCGCTAGAGCTCGTCTCAGAAGAGCGTCATCTTTGGCCGAAGACAGAAACGTCTGGTCGTCGGCAGTGAGAAATCCGTTACGGTAAGGTAAAAGCGCTTTGGCAAAGGCTTTGACGTCAAATGTCTCCGAAGGCGGAGATGCCCGTAGGCCTTCTTGTGCCAACGAATGTTTGAACACTTGTGTTCCTGCTGCGGCTTTGTCGAGAGTTTTTGAACCGATCAAAACCCAGATGTCGCGGGAGGTCTCCGCGCTGTGAGCGAGGATTTTATCGGCTGATACCGAGTTGCCTGAGGTCGGCAACAGGGCTCGGATATCGGTGTGAATGTGCGATGGCGTAAATCTCAATGCACCCAAGAGCACCACGACCGTAAAAAACAAAAGCCACAGCTTGCCGACGAGCTTCATGAGTTTTTCACCTTACGCGGGCAAAAAGGTCGTTGTCATGCGCCGAAACTTCAGCAGGCAACTTTACGTTGTAAAACTGTAGACGTGTGATTGTGCCGTCGGTTTGCGTGATGGTGGCGTGTGTGATTTTGCCGTCCTGAGCGGCAAGCGCAAACTCTGTTAAATAGTTGGCAAGCGTTCCGTTTTTGGGCGAAAGAATGAGGGAATACGACTTATCCTTTTGTGAGCAGGAAACGAAGAATGAGCGGTTCAGTCGCGTGACGAGTTCTCTGGGCGACTGAGAGGCCAATTCGCTCATGAAGTTGGCGGCCTGATGGCCCTGTACGCGCAGTTCCCCCTTTTCATCAGTGGCTGCATAGCGTTTTTTGCCAAAAACACGAACATGTTGCAGTGGAAAAGTGGTTTCCCAGATCAGACCTTCGGAAGGATCAGACACGACTCGTCCTTTTCCCGGTAACGGGCGGGAGACACCCGGCACATGTTTCTGCATCCGGAAGTCGGCAGTCAATCGTGCCTGAGGCTGTAATGCGTCTGCGAAGCTGCGCAGACAGGCGTCAGATGCGGAAGGAACCTGACCGAACGCGGAAACGGCAGCCATCAGAAAACAGGGCAGGACGAAACGAAGACGCATGGGACTGGACAAAGAGAGGAGTCTCGACGAAAGTCGAGGCAAATTGTAGCCTGCCGGAAATGAATAACCCGCAGCACCTTCCGATGCTGCGGGTTGGAATATGGTGGGAGCGCAGAGACTCGAACTCTGGACCGACGGATTAAGAGTCCGCTGCTCTACCAACTGAGCTACGCTCCCAGGCGATTAATCGAAGTGGTGGGTCGTGCGAGATTCGAACTCACGACCAACGGATTAAAAGTCCGCTGCTCTACCGACTGAGCTAACGACCCCCGTTTTCAGGCGGTCAGCCCTAGTTCGCAGAGGAACGACGATCAACCGAGAACCGCATTATGAAGAACCCAAAAATGCTTGTCAAGGGGCAGAAGCAAAATTTTTTTCTGACTTGAGTGGATCATAGACATTTTTATTTTTTAAAACTTTGAGCTTGTCTCATTAGTCTGGGTAAACCCTAACAAAATTGACCTAAAATTGTCTCGCATTTCTGAAAAATTTCGTGCATTATGCGCAGTAACGATGCGAAATGTTTTTTGATGTTATCGGCTTCGTTATTGGGTTTGTGGATCTTTGTCGATCTGAAATGATCAAAGATTGATCTACATGATGACGGGAATAAAGTGCAAGAAGCTGTTGATAGAAAATTTCTATCAATATTTTAGGTAGGACCGCTTCTTGAAAGAAGGAAACAGAGAAATGGCTGAGAAAAAAAAGAACACGAACGCGGAAACTCGAGTCGAGCGTGTCAATGATGCGGAAGAACGTAAAAAGGCGTTGGCTGCTGCCCTGTCCTACATTGAAAAGGAATTTGGCAAGGGCTCCATCATGCGCATGGGGGAAGGCACCCAGACCGAAGATGTCGAGGTTGTGAGCACCGGCTCTTTGGGACTCGATCTGGCATTAGGCGTGGGCGGTTTACCGCGCGGACGTATCGTCGAGATCTACGGTCCGGAAAGTTCCGGTAAGACGACGCTTACGCTGCACATCATTGCCGAAATGCAGAAAATTGGTGGCACGTGCGCCTTCATTGACGCCGAACATGCTTTGGACGTTTCGTATGCTCAGCACTTAGGTGTCAAGCTTGACGATCTGTTGCTGTCGCAGCCCGACACTGGCGAACAGGCTTTGGAAATCACGGACGCGCTGGTGCGTTCCGGTTCGGTTGATCTGGTAGTGATCGACTCGGTGGCTGCACTCACGCCGCGCAGTGAAATCGAAGGCGATATGGGTGAGGCGCTTCCCGGCCTTCAGGCCCGTCTGATGAGCCAGGCTCTTCGTAAGCTCACGGGTTCCATCAAGAAGACCAAGACGCTGGTGATCTTCATTAACCAGATCCGTATGAAGATCGGCGTTTCCTACGGCAACCCTGAAACGACGACAGGCGGTAACGCACTCAAGTTCTACAGTACCGTTCGTGTGGATATTCGCCGCAAGACCAACCTTAAGAAGGGAGAAGAAATCTACGGTGCCGAAACGGTCGTCAAGGTCGTCAAGAATAAGGTGGCACCTCCTTTCAAGAAGGCAAGCTTCGATATTCTCTACGGTGAAGGTATCTCGCGTGAAGGCGAACTTCTCGATTTGGGTGTAGAACTTGAAGTAGTCGGCAAATCGGGTGCTTGGTACAGCTACGAAGGAACGCGCATCGGCCAGGGCAAGGACAAGGCCCGCGAATGGCTGATAGCTAATCCGGAAAAAGCGCTTGAAATCGAAAACAAAATTCGTGAACTGCGCGGCATGAAGGGGCGTCCGACGTCGCTTACTCCCGGAGAACCGGCTCCCAAACCTGAACCTGCAAAGCCTGTCAAGGGTACCAAGGCTACGCCCGTGCGTGAGCCGTCTCCTGACGAAGATCTGCTTGAACCGGAAGACTTCTACGAATAATGACGACGGACATGAAACGTCCGACGCAGCAAGAACAGCCCCGTAGCCTTATGGCGCGGGGCATTGACGCTTTATCGCGTCGGGAATATTCGCGAAAAGAACTTCGGGAAAAACTTGTGCAGGCGCTTGAGGCGGGACAATCCGCTTCCGAAGTAGACGCTGTGCTTGATGAGCTCGAAAGCAAAAAGTATCTGAGCAATGAGCGCTACGCCAGAAGCCGCGTGCGGATGCGAAGCGCCCGCTATGGGAACCGACGCCTGGCTTACGAATTGTCCATGCAGGGAATTGGAGCCGAGGAGGTCCAAGAGGCTTTACAGGAAGCAGGCGACGAGTTTGAACGGGCCTGGGTCGTTTGGAGTCGACGTTACGGGAATCCTCCCGAAGACTACAAAGAGAAGACAAGACAGGCGAGATTTTTAGCCGCCCGTGGGTTTGGCTTTGATATGATTGAACGAGTCTTTGATAAAGCTCGCGAAGAAGCTTGCAAAGACGAGGATGACTAATGCGCCATCAAATCAAAGGAACCTGCGGTCGGAATCCTGTTGGGCAGTAAGTGCCTCCCGAAACTTCGACCGTAGTGTTTCATCCTCGAAACCACAATCACAATAAAAAACGGTCAGTTTCATATGTCAGGTAGCACCAAACAGACAAACTTCGGATCACGCCTGGGATTTATTTTGGCTTCGGCGGGTTCGGCCGTCGGGCTTGGGGCCATTTGGAAGTTCCCCTACATGGCCGGCACCAACGGCGGCGCCGTGTTCATGCTTCCTTATATCTTCTTTACCGTCACGGTCGGCATGGCGCTTTTGCTTGCTGAATTCGCGATGGGACGCGCTGGTCGCAGCGGTCCGGTGGGCAGCCTTAACAACGTTTGCGGCAAGCCCTGGGGCATTTTCGGCGGCATCGGCGTTTTTACTGTCTTCTTGATTCTTTCTTTCTATTCGATCGTAGGCGGCTGGTGTCTGAAGTACACCGCCGATGCGGCAACTGGTGCCGGTCTCAAGATCGCGCCCGAGCAGTTGGGTTCTTATTTCGGGGCTTTCGTCTCCGATGGCGTGAGCTCCTATCTGATGCTGCTGCTTTTCCTGTTCATCACGGCCATTGTCGTGTTGCGCGGCATCGACAAGGGCGTGGAGCGTTTTGCCAAGGTTCTGATGCCGGCGCTCTTTGTGCTGATGATCGTGCTCATTATTCGCGGCGTGACGTTGCCCGGCGGTTGGGAAGGCGTGAAATTTCTCTTTATGCCCCGCTGGGAAGACTTCAGCGGTTCGGCGCTCTTTAACGCTATGGGCTTTTGCTTTTTCTCGCTGTCGCTTGGCGCCGGTACCATGATCACCTACGGTACGTATCTGTCCGACAAGGCCAATCTTCCCGGCAGTGTCGGTTGGGTGGCGGTGCTTGCCATCCTCTCCTCTCTGCTGGGAGGCCTGATGGTGATGCCCGCCGTGTTTGCCTTCGGGCTCGATCCGGCCGCTGGCCCCGGGCTCACGTTCGTGACGATGCCTGCCATTTTTGCCAAGATGCCGATGGGCCAGCTTTTTGCTGTGTTCTTCTATGTCTGCCTTGTCGTGGCGGCCCTGACGAGCTCGGTGTCGATGCTTGAAGCCTGCACCGCTTTGCTCAGCAAGGAATTCAATCTGCCGCGCCGCACCGCTATCTTCACGACTGTTGCCGGAGCCGCCGTTGTCGGCTTGATTGCCAACCTTTCCTTCGGTGCGTGGTCTGACGTGAAGTTCTTCGGCAAGAACATTTTCGATCTGCTTGACTTCGTCACGAGTAACGTCGGCATGCCTTTGTCGACCTTCGGCATCGCAATTGCCGCAGCTTGGGTGGCTTGGCCCGTGATGCGCAATCAGCTCAATTACGAAGGAGGCGTTTCGGACTCGTGGCTTAAGGCCGCACGCATTCTGATTGGCGTTATTTCGCCCTTGTTCGTGCTGATCGTCGCCCTCGGCGGCCTGTTCGGCTAAACAATAGATTTTTTGACAGGGAGTGGAACCGGCAGAGTGGGAGCTCGATGCGTGGTAAAACGGATCATGTGCCGGTTCCGAAATAAGAAATGAAAATTCACGAATACCAAGCTAAGGCGCTTTTTGCGGCGGCAGGCATTCCTGTCGCTGCGGGGCGCCCGGCTTTTTCCGTCGATGAGGCGGTGGAGGCTGCCGAGCAAATCGGCGGCAGCTGTTGGGCCGTCAAGGCTCAGATTCATGCGGGTGGCCGCGGCAAGGCGGGTGGCGTCAAACTCACTCGTTCCTTGGATGAAGTGCGAGTTGCCGCGTCTGACATTCTCGGGAAAGTGTTGGTGACCCCGCAGACGGGGCCTAAGGGGAAGCGCGTCGAGCGTCTGTACATTGAGGCGGCAGCAGACATTGCCGCAGAGTTCTATGCCGCAGTGCTCGTGGATCGCGTTTCGCAGACGATTTGTCTGATGGCAAGCAGCAGCGGCGGGATGGATATTGAAGAGGTTGCCAAGACCAAACCCGAAACGCTTTTGAAACTGTCCGTGGATCCGGGCATTGGTTTGACCGACGAGGCGACGAGGTCGCTTTCGAAGGTGCTCGGGTTTACCGGTTCGACGGTTGAGAAAGCGGCGGATTTCTTTCAAAAACTCTATCGCGTCTTTGTAGACAACGATGCGTCCCTTGTGGAAGTCAATCCGTTTGCGCTGCTCTCCGACGGTTCGCTATTAGCACTCGATGCCAAGATGACGTTTGACGACAACGCTCTTTGGCGTCATCCGGAATTTGAAGCGCTGCGCGATGCAAGTGAGGAGGATCCCTTGGAGATGCGTGCCAAAGCAAGCTCCCTGAGTTATATCGCGCTCGATGGCAATATCGCTTGCATGGTTAACGGAGCGGGGCTCGCAATGGCTACGATGGACGCCATCAAGCTTTACGGTGGCGAACCGGCCAATTTTCTTGATGTTGGCGGTAGCGCCACGGTTGAGAAGGTGACAGCGGCTTTTGAGATCATGCTTTCCAATCCCAAGGTGAGCACGGTGCTTGTCAATATTTTCGGCGGCATCATGCGTTGCGACACAATTGCCGAAGGCATCGTGGAAGCGTGCCGCCGAGCTAAGTTAACGATTCCGTTGGTGATTCGCATGAACGGAACCAACGAAGAGATCGGACGCCAGATTCTTGCCGAGAGCGGTTTGTCGATCATCACGGCGGACAATATGGCGCAGGCGGCACACAAGGCTGTTGAGGCTGCGCAAGGAGGTGCGAAATGAGCATTCTTGTGAACAGCACCACGCGCGTGATCACGCAAGGCATGACCGGCAAGACGGGGGCCTATCACACGCGGGCTTGCCGTGCATATGCAAACGCCGACAACTTTGTGGCCGGTGTCAATCCCCGCAAAGCGGGCACCGACATGGACGGTATCCCGATTTTCGGGACAGTGGCCGAAGCCAAGAACGCCACGGGAGCCAATGCGTCTGTCATCTATGTGCCGCCCGCCGGAGCTGCGGCTGCGATTTTGGAAGCCGTGGAAGCGCAGCTTGATCTGGTTGTCTGCATTACGGAAGGCATTCCGGTCTTGGATATGCTGCGTGTTAAAAGCCGTATGCGCGAACTCGGTAGCAAGACGCTTCTGCTGGGGCCCAATTGCCCGGGCCTGATTACTCCCGAGGAAATGAAAATCGGCATTATGCCGGGGCACATTTGCCGCAAGGGGCGCATCGGCGTGGTAAGTCGCTCAGGAACGCTCACCTATGAAGCGGTAGCGCAGCTTACCGATCTCGGTCTTGGACAGTCGACGGCCGTAGGCATCGGCGGCGATCCTGTCAATGGCCTCAAGCACATTGATGTGCTCAAACTCTTTAACGACGATCCGGAGACGGACGCCGTGGTCATGATCGGCGAAATCGGCGGCAGCGATGAAGAAATTGCGGCGCAGTGGGCCAGAGACAACATGACCAAACCCGTGGTCGGCTTTATCGCGGGCGTAACGGCGCCGGCCGGAAAACGCATGGGTCACGCCGGCGCCATCATTGACGCGGGTCGCGGGACGGCCGAAGAGAAGATCCGTGTTTTGAACGACTGCGGTATCCGAACAACAAGAGATCCGTCGGAGATCGGCAAGCTGCTTGCTTCCGTCCTCTGAAAAACCCGCAAAAGCCTGTCTAAACAAAGACAAGGCTAATTTTGTTGAGATAGGATAAGCAAACTCAATGCGCCGACCGGTTGCGAACTGGTCAGCGCATGAAATCTGTAAATCAAAAATTCAGGAGCATTTTCCACCATGGAATGGCTTTGGGACCTATTGGTTAATCTTCATTGGGGCGCCGTCGGTCAAATCATCATGATTGACATTCTCCTCGGCGGCGACAACGCGGTCGTTATTGCGCTCGCTTGCCGCAATCTGCCGCATGAACAGCGTCTGAAGGGCGTGTTCTGGGGGACGTTTGGCGCCATTGCGCTGCGCGTGATTCTCATTACCTTTGCCGTCATGTTGCTTGATTTGCCCTTCCTCAAGATGGTAGGCGCAGCGCTTCTTGTGTGGATCGGCGTCAAACTTTTGGTGCCTGAAGATGAGCATGAAAGCGAAAAAATCGAAGGCTCGGCCAAGCTCTTAGGGGCGATCAAGACGATCATCGTGGCCGACTTCGTGATGAGTCTCGACAACGTGATTGCTATTGCGGGAGCGGCGCAGCAGGCCCACGATGACCACCAGACGATGCTGGTTATTTTCGGCCTTTTGGTTTCTGTGCCCTTTATTGTGTTCGGCAGCCAGGTGGTGCTCAAGCTTCTGGATCGTTTCCCCGTGATTGTGTGGATCGGCGGTGGTCTGTTGGGCTGGATCGGCGGCGGTTTGGTGACTTCCGACGGCTTTGTCGTCAAGCACTTCCCGGATGCCGCAGCCTATCACTATCCGGCTGCGGTTGCCGGTGCCGTCCTGGTGGTGTTGCTGGGTTGGATTTTTGCGCGACGCGCAAAGGCTAAGGCCAAGGGACGTCCGGCGCATCAGGTCGGAGGCGGCACGACATCATAAGGCTCACGTCTCGCGCAGAAGTTCAAGCAAAACGGCAGAGTAGCTTTTTGTGCGGCTCTGCCGTTTGTTTTACAGCGTTGCAAACAAGGCTCAGAGGCCGAGTTCGGCGACTGCTGTTGCGAGGGAACGAGAAACGTCTGTACCGGCCACGGTGGTTTGCGGTGCGTTAAGTCCGTCTTTGCCAAGCAGAATGCGGCGGGGAATGCCGGCAGCCTGAGCAGCCTGCATATCGCTTTCCTTGTCGCCGAATAGAATGCTTTGAGACAAGTCGATGGACATCTCTTCGGCAGCCCGCAAAATCATGCCGGGCTGAGGCTTGCGGCAGGTACAGGCAATCTTGTAAGCGCCGATCGCTTTTTCCGGATGATGGGGGCAGAAGTAGATGCCAGCTAAAGGCGCACCCGCTTCCTCAAACATCCTGCACATGTAAACGTTGAGCGCTTCGAAGTCGGTTTCCGTGTAGTAGCCGCGGCCGATGCCTGATTGGTTGGTGACGACGACAAGTGCGTAGCCTGCTTCGTAAAGCTTGCGGGCGGCGTCCAGCACTCCCTCAACCCATTCAAAATCCTCGCGGCGGCTTACGTAGGCATGATCAATGTTGATCACGCCGTCACGATCGAGAAATGCTGCCTTACGCATCGTTATACACGCTCACCTGTGGGATAGGTTTCGCTCAGGTACTGCATGTATTTGGCCGTACCCTGTTGCACGGTGTGCAGTTCACCTTCGTAGCCGGCAGCGCGCAGGTTGGTGAGGTCGGCTTGGGTGTAGGCCTGATACTTACCCTTAAGAGCTTCGGGGAAGGGAATATATTCGATTAGTCCCTTGGAAACGGCTTCTTCGAGCGTGTAGTCAGTGCCGGAAAGCGAATTGACTACGGTGAGAGCCACGTCATTGAAGGGCTGAGCGCGGCCCGAACCGCAGTTGAAGATGCCCGATTTGCCTGCCGTCATAAAGTACATGGCGATGTCGATGACGTCTTCGACAAAGACGAAGTCGCGCATCTGGCAACCGTTGCCGTAACCGAGGCATCCTTCAAAGAGTTTGACTCGACCTTCCTTTTTGAATTGGAAGTATTGGTGAAAGGCGACGGAAGCCATACGGCCCTTGTGCTGTTCGTGCGGACCGTATACGTTGAAGTAGCGCATGCCGGCAACGGGTGCGGTGAGCGACTTCATGTTGGCGCGTACGACCTGATCAAACAAGTACTTCGAGTAGCCGTAGACGTTAAGCGGTCCTTCGTAGGCAACATCTTCGACAAACACCTGGGACGCACCGTAGGTAGCAGCCGAACTTGCGTAGATGAAGGGAACGCGGTGCTTCTGCGCCCAATGGAAAAGATCGAGCGTGTAGCGGTAGTTGTTTTCCATCATGTAGCGGCCGTCGGTTTCCATTGTGTCCGAGCAAGCGCCTTGATGAAAGATCACTTCGGGAACGGGTAGCTCGTCGCGGCGCACGCGTTCGATGAAGTCGTTTTTGTCGAAATAGTCGCTGATCGAGCATTTAGCCAGGTTCAGAAACTTTTCGCTCTTGGTGAGATTGTCCACGGCAATGACGTCCTTAAAGCCGCGGCGATTGAGTTCGAGCACATTATTGCAACCGATGAAACCGGCAGCACCGGTGACCAGAATGGACATTATTGTTCCCCTTCGAAAAGTTCTTTGTAGCTCACGGAAGCAGTACCGAGTTTGCCTACGACAATGCCGCCGGCGCGGTTGGCGATGCGTACGGCTTCCTGCAGGTCGGCCCCTGCCGCAAGCATGGCGGCGGTGACGGCAATCACGGTGTCGCCTGCGCCCGAAACATCGAACACTTCGCGAGCCTGCGCGGGGACGGTGAGTTCGCCGTCGGCAGTGTAAAGCGTCATGCCTTCTTCGCTGCGCGTCAGAAGCAAGGCCTTCAGATCAAGCTCTTCGCGAAGACGTTGCGCCTTGTTACGCAGCTCTTCTTCGGACGACCAACATCCGGTAACCATAGCAAGCTCTGCACGGTTGGGCGTGATGAGAGTGGCGCCCTTGTAGCGGCTGTAGTCACTGCCCTTGGGGTCGATCAAAACGGGAACGCCGACCTGACGGGCATGTTCAATCATTTGACGAATATGGTTGAGCCCGCCTTTGCCGTAGTCGGAAAGAACCACGGCGTCGGAGCGTTCGATCTGATCGTTAAATGAACCGAGAATGGCTGCGAGTACTTCTCGCGTGGGCGCATCTTCAAAGTCGGCACGCAACATCTGCTGCTGACGCGCAATGATGCGCAGCTTAACGGTTGTTTTGATCGAAGAATCGGTCTGAAGCAGAGATTCAATGCCAGAGGCTTCCAAAAGCGAACGCAACGTGTGGCCGGCTTCGTCTTCGCCGGCAACGCTCATAAGAGCGGCTTGGGCACCAAGTGTGGTGATGTTGAGCGCGACATTGGCTGCGCCGCCTAAACGGGCATCGGTACGCAGCACACGCACGACGGGAACCGGCGCCTCGGGAGAAATGCGCTCGGCGTCGCCAAACCAATACTGATCGAGCATGCAGTCGCCGACCACGAGAACGCGTTTGGCGGCAAGAACGGATGAATCCATGAATTTCCTTTCAATATTCAGGGCACGATGGCTCAAAACCGAATTTCAGCGCCCCCTTGTTTGCCGGTCATTTTAGAGTGCCTCAAAACGGCTTGCCAGAACACTTTTGCAAGTGTTTGTATGAACAAATCGGTTTGTCAGTACTTGTGTTTGCGAGTTTCCGAAGCTTGTCTGCTTTGCGCAGGATGCCAGAAATCAAAGAAGTTGAACCAGTCGTAAGGGCTTTTTAAAAGTCGGGTTTCCAGCGTCCGTACCCAGGCGTTGGCCAGGGCCGAAATCGTTTGAGAGCGTTTGGCTCGAGGCACGGTAGCTCCGTCGTAGACGCGAGTAAAAGCAACGCGATAACGAGCTTTGCTTTGAGCTTCCGTTTCTCGCACGCAGATCATGCTCCAGGCCGAGCATTTCAAAAGTGTGGCAAGCAGAAAAGGGCCGAGCGCCAAGGGGGCTTCTTCTCCCAAAAAAGGGACGCTCACACAGGCTGAAGAACCGATCGGGGTACGGTCGGCGACGATCACGATCCAATGACCGGCTTCGATGATTTCAGACATTTGTACGGCTGTCTGAGGGCCCACATCGGTCACCTGAAGATGCCGTACGGCAAATTTAGGATTGAGTTTGGAGACAATCTCGGTGAAACGTGCAGCGTGTGTGGTGTGAGTGAGCACATAGACTAACCGATCTTTAGTGGCTTCGCTTTTTTCCAGTTCGGTTTCGCCGATGAATTGACAGAGCTCCTGACAGCCGGTGTGCGCAGTGATGATGATTGCCCCTCTGGAGTCAGCGAGGAGTTCAGAGACGCCTTCAACAGCGAGGTCTTTGGCAGTAAAAAAGCCCGAGACAGCCAGCAGTTTGTCGAGAATTGTGTCGGCAAAGCGCCAGATGTGCTTGAGTGTTGCCAAACAGCCCGGACGCGGTTCATTTTTCGTGCGTGCGACGTGATCAAGATAAAGGCGACTTGCGCGTCGTGCCGTGGGACTCGCAAGCCAGTAGAAAACGATGACAGGCCACAGGCTGAGGTGAAAAAGCGTGCGTCCGCCGAGGCGAAAAACGGCAAGAAGAAACGAAATGCCTGCCGTGTTTGTCTTTTCCGGCGTTTCGGACCAATGCTTGGCGGCCATGGTTACTTTGCCAGTCCCATACGGCGCAACAGCATGGTGCAGAAGTGTCCCGCGTGCAAACGGCTGATGCGCATGTTGTCCGAGAAACCTCGGAAGTGGGAAATGCCGTCTTTAGGGTAGGTGACGCGCACCGGTCGGTTGATGACGGTGACACCTGCCCAGATCAGGCGAACAACGATGTCGGGATCAAAGTCCATGCGACGAGTCTTAACAGAGGGCAAAACAGGAAGCGTTTGTGCGAGCGGGTAGACGCGAAAGCCGCACATGGCGTCTCTGAGTGCTTTTGAGCGCGTGTTGACATGCACCCAAAAGTTGGTGAGCTCTCGCCCCCAAAGGCGGGACAAGGGGACCGTCTGATCGTAAATGGGATAACCGCAGACAAGTGCCTGCGGGTTATGGTGAGCCTGATCCAAAAAGTCGGTGACCGCTGCCAAATCGTGCTGCCCGTCGGCGTCAATTTGGATCGCATGTGTGAAGTTCATATTGTCGGCAACGTAAAGCCCGGAAATTACCGCCGCCCCTTTGCCGCCGTTTTTTGCAAGGCGCACGAGACTTGCCTGCCGATGCGATGCGGCTGAGACGTCCAGCGAACGGGCGCAGAGCTCATTGCTGCCGTCGTCAACGAGAATGACGGGTAAGTCGAGAGATCCCAGCACATCAAGCAGTTCGTCAATGACTTGATGATGGTTGTAAACCGGAATCAGGGCAACGGGGCGAAACACGTTCATACTCATTGCTCCGTTTCCAAGACAAGCGTGCCGCGCGAAAGCGTGCTGCCGTCGGTTTTTTGATAGATAAAGGCGATACCGGAAACGCTGCGTGAGAGCTTAAGCACGACGGTGTCGTCGGGGCGAATCGGCGACATGAATTTGAGTGCCTTAACGCCGAAAAGGGCGACTTCAAGATTCCAATAGCGACACGCGATGTCTTTGGCCCACTGTACTTGCACCACGCCGGGTAGCAGGGCGAATTCAGGAAAATGGCCTTTGAAATAGGGAGAGTCGGCGGGTACCGAAAGCACCATGTCGGCTACGTCGGCGTTGGGTGCTTCAAGCAGAACTGCCTGCGGCGTCTGATGCGAAAAAAGCGTTTCGACAGTCTGCGTTGTGGCTTTTCCGAGCGCGTTTTGCGGCAGGGCCCAGGTAAAGCGCCATTGGCGAGGCAGACAGACACGCTCGATATGCTTGAGAAGTTCTGTTCGCAGGTTTTCTACCAAAGCGTGTTTCCCGTCTCGTAGGATCACGCGGCTTGCTGCAGGCGTTGTGACGGCGGCTACCGCAATGCGTTCGGCTGTTCTTTGGGCATTGGCCTTGCGACTGAACGCCTTGACTTCGGAAACGAGCCCGGTGGCTAGAAGTGCGTTTTCCACCGTTTTGAGCGACACACGTTTGCCTTCGATTTTCACGATACGATCGGCGCGGCCGAGCAATGTAAACGTATCGCCGTCGGCGTTAAGCGACACCATGTCGGCCGTGGTTTCCCAGTCGTCTGTCGAAAGCTGAGGGCTTTTAATGACAAGAAGCGAGTTTTCAATCCGAAACTGCGTGGCCGGGAGCGGGCGATAGCCTGTACCTGTGATGCGGCCATCGGCTTCAACCGAGCGTTTGCGCCAGGCGATACCGCCGGATTCGGAACTTCCCAAAAGCTCAACAGGGGCGATGCCGGTACGCAGAAGTGTTGTCTTGAGGCCTTCGTCACTCAATGGGCCGCCGCTTGAATAGATGGCGCGCAAAAGCGGCCGCGCCTTTTCCCAGAGCGGATGTTCGGGTAGACGGTTTAAATGCGCAGGGCTGGCGATCCATGCGGCTTCCCGAACCTTGCAGATGTGACCGAGTAGTTCTTCGGGGTAAAGAATGCGGGTATGCCAGACAGCTCGTGCCGAGCGCAAAGGCCACAGGAGAGCAAAGAGTAGGCCGTAGATGTGCTGCTGCGAGACGGTGGAGAAAATCACCGTGTTTTCGGTGAGTTCTTTTTCCTGACCGTGGCCGCGTGAATTGATGCTTTCGACTTCACAAAAGAGTTGACTCAGTCGCTTGACCACCATGGTAGGCGTCCCCGTCGAGCCGGACGTGAAAAGTGCCACCAGCGGTTTTGAGGCATCAATAACGTCGCGGCAAGGTTCGCTTGCTTCTTTGCGCGTGAGCGAAGCAATGGGGCAGTTTGCCGGAAAGTCGCCGGCAACGGCCTGGACCTCGTCATTCAGTCGCTCGATAAGCGCCGCGGACGTATCGGCGGGTAACACTGCTCGAACGCCTGCCGCCCAACAACCGAAAAGCGCGGAGGCGGAGTCAAAGATGTCGGAAAAATAGAGGGCCACGGCTTTGGCGCCGCTGGCTTGCACGGCTGCCTTCCAGCCGGCGGCCGCTAACGCAAAGTCGCGGCGCGTGCGTACGCCGGCGTCTGAAACGGTAAAGGCACGATTGTCGTCGGCTGCCTCTGGCAGCACGCGGGAGCAGTCAGTCAAGGCGTTTCTCCGGAAGCTTCGTGTTTTCGCTGTACGAGGATGCGTACGGCGAATTCTGCGGCAAAAAGCGCTGCGATCAGCACGTAGCTGACAGCGCCATTGTATAAGGCCCACCAGGCATCGCTGCGAAAGAGCGCCGAATCGAGTGCGACAAGTCCGTTGACGATGAAAAAGACGCACCACACGACGGTTACGCGGCGACAGTAGACGACGGCGTGCGCGGGCAGATTTTTATGCCGAAGTCGCGCAAAGGTTTCCACCATGGGAGTGCCTCTGAGAGAAGCGGCAAAGACAGTAAAAAGTGCGGCGTTGACGAAAACGGGATAGAGCTTGAGCGCGTTTTGCATGTCAAGCACGCCCGCGCAAAACGCAAGAACCAGAGCGCAGGCCACGCATACAAAGCCGATGGGGGAACGTTTGATACAGGCGTTCAAGAGAGCGGCGACGGCCAGAAAAAGCGCTGCGCTCGCAATCATGCCGTGCTCAAGGAGCTGCCAGACGGCAAAGGGATAAATCAGAAGAACGAGGACGGCAAAGATTCGGACAATCATGAGTCGCTAAAAGTCGGCCGCCCTCCGGGAAAGCGTTGTCGGCGGGAAGCGTCGCGCTTTCCTTCCGGTCGCCGGATAGTGGCGTTAGTCGTTGAGGATGTGATCCAGGACTTTGACGAGGTCTCCCACAGTACGCACCTGTTTGAAGTCGTTGGGGGAGATGTTTCGGTCGCCGACGAAGGGGCGCAACTTTACGAGAAGATCCACTGCGTCAATCGAGTCGAGATCCAGGTCGTCGTATAGTTTGGCTTCAGGGACGACGGCAGCCGGATCGATTTCAAAGGTTTCCACAAGAACGCGTTTGAGTTCATCAAAAATTTGTTGTTCGGTCACCATGGCGGTATCAATGGTCATAAGAGGTTAGGCGGCGGCTTTGTGAGCGGCGATGAAGTCGGCAAGGGCAGCGACGCTTGCGAAGTGCTTTTTGTTTTCTTCATTTTCGGCCGACATGGTGATGCCGTACTTCTTTTTGATGGCAAGACCGAGTTCGAGTGCGTCGATCGAGTCCAGACCGAGACCGTCCACAAACAGAGGTGCGTCGGTTTCGATGTCTTCGGGCTTGATGTCCTCAAGGCCGAGTGCGGAGACGATCAGCGCCTTGAGTTCGAGCTGCAGTTCTTCTTTTGTCATTTCTAATTTATTGGCGTGTCGTTTTATTGGGCGTGGACAAAGAGCCGGTTTTTGAGCTCTTGCGTGAGACGCCGCACCGCAACGGGACGACCGAGCTCTTTCTCAACTTCCATAAAGGGCTCGATTTGGATATCAGCGGCAGCGCGGACGGAAATGTTCATTTTACGCTCAGGAACCTGATACCACGCAATGCCCTTCATTAGCGCAGGTGGCGTACAAGTGATGCAAACCGGCGTGATGTTGCGCTCGCTGGCCAATGCGATGGCTGCGGCACCGTGATGCAGTCGGGGGTCTTTGCCCGGAACAGAACGGGTGCCCTCCGGAAAGACCACCAGCGTATCGCCTTGCCGAAGACACGCAGCGCATGCTTCGATCAGCTCGGGGCCTGAATCGTTGGCAATGTAACCTGCCGCCTTGACCGGAGAGCTCAAGGCAAATGATGTGCGTAAAGCAGCTTTGACAATGCAGTTGGCGTTTCCGATGAGGCTGTGCAGAATGACGATGTCAATGAGCGTCGGGTGGGAGGCACAGATAAAAAGGCTTTCCGTGGCAAGTCTCTTTTTGAGTTGCGGGTCGACTTCAAGCTTGAGAACCTGCAAAAAGCGCATCATGCGAACGAAACCCGAGAAACTGGCTTGCACGACTTTTCGCGCGCGCAACTCTCGTTGGCGTTGATCCGAAATGAAAGTGTTCAGGGATGGGAAAACTAATAGCCGAAAGAGAATGCCGCCCGTAAAAAAGGCCAGGAAACAAAAGCCGGTTGCGGGTACTCGCCACAGTTTGCTCAAAAATGCGGTCACAGGCGCCCCCAGTGCCAGGCTCTTACCCCGTCAGACTCGGCGTAAGCAACCGTGCCGTTTATGAGAAAGCGGATTTCGTCGAGGATATGGCAGGCGCTTTTTTCCACGTTTGCCGCATCAACGGTTTCCAGCTTGATCGTTTGAGCGTTCGGTGCCGAAGTCAGGCGAAGCGCCCAAGCGCAGGGCAACGGAGCGCTGGCGCTGTCATTATTACGCCAGAGTTCGGGCATGGATTCTTCATAACGCACGACGAGAACAGAAGGGCTTGATTGCAGTTTCAAAAATGCTTCGAGCAGTGCACACGAGGCCGTGACAGGACCGGCGGCCACGGCCGAAGTCGAGGCGTGATTTTTGAGCCAAATTGCCGCTTGGGCGCCCACGGCGTTGTGTACGCTCAGGGCAAAGTCGGCCGGGCTCATGTCTTCGTGCTGCGAAAGCGTTTGTGTGAGTTTGAATGTGCGGGAAATGTCTCCCCAGCTTGAGGCCCAGACGGTCGGTTCGTCGGCTTGGGGCTTCAAAGAAGCCAGAGCTGAGAGCGCGCAGCGGCCCAGAGGCGACAGACGACGGCGTACGCCGGCGGGAATCGCGGCGTAGCTCGGCGTTGTTTCGGCAAGGGGAGCCGGTGCGGAAGTTTGCGCCCAGGCTTGCCAAAGTGCCGGATTGTCGCACCGGGAGCTTACGACGGAGACGTCGGACACATGGAGTCGAATCGCAGTCATTTAGCGGCCGTCGGTTTGAGAATGTAGAGCGTGTGGCTGACGCCCACGTTATCGCGACAATATTCGACATCAAGTCCCGCGTTCTTGAATACCGAGAGCAAGTCATTGCGGCGGTAAAAGCGCGAGTTGCCGTTGGCCATCGTCGTGAAGTAAAGCGACACGGCAGCAAGCGAAAAACCGGCTGCCGGGAACTTCTGACCGTCAACTAGACATTCAAGAACGGCAAAGCGACCGCGTTCAGACAAAAGGGGCTTGCACCGCTGCAGGATGCTAACGGCTTCTTCGGGCGAGAAGCAGTCGAGGAACTGGCTCATCCAAATCACGTCGGCTTTGTGTTCAACGACAGGGACGCAATCGGGCTTGAGCCAGTCGACTTCAGCCGCGGAGAATCGGTCGGCAAAGGGAGCCAGAATCGAATTGGAGCACGCTGTGGCGCACTGCTGCGGCAAATCAATCAGTGTGAAGCGCGTCTGCGGCATAGCCTTGAGACAGGCGGCTGCAAACTTTCCGGTGTTGCCGCCCACGTCAAATAGAGTTTGTGGAGATAGTCGGTCGCGCAGTTCTTCGGCGAGCATCGCAAAGTACCGGTCGGAATAGTAATGATCGAACGCGAACCAACTTTCGCGAGCCGGGTGCGGTAGCTGAGAAATTGCCGGATAAATGGTGTCCCAGTCGCCGAGTTCTTTGAGCCCCGCGGGTTTCCCTTCGGTAAGAGCCTCGGTCAGGTGATCCATGCCGCGGTAGCAGACGTCGGCTGTGAAATTGAAGTTCACGCGGGTCATTTCGTCAAAAAGCAAGCACTGACCGGTTTTGGTGAGCGCAAGCGTCCCGTCTTCGGATTTAGTGACGACGTCGCCTGCGGTCAATACGTCGACCAGTACGCCGACAGCATAGGGCGTCAGGCTGCAGGCGCGGGCAGCTTCCGTTTCGGTGTCTTCCGCTTCGGAAATGTGCGACAGAAGTCCTGTGGCAAGCGCCGAACGAACGGCCTGAAAGAGTACCGGCCCGAAGGCGATGTGCTGTGCCTTGTTGAGCGCTTCGATGATGGATTGATCCGGTTTGCGTTTGACAGGCATCGGACTACTCCTTGTAGCGACCGAAGATGAGCGACGTGTTGATGCCGCCGAAGGCAAAGTTGTTGCTCATGATGTAGTTGGTGTTCAATTCCAACGGTTGATTACGGATATAAGCGAGATCACTGCAGTCTTCAGCCACATTTTCCAGATTGATGGTCGGCGCGAACCATCCCTCATTCATCATCATGATCGACATCCAGGCTTCAAGTGACCCGCAGGCGCCGAGCGTGTGTCCCATGTAGCTCTTGAGGGTTGATACGGGGGTTTTATTGCCGAAAACGGCGGCCATGGCTTGCGATTCGGCACTGTCGCCGCGATCGGTGGCCGTGCCGTGAGCATTGATGTAGCCGATGTCCGCTGCGTTGAGTCCCGCATCAGCAAGCGCCAGACGCATCGCCTGCGCCATTTGTTCGGATTGGGGACTGGTGATGTGCGTGCCGTCGGAGTTGGTGCCGAAACCCAGCACCTCGGCATAAATCCTGGCGCCGCGTGCCTTGGCGAAGTCAAGCTCCTCGAGAATCAGGGTGCAGCCGCCTTCGCCGATCACCAAACCGTCGCGTTGGGCGTCGAACGGACGGGGAGACAGCTCCGGATGGTCGTTGTAGTTGGTGCTCGTGGCAAAAAGCGTATCGAAAATGGCTGCGTCGGAAGCGTCAAGCTCTTCGCTGCCGCCTGCGATCATGGCTTTGGCACGGCCGGCGAGAATCGTTTCGTAGGCATAGCCGATGGCCTGCGAGGACGAGGTGCAGGCAGAACTCGTTGTGATGATGCGGCCCTTGATCTTGAAGAATACGCCGATGTTGACCGCTGCCGTGTGCGACATCATGCGCACATAGGTGTTGGCGTTCATGTCGGACGTGGAACGCTTCAAAATGAGGCTTGCGATGTCCGCGACGGCCGAGGGCGTGCCGGCACTCGAACCGTAGGCGATACCGAGATTCCCCGAACTCAGAAATGCCTGATTGTCCAGAAGTCCTGCATCTGCCAGCGCCACCTCCGTCGCGCGAACACCCAAAAGTCCCACGCGGCCCATGCTGCGTGTGCTTTTGCGGTTGTACTTGGCTGGATCGAGCTCAAAGGGGGCGGCGGGACACCCCAAACGCGTATGCAATCCTTTGATGTCGGCCCATTCCTTCATCGCTTGCACGGCATTGGTGCAGCTTTTGAGTTTCGCGGAAACAGATTCCCAATCGTTGCCAAGCGGGCTGATGGCGCCGAAGCCGGTGACGACAACGCGCTTTTTATTGCTCATGCCAAACCTCCGTTAACGCCGATGACTTGACGGGTCACATAAGATGCCGCTTCGCTCATCAGGAAAGAGACGACGCCGGCGACTTCCTCGGGTTTGCCTATGCGACGCATCGGGATGAGTTGCATGGCGTGTTCGAGCACTTCTTCGGTGACCATTTCCGTTTCGATCAGTCCCGGTGCGACGGCGTTGACCGTAATCGAACGGCTGGCGAGTTCCGTGGCGAGCGCTTTGGCAGCGCCGATAAGACCAGCCTTGGCTGCCGAATAATTTACTTGGCCTCGGTTGCCCACCACGCCCGAAACGGAGCTGATTACAACGATGCGGCCCGGTTTGCGGCGACGCACCATCGGCATCACCATCGGTTGCACGACGTTGTAAAAGCCTGTGAGGTCAGTATGAATCACGCTGTCCCAATCTTCGGAGGGCATGGCCGCGAACGTGCCGTCGCGGGCGATGCCGGCGTTGGCGACGATTCCGTAGTAGGCGCCGTTTGCTTCTACGTCGGCCAGAAGCGCCTGTTGAGCAGCCTCTCGGTCGCAGACGTCGAAGGTCAGCGAACGTGCTTTCCCGCCGGCTTGAGCGATCAGCCCGAGCGTTTCGTCAAGCGCGGCCGACGGTTTGGACCCGTGCACTACAACACAAAAGCCGTCGCGGGCCAGTTGCAGAGCAATGGCGCGGCCGATGCCGCGGGAGGCGCCGGTAACAAGAACGGTAAGGTCAGTAGAAGAAGTCATCATTGTGCAAAGGTCGTTCGAACGAATTCTTGAAGGTCGCGAGGGCGGTAAACCGTGAGGACGGCGCTGGCCACTTCGGTGTTGTTTTCGAGCACGCGGCACTCGAATTGACTCGGAAGTTCTTCTTGTCCGAAAAAGAGGCAACGCGTATCAATGTCAAAGACGTTGCCTTCGGCAAGCGTTTTTTTGTGCAGTTGCACTTTGCGCGAGCCCAACAAAAATCCTACGCGAGGGCCGATGCCCGACTCGCTGTCTCGGATGCCTGCAAAAACGCCCACCGTCTGCGCCATGAATTCGATGAAAAGACTGTTGGGATACGAGCCGTCGGCTTGACGAAATAGGGAGCATTGCTCGCCGACGGTCACGCGGCAGCGAGTCGTTTCGGCATCTGCCGCCAACACGCGGTCAATGAGCAGCATCGGAGTACGATGCGGCAGGTAACGGGAAGGATCGCAGCAAAAGGAACTCATGGCGAAACTCGACTGAAAACAGCGCTAGCGTTGGAGCCTCCGAAAGCAAAGGCGTTTGCAACGATGTGACGAATCTCCCGACCAAGGACGCGAGTCTGCGTGAGCACATGAGCCGGCGCAAGCGTAGGATCGACTGTTTCGATTCCTGCACTCGGCGGCAACACACCGTCGGGATTGTCCGTTAAAAGAGCGGCGGCAATGGCGGCCTGAAGGGCCCCTGCGCCGGCCAGAGTGTGTCCCGAAAGCGACTTATAAGAGGCACAAGGCACGTCAGTGCCGAAGACTCTTTCAATGGCTTTGGCTTCCATGCTGTCGTTGAGCGGCGTTCCCGTGCCGTGTGCAATGACCAGATCGATGTCGGCAAGGCAAAGACCGGCAGATTCGAGCGCCAGACGCATGGCTTGAGCGGCTTGGATGCCTTCGGGCTCAGGAGCGGAGAGATGGTGCGCGTCAGTTGTCAATCCGGCACCTCTGTAAGCGAGAAAAGCATTTGAGCAGTGACGAGTCATGGCTACGAGCGCACCGCCTTCGCCCAGATTGATGCCTTTGCGACCCGCGGAAAAAGGAGTGCAGGGCTCGGGGCTCACGGCTGAAAGAGCAGAAAAGCCCGCATTTGTGAATTGGCAGAAACCGTCGCAACCGCCGGCAATTACCAGATCAGCCAAATTGGCGCCAAGAAGCTGTGCAGCGCTTTCAAGCGCCAAGAGCCCGGAAGAGCAGGCGTTGCTGACCGTGTAGACGGGACCGCGCGCCCCAATTTTGTCGGCGACAAAGCGAGCAGGTTCAAAAAGATTGAGATCCCGGATGGAAAAGTTTTCCGGCAGTTGTTGTGTGCGAACATACTCGGACATGCCTTCTTCAATGCGGTGCATGCCTGAAGTACAGGCACCGAGTACGACGGCGACGCGATCGGGGGCAATGCTTGGGAGCAATTCCTGAAGTTCAGACATTTGCTCCAAACAGAGTTCCAAGAGCATTGCCGTGCGGTTGCTGTTCTGCGAAGGTGTCAGATCGGACAAGAATCCGCAATAAAAGGTTTTGTTCGGATCGGGGGCTAGTCCGTTGTGAAAGCGCATAGCCGAGGAACGTTGACCGAACAAGGTCTGGCGAAGCTCTTGCAAGCCGATGCCGGCGGCCGAAACGGTTCCAAGACTGTGGATGTAGAGCGCAGACCGGGACATGGGATCGACTTGTAGCGATGACGGAAGTTTGACGAAATGCCTGAGGCAAGAAGGCGGAGCCGATCGGTCAAATCCTTTAGCGGCAGAGCGTTCGTGCCATAGGAGGAGTCATTATAAAGGGCGGGATTTGGCAAAAAACTAAGTCTCTGGGTCTTTAATCCTGAAGGAAAGTGCACAAATCACGGAAGGTGTCTGGCGTAACTAACAAATACCAGAAATCTCGGATAACAGAGAGCGTTTTTTACGGCAATAGAGCTTATGAGGTAGTATGGCGAACGCCGTTGCCTGGACGAGTGGCGTAATGGCTACTCAGGCAAGGATCTCAACAGAGTGTTGTCGTTAGAGTGACAACAAAGAGTTGGAAAAAAAGAAGAAAACTTTTTGATGACTTGGGACTAGTAAATGAGAAAAGTTCTTTTTTTGAGTGCTTTGTCTGCGTTGGTGCTTGCGGGGTGTGGATCCATTCCTCAAGGTGCAGAGAGAATTAACATGATTACGGCCGAGGAAGCTGAGGCCAACAATTGTGTTCTGTTGGACAAGGCTGGTTCGGTATCTGCAATTCTCGTTAATGGGTCCAAGCGCAACACGCAAGTAGCGGTTCGCAAGGCTCTTCGTGTCAAGGGCGCTACTCACGTCGGCTATACCAAAGGCAAACCTGGTACCACTAATGTGCGGATGTTCGTATGGTCATGCCCGAACCCAAACCTCAAAACAAGCGATCCTCAGGTGGCAAAGTGGCAAAGGGACTATTTGGGACACGACTGATTTTCTTGTTTGAGGATCGCGAGCGGTGACGCTGTCCGAAAAGGTATCTCCGAGCATTTCGAAGGTTCCTTTTTTCAAATCTTGTCTCCATAAAAAATTATCAATAGTAAATAAAAAATTATGTACAATGGGTGACATGACCATACATCCTGTTCTTCGACCGTATGTTGGTGTTGCCGATCTTCTTGTTCGCACGTTTGCCGATTGCGAAGTGGTACTCCACGACCTTACCGTTCCGCAACGCTCGGTTGTGTACGTTGCCAATCCGGTGGTGACCGGTCGCAAAGTCGGCGAAAGTTTCGAGCATTTGATTGAGGAGGCTATTAAAGCCGGCAATCCTGAGGACGGCATTCTGGCCAACTACTATTTTGAGAAGAACGGTCGTTTGATCCGTTCCTCGACGCTTTTGATTCGAGACGATTCGGAGCGACTGGTCGGAGCTCTGTGCATCAACTTAGATACCCGAGCCGCCACGCAAGCGATGGACTACTTGTCGTCATTGTTGCCGGGACTACCCCCGAGCGGCAAACACCTGTCGATAGCTGCATCAATCGCAACGAAGCCGCACAAACTCGCTCGAGAGCTTCCCGAACAAGGTGTCCAGGATTTCGTGGCCGATTTTGTGGATCGAATTGTGCAGGAAGATGCAGGCGGCGAACGACTCTCACGCGAAGCTCGTCTGCGAATGCTCGAATTCATGGATCGTCGCGGCGTGTTCCTTGTTAAAGGCTCGATTGAGCTTGTAGCGCAGAAATTAAATTTGGCCAAAGCGACGCTTTACGGCGACTTGGATGCCGTTCGGGGACGGCGGAAAACGGACAAAAACTGAACTGAAACAGCTTTTTTGACGGAGGTTTCTGATGGAATTCATTTGCACAAAGTGTGGCAAGCGCACGCCCGTGACGACGATGCAGCCGACGTGCGAATGCGGCGGTTTGTTCGAGCTTGACTTCACGCCTGAGGCATGGGATCCGGAACTCATCGACGATAAAGAATGGAGTCAGTTCCGGTACCGTCGCTTCATGGCGCTTGAGGGCGATGCCTGGCGCGATGTGACGCTCGGGGAAGGCCGTACGCCGATCGTTCGTTTTGACGACGACGTGCTCTTTAAGATGGATTACATGATGCCGACGCTTTCCTTCAAAGATCGCGGTGCCGCGACGCTTGTGGCGCACATGAAGGCGATCGGCGTGAAGTCGTGCGTGCAAGATTCAAGCGGCAACGCGGGCAATGCTGTCGCAGCTTATGCGGCGCGAGCGGGCATCAAATGCGAAATTTTCGTTCCCGAAGGAACGAGTCCCTCGAAAATCCGCATGATTGAATCGCACGGTGCCAAAGTCAATGTGGTTCCGGGCACTCGCGACCATTGCGCCGATGTCTGCCGTGCCAAAGTGCGCGATGAAGGAGCCTATTACGCCAACCATGTCTACAACCCCTTCTTCTACGAAGGCATGAAGGCGTACATCTATGAAACGCTTGAGCAGCTCGGGCGTATTCCAGCACACATCGTCGTGCCGGTAGGCAACGGCACGCTTTTTATCGGTGTGGTCAAGGCGCTCGAACATCTTGAGAAATCCGGCGCAATCGATAAGTTTCCGCAGATCATCGCGCTGCAAAGCGAAAACTGCGATCCGCTTTATCGTGCAGTCAAAACGCATGACGCGCATCCGGCTTCGATTGTTCCGAAGCCCACGATGGCCGAAGGCATTGCGATCGGCGTGCCGATGCGCGGCGATGAGTTGCTCGACATGAGCTATCGCCACAACATCGCGTTTGTTCGTGCGCCGGAAGAAAAGATTCTGGAAGCCCGCGCCAAGATCGCCGCCCGCGGCATTTACTGTGAGCACACGACGGCGGCCAATTACGCGGCTTATCAGGCCTACTGCGAGGAGCACGGTCCCACACCTGACACCTTGATCACGATGTGCGGCGCGGGCATCAAGTCCGACCACTGAGTTTGCGGCAAATCTTGACGGCAATGAGAGCTCGGAGACATGTGTTTTCGGGCTTTTTTGTTCTCGGAATTTGTGTGTGTTTACCGAAATTTTGTTTGGAAGCGTGAAAGCAAAGTTTTCCAAACCTTGCAAAAGACGCTTTTTGCCCGATGCTTGGCTACACTTTCCGAATGTGGCGCCCGCAATCCATTGCGGGCAACCGATGAACAACCGAAGATAAAAACATGGCTTCCAATACCGTTCCGTTTTTGCGCGACACGCTTTCCCGAACCACTTTTCCCGCCTGCGGACTGACGCTTGATATCGGGCGGCAGCGTATGACGGAGGCTGATTTCAATTCGCTTTTGGAAATTGCCCGGGAAAAGGGGGTTTTGGGTGCGAATGCGGCTATGAGAGAAGGCCAGATTGTCAACGCGAGCGAAGGCCGTGCGGCTTTGCACACTGCGTTGCGAGATCCGTCTGTGGGGGCGCCTTTTCACAAGGAAGTGCAGGAGGCGCTCGAACATATGTGCGCCTTTGCCGACGACGTTCGCTCGGGACGCCGTCGTGGTTGCCGAGGCGACACGATCACTGACGTGATCAATGTGGGTATCGGCGGCTCCGAAGTGGGCCCCAAGACGGTTTACCAGGCTCTCCGTACAACGCGCGAACAGGTGCGATTGCATTTTCTGGCCGCTGCCGACGGTGTGTCGTTTGATCGCATCGTGGGTGACCTCAATCCGTTTAAGACCCTTGTGATTGTTTCTTCCAAGAGTTTTACGACGCGCGAAACGGCGGTTAATGCCGCGGCGATTGATCAGTGGCTTTTGGAAGCCGGTATTTCAGGAGAGGATCGCGCGCGTCATATGGTGGTGGTTTCGGCCAACAAAAATGCGGCTCGTGACATGAATCTGCCTGAAGAAAACTTCTTTCCGATTTGGGAGTGGGTGGGCGGCCGCTTCTCGGTGTGGTCGGCCATTGGTCTGGCAGATGCCGTGGCGCTCGGTTCTGACACGTTCCGTGCCTTGCTCGACGGCGCGCATGCCATGGACGTGCATGTGGCACAAGCGCCGGCCGGTGAAAACCTGCCGCTGTTGCTCGCGCTTATCTCCTACTGGAATTCGACGCGTCTGGGCATTGAGCAGCATTGCTTCCTGCCCTACGACGAGAGACTGCGCACCATGGTGATGTGGCTGCAGCAGCTTGAAATGGAAAGTCTGGGCAAGCACGTGGGCGCTGACGGCGCACTGATTGAAGGACCGACGGGGCAAGCCATCTGGGGCGGCCATGGCAACGAATCGCAGCATTCGTTCTACCAGTGGCTGCGAGAGGGTACGGGGTCTACCTCGATTGATCTTCTGTGGTGCGAAAAGCCCGGTCACCGTCATGCCGATTTGCATCGCGTGCTGATTGCCAATGCCAAGGCTCAGGCCGAAGCGTTGATCACGCGTGAAGAAACCGAGTGCTTCAATGCGGTTTCCACGATCAGCATTGATCAGCTTGACGCCGCTCGTCTGGGTGCATTGATGGCGCTTTACGAACACAAGACCACGATGCTCGGAACGCTCTACGGTATCAATCCGTTTGATCAGCCTGGCGTTGAATTCGGCAAGAAACTTTCGCGTCGTGCCGAAGCAACGGTTATTTGAAGACGCTTGAAACATCCCGGCGCCAGGGTGGCTGTCCGTCGCCCTTGTGTCTTTTGACTTACGAATAAACAGCGGATATGCCCAAAAAAATTCTCATCATCAAGTCTTCTTCCATGGGGGACATCGTGCATGCGTTGCCGGTGGCCTACGACATCAAGAAGCACTATCCCGATTGCGAATTGAGTTGGGTGGTTGAAGAGAGTTTTACCGACATTCCGAAACTTTCGCCCTTTGTAGACAAGCTTGTGGTGACGGCTTTCCGTCGTTGGCGCAAAAACATTTTCTCATCGTCAGTCCGAGGTGAAATCCTGGCTGTACGACGCGCACTGGCTGAAGCCAAGTATGACATTGTCATTGATCTGCAAGGATTGATCCGCACGGCGGTTGTCGCACGATGGGCCGGGGTCGAGAGTGTGGGTTATTCCAAGGAAAACATCAAGGAGCCGTTGGCGGCGCACTTTTACAGCCGTACGCTCCCGGTTTCGAACAAATTGGTGCCGGTGGTTCGCTATCGCACCATGGCTGCGCAGGCCTTGGGTTATCCTATTGAGAATGAAGATCTTCACTACGGGCTTGATGTCAAGCCGATGACGCCGACCGGTGTCCGTGCACCCTATGCGGCGCTAACCGTTAACACAAGCCGTGCTGAAAAGTTGTGGCCTAAGAGCCGCTGGACTGAAGTGGCGCGGGAATTGGCTGACGACGGCATCATGAGCGTTCTTTTCTGGGGCAACGACAAGGAAAGGGCCTACTGCGAACAGATTGCTTCGAGCGTGCCGGGGCAGGTCGTGGTGTTGCCTCGTCTGAGCTTGAGAGCTATAGCGGAAGTGATTGCTGGTGCTCGTTGCCTGCTTGGCGTCGATACGGGGCTCACGCATTTGGGGGCAGCGCTAGGGATTCCGTCCGTTGGCATCATCGTGGGCACAAGTGCCGAACTTTTTTCTCTGGTCTCGGAAAGCGCCTGCGCAACCGTGGGGGACAACGGTGTGATCCCTCAGCCCGAAGAAGTGCTGGCAGCCATGCATTCTGTTTTGACTCAGGCGACCGTTGCGTAACTGAATTTTTGAAGGCGTAAGCGATGCTGATTTCGACGCTTTATCGAGGATTGACATACTGCGCATTGCCGCTGGCAAAGTGCTATCTCCGAAAGAGGGCCCGCAAGCAGCCCGACTACCTCAAGCACTGGGACGAACGCTTCGGCTGGTGTCATTACCCGGCTCCCTCAATGCCCCGACTGTGGTTGCATGCGGTGAGCGTAGGCGAGACAGCAGCGGCGCGCACGATAATTGACGCATTTCTTACGGAAAATCCGCAAGCCGAGATTCTTTTGACCTGTATGACCCCGACGGGGCGAGACACGGGGGCAAAAATTGCCGAACGCTACCCTGGTCGCATAGTGCAGTGTTATTTACCGTATGACAATCCGCGCCTAATGGCGAAGTTTTTCGAAGAGACGAAGCCGGTAATGGGCGTTGTGATGGAAACGGAAGTCTGGCCCAACATGATGCAGGAGGCTGCAAGGCGCCGCATCCCCGTGGTTCTCGCCAACGCGCGCGAATCGGAAAAAAGCGCGGGGCAGGCAAGATTGGTGGCTTCGCTGATGGGACCTGCTTTTGCTTCTTTTGCTGCGGTGCTCGCGCAAAGTCAGGAAGATGCCAAGAGGCTCAAAGCACTAGGCGCCCGTAACATCCACGTTTGCGGGTCGGTGAAATTTGACATTCGTCCGAATCCCAAACAGGTCGAGCTGGCTGCGAAAGTCAAGGGCACGTTCAAAAAGAAGGTCATTTTGCTTGCAAGTACGCGTGAAGGCGAAGAGGCGATGTTTTCTCCGCATATTGCCGAGCATCTCGAAGAGGCTGTTTTTTTGGTTGTGCCGCGCCACCCGCAGCGCTTCGACGAAGTGGCCGAGATCTTCAAGCGCTCAGGTTGTCGTGTGATTCGCAAAAGCGAAGATCCCGAATTTTCCGGTCTCTCAGAAGGACCTGCGGTGCTTCTGGGCGACACGATGGGCGAGATGAGTTTTTATTGTGCTTTGTCGGACGTGTGCATCATGGGCGGTAGCTTCGGACAGTTTGGCTGCCAGAACTTGATTGAGCCTGCGGCTTCCGGCTCGCCCGTGCTGGTGGGTTCCAGCACATTTAATTTTGCCAAGGCCGTGGCCGATGCACTCGCCGAAGGCGGTGCCGTGCACGCCGCGCATCCGCGTGATGCCGTGGAGACTGCGCTTTCCTGGTTCGTTGACGGAACGTTGGCCGAACGCAGTCGCCGTGCGTTGGAATTTGCTTCGCTTTACACGGGCGCGACGCAGCGTCAGATGCGGTTTGTGAGAGAAATATGGGCGCAAGAAACATCAAAAATGTCTTGACAATTGCCGGTGTTGACCCTTCCGGCGGCGCAGGCGTTCTGGCCGATGTCAAAGTGATGTCGGCGTTGGGGACGTTTGCGACCGGTGTCATTGCCGCTTTAACGGCGCAAAACACGAGGGCAGTGACGGGTGTGATGCCTGTTCCTGCGGCGTTTGTGAAGGAGCAGATTGATACGCTTTTTGCCGATGTGCGTATTGATGCCGTCAAGATTGGCATGCTCGGCGCTCAGGACGTGATGGCTGCCGTGGCTCAGGCTTTGCGAGCGCATCAGGCTCCAAAGGTTGTGCTTGATACGGTAATGGTTGCCAAAAGCGGCGATCGGCTGATGCCCGATGATGCCGTTGCCTTTTTCAAGGAAGAGCTGTTGCCGTTGGCCGACGTGATTACGCCCAATCTGCCGGAAGCTTCCGTACTGCTCGGTCGCGAAGTTCGTGCTACCGCAAACATGCATGAAGCTGCACGGGAACTTTGGGATATGTGCGGCGGAAAAACCGCTGTCTATCTCAAAGGCGGACATAGTGTTGAAGAGACGCTTCGCGATGTTTTCTATGACGGCAAGGCGTTCATTGATCTGGACGGTCCTCGTGTACACACGAAAAACACGCATGGCACAGGATGCTCACTTTCGTCGGCCATTGCCGCGCTCTGGGCGCGCACCGACGATCTGCCGCAGGCGGTTCGTTTGGCTCGGCGCTACATTGAAGAAGCCATCAACGCTTCCGACGATCTGACGGTGGGGAGCGGTCACGGACCGATTCATCATTTCGTTCGCTTCGAGTCGCTTTATTCCTGAGAAAAAACCGTAAAAAGACAGAGCAATTGCGGACTGAAGCCGAAATCCCTGCGGTAAAATCAAAAACTCGGACGTAAGTTTCCGAGGGGCGGCGTGCGTGCCGGCCTAATGATCAGGAATGGATACGGAGATATGCAGAAACTCAGAATTGTCGGCGGTCGTCGCCTTGTCGGACAAGTAAAGGCATCGGGCGCCAAAAACGCTGCGTTGCCAATCATTGCCGCAGCGCTTTTAACGGCCGACGATGTGGTGCTGCACAATGTTCCGGAACTTGCTGACGTGCGTACGATGGCTAAACTCCTCGAAGGCATGGGCGTTGCGTTTGAGGATCTTGGCAACGGCACGGTTCGAATGAATGCGGGCAATATCACTTCTACCCAGGCTCCGTATGAACTTGTCAAAACCATGCGGGCCTCAGTGCTTGTTCTCGGCCCGCTTACGACGCGTTTCGGCAATGCACGCGTGTCGTTGCCGGGCGGTTGTTCAATCGGTGCACGTCCCGTGGATCAGCATATCAAGGCGCTCAAGATGATGGGCGCAGAAATCGAAATTGATCACGGTTACATGCAGGCTAGCGCAGGCCGTTTGAAGGGATGCCGAATCGTGCCTGATATGGTGACGGTGACCGGCACCGAAAACATCATGATGGCGGCGGTCCTTGCCGAAGGAACAACGATTATTGAAAACGCGGCGCGAGAGCCCGAAGTGATTGATTTGGCCGAATGTCTCAATAAGATGGGCGCCAAGGTGACGGGAGCGGGTACGCCGCAAATCGTGATTGAAGGTGTCGAGAAGCTTCACGGGTGCGAGCATTCTGTCATTGCCGATCGTATCGAAACGGGGACATTTTTGTGCGCGGCGCTTGCTACCGGCGGCGACGTGATGGTGACCGATACTGTGCCTTGGGCAATGGAGGCCGTGATCGGCAAATTGCGCGAGGCGGGCGGTGAAGTTGAAGTCGGCGAGGATTGGATTCGCGCTAAGATTTCGGGGCGTCCCAAGGCGGTGGACGTGCGCACCATTCCGCACCCGGGCTTTCCGACCGACATGCAGGCGCAGTTCATGGCGCTTGACGCCGTTGCACAAGGCACGGGTCGAATTGTGGAAACTATTTTTGAAAACCGCTTCATGCACGTGCCGGAACTGCAGCGCATGGGAGCGGACATTCACGTCGACGGCCACACGGCAGTTGTGCAGGGGGTCGAAAGACTGGACGCAGCGACTGTGATGGCCACCGATTTGCGTGCTTCGGCATGTCTTGTTATTGCGGCGCTGGCAGCTCAGGGAGAGTCTGTCATCGAACGCATCTACCATCTGGATCGTGGTTACGAACACATTGAAGCCAAGCTTTCTGCGTTGGGAGCGCAGATCGAAAGGCTAAACTAGATCCATTATCAAAATAAAAAAAACAAAGGCGCAGAAATGATTACGCTTGCTCTATCAAAAGGACGAATCTTTGAGGAGGTGTTGCCGTTTCTGGCCGCCGCCGGTATTCGTCCGCTGGAAAATCCGGAAGACTCCCGCAAGCTCATGATCGGAACAAATCGGGAGGATCTCCGCATCGTGGTGCTTCGCGCAACCGACGTGCCGACTTATGTGCAGTACGGCGCTGCAGACCTTGGCGTTGCCGGCTGGGATTCGCTCTATGAACACGGCGGCAACGGCCTGTACGTGCCTGTGGATTTGGGTATTGCCCGTTGCCGAATGAGCGTGGCAGCTCCTCGCGGCTTTGACTGGGACACCAATGTGCGCCGCGGTAGCCGCATTCGCGTGGCGACGAAATACATCAAGTGGTCGCGTGACTATTTTGCCCGTGAAGGCGTACACGTTGACCTCATCAAGCTTTACGGCTCTATGGAACTCGCGCCGATTGCCGGACTGGCCGACGCCATTGTTGACTTAGTGAGTACGGGAGCGACGCTCAAAGCCAACAATATGGTGGAAATCAAGACGATTGCGCCGATTTCGTCGCGCCTCATTGTCAATCAGGCTGCCATGAAGCTCAAGCGCGAAGAACTGATGCCGATCATGGATGCCATGCGCTCAGTGGTCGAAGAGCGCCGTCGGAAAGAGTAAGAACGCAAGATTTGTAGGGAGGAAAGAATGCAGATCCGTCGTTTGTCGTCTGCCGAGGCAGACTTTCAAAAGAAATTCAGTGAATTGGTGGCGGTGGACGCCAGTGTTGATCCGGAGATCACGCGTCGAGCCGAAGCGATTGTCGATGATGTGCGCGAGCGCGGTGACGCGGCTGTGCTCGAATACACGGCTCGCTTTGACCGACTGCCCGCAGAAAAGCTCTCCGATTTGGTGATTACCGCTGAAGAAATGCGTCAGGCGCTTGAAACGTTGCCTGAAGAACAGCGCACGGCACTTGAAGAAGCCGCCCGCCGCATCCGCGTGTTCCACGAAAATGAGCTCGAAAAGAGCTTTTCGGTTTGTGACGAATACGGCAACAAGTTGGGTCAGCGAGTCACGCCTGTCGACTCTGTCGGTCTCTATGTACCGGGCGGCTTGGCAGCATACCCGAGCTCTGTTTTGATGAACGCAATGCCCGCATTGGTTGCCGGCGTCAAGCGTATCGAAATGGTGGTGCCCACTCCCGGCGGACAGAAGAATCAATTGGTTCTGGCCGCTGCAAGTCTGGCCGGCGTTTCCCGCGCGTTTACGATCGGCGGCGCACAGGCCGTGGCTGCGCTAGCCTACGGCACCGAAACGATCGAACCTGTCGACAAGATCGTGGGCCCCGGCAACGCCTATGTGGCGGCCGCCAAGCGAAAGGTATTCGGCCGCGTGGGCATCGATATGATCGCCGGTCCTTCTGAAATTCTCGTCATTTGCGACGGCAAGACCGATCCGGACTGGATCGCAATGGATCTCTTCAGCCAGGCCGAGCACGACGTACTCGCGCAGGCGGTGCTTTTGACTCCTGACGCGGCTTTTGCCGATGCGGTTGAAGCGTCGATGGATCGGCAGATCGAAGCAATGCCGCGCAAGGACATTATCCGTCAGTCGCTTGCCAATCGCGGCGCCATCATTGTGACGCGTGATTTGGAAGAAGCCTGCCGCATTGCCGATACGATTGCTCCCGAACACTTGGAAATGAGCACGGACGATCCTGAGAAGTGGGCCGAATTGATTCACCATGCCGGTGCTATCTTCCTCGGTCGTTATTCTTCCGAGGCGCTTGGTGACTATTGTGCCGGTCCCAACCACGTACTGCCCACGAGCCGCACGGCTCGCTTCTCGTCGCCGCTGGGTGTCTACGACTTCCAGAAGCGCACGAGCATGATTTACGTGCAGCAGCAGGGTGTGACGCCTCTGGCGCGCATTGCCGAGTGTCTTGGAAAGGGCGAATCGCTCTATGCGCACGCCGCCAGCGCTCACTATCGCATTCAGGACGAACAGTAATCGGCGGATTCAGTGCGGGCGCGCCGCAGAGCTGCGCCCGTAGCGGATTCGATCAACGATGTTAGGGAGTAGCCGTTGATGCGCACTGCAGCCATATCGCGCAAAACGAAAGAAACGCAAATTAAGGTGTGTCTGAACTTGGATGGCACCGGCCGTTGTGCTGTCCAGACGGGCATTGGTTTTTTCGATCATATGCTTGAGCAGATCGCTCGGCACGGATTGATGGATCTGGACATGAAGGTCGAAGGGGACCTCTATGTCGACGGTCATCACACGGTTGAAGATGCCGGCATTGTGTTCGGTCAGGCCCTCAAGGAAGCGCTCGGTAACAAGAAAGGCATCGTGCGATACGGTCAGGCCTGCATTCCGCTCGATGAATCTTTGTCGCGTGTTGTGCTCGATCTTTCCGGTCGTCCGGGACTGTATTTTGACTGTGACTTCACTGCTCCGATGATCGGTGCACTTGATTCGCAGCTTGTGCGCGAGTTCTTTCAGGCGGTTTCCAACCACGCCGGCATGACGCTACATATCGACAATCTCAAGGGTGAAAACGCACATCATCAGGCTGAGTCGATCTTCAAGGCGTTTGCGCGTGCGCTGCGTGCTGCGGTGGCAACCGACGAGCGAGCCGCGGACGTGATCCCGAGCACGAAGGGCGCGTTATGAAAATAGCCATTGTGGATTACGGCACGGGCAATCTGCGCAGTGTCGGCCAGGCGGTCAGGGCGGTGGCCGACGGCGCGGACGTGACAGTCACGAAAAGCGCTGCCGAGATTGATGCGGCAGATCGCGTGATTTTCCCGGGACAGGGAGCGATGGGAGACTGCATGCGCTGCCTGGGCGAATCGGGACTGAAGGAGGCCGTGTTGCGTGCTTTGGCCAATAAGCCCGTGTTGGCGGTTTGCATCGGCATGCAGATGCTCTTTGAGCGCAGCGACGAGAACGACTGCGCCGGGCTCGGTCTTATGGCGGGCAAAGTCATTCGTTTCCCGCAAGCAGCCTTGGTGCGTGCCAACGGCGAGCGGCTCAAGGTGCCTCAAATGGGATGGAACACTGTCACGCAGCGCATGACGCATCCTTTGTGGGACGGTATTGCCGATAAGAGTTGGTTTTATTTTGTACACAGCTACTTTGTAGCTCCGGAAGACGATTCACTTGCCGCCGGTACCTCAAGTTACGGGCTGCCATTCGTGTGCGCTGTTGCCAGAGACAATATTTTTGCCACCCAGTTCCACCCGGAAAAAAGCGCCGCAAGCGGTCTGAAGCTTTTTTCAAATTTCGTGCACTGGGACATTTGAACATTCATTTGTGCTTCGGCCGTTAGCCGGAGTGATTTTGGGCTTCTAGGAAAGCCGTTTTTCAAAACAATCGGGTTTCATCATGCTTTTAATTCCTGCAATCGATCTGCAAAAAGGGCGTTGCGTACGTCTGCGTCAGGGCGATTTGGAAAACAACATTACGGTCTATAACGAAGACGCCGTTGATCAGGCTTGTCAGTGGGCAGATTTGGGTGCCGAGCGCATCCATATCGTGGATTTGGACGGTGCCAAGACGGGTAAGCCCGTAAATGCGCCGCTCATTCGTGAAATGATCGAAGAAATCGGAGAAGACGCCGAAATTGAAGTGGGCGGTGGCATCCGTACGCTCGATCAGATTGAAGCGTATCTCGATGCGGGTGTGCGTTATGCCGTCATCGGCACAGCCGCCGTGAAGACACCGGGTTTTCTGAAGGAAGCTTGTGCTGTTTTTACCGACAGCATCATTGTAGCTCTGGACGCCAAGGACGGCATCGTGGCCACCGACGGTTGGGTAAAGAGTACCGGGCATGATGTCATTGATTTGGCGCAACGTTTTGAAGACTATGGCGTTTCGGCTTTCCTTTATACGGACATTGCTCGTGACGGCATGCTTTCTGGCGTGAATGTGGACGCGACGGCGGCACTTGCCCGTGCCGTGTCAGTCCCCGTGATCGCTTCGGGCGGTATGCATACGCTCGACGATGTGCGCGCGCTCCTGCAGGTGGAAAAAGACGGCGTCATGGGAGCTGTTCTCGGCCGCAGTCTTTACGAGGGCACCATTGATTTTGCCGAAGCCCAAAAGCTTGTCGGCGTCGAATGATTGAAAGTGCACAAGGACGCGAACCATGCTAGCCAAACGCATCATTCCGTGCTTGGACGTGACCGCAGGGCGCGTTGTCAAGGGTGTTAATTTTGTCTCGCTACGCGACGCGGGCGATCCGGTGGAGATTGCTCGTCGCTACAACGAAGAGGGAGCAGACGAATTGACCTTTCTCGACATCACGGCTTCGAGTGATCAGCGCGACATCATATTGTCCGTGATCGAAGCCGTGGCCGGGCAAGTGTTTATTCCGCTTACCGTTGGCGGCGGCGTGCGCAAAGTTTCCGATATCCGTCGCCTTTTGAATGCCGGCGCCGACAAGATTTCGATCAACACGGCCGGCGTCAATAATCCTGATTTGATCGGAGAGTCTGCCGCCCTGCACGGATCGCAGTGTATTGTGGTGGCCATTGACGCTCGGAGGCGCGACAGAGCTGACCCGAGCAAAGGTTGGGAGGTTTTCACGCACGGGGGAAGGACGGCGACCGGGCTCGATGCTGTTGAGTGGGCCAAGAAGGTGACGGCTCTCGGCGCCGGTGAGATTCTGCTCACGAGTATGGACTGCGACGGCACCAAACAAGGTTTTGATCTGGAACTCACCCGCACGGTCTCGGAAGCCGTATCGGTACCGGTGATTGCCTCGGGCGGTGTGGGTAATCTTGATCATCTGGTCGAAGGCGTCACGATCGGCAAGGCTGATGCGGTGCTTGCGGCCTCGATTTTTCACTTCGGCGAATATTCTGTGCGTCAAGCCAAGAAGTACATGGCCGAAAAGGGCATTACGGTGCGGTTGTGACAAAGAATTGGATCGACGAGGTGAAGTTCAACTCCAACGGGCTTGTTCCCGTGGTGACGCAGGATTTTGAAAGCGGGCGCGTGCTGATGCTTGCTTGGGCCAATGCCGAAGCGCTGCATGAAGCGCAGGTTACAGGGCGAGGGGTTTATTTCTCGCGTTCGCGCGGCAAGTTGTGGCGCAAGGGTGAGGAGTCGGGCAATGTGCAGAAGCTGCACGAAATACGACTCGATTGCGACGGCGACAGCGTGCTCTACATCGTTACGCAAGTGGGCGGTATGGCCTGCCATACCGGACGAGAGAGCTGCTTTTATCGCAAACTTGAAAACAACGAATGGCGCATCACCGATCCGGTCATCGTTTCGCCGGATCGGCTATATGCCAATAAGCACTGAAGACAATGCGTCGGGCCGCCTTCGGGCGGCTTCTTGTTGTCAGGGTACTTTAAAGCCGAAAGTGTGGCACCGGTCGCAGAAGTTGACCGGCTCTTCGTGCATGTAGTGGCAGTTCACGCAATCGAGCTGATCTTGGTAGTGAGGCGAAACGTGCGGATTGGTCGGTTTGACGTTTTTGGTCTTTTCAACCAAGGCCTTGATGTCATGACAGGTCTTGCAGTTGTCAATGGTCGGCAGCTGCGGGTTGGCCTTGTCGGGACCGTGGCAGATCTCACATTTCACGCCTTTGGCAACGTGCCGTTCGGCTCCGGTGGCCGCGTAGCCGCTCGTAGTGACGGCGCACAGCAGAACTGCGCTCAGAGCGACGAGTTTGGCAAAACGCATAAGCAACGCCTTTGTTGAGGAAATCAGAACAAAACGCGGCGAAACGGTTTGAGTAAATCGTTTCGCCGCAATCAATCGGAAGTCACCTTGCGCTGCGGCGCGAGGCCGTCAGCGCAACGGTTCGTCCAGATTTAGGCCTTAGCGGCTTCCTGGCCGGCGATACGACCGTTGACCAGGCAGTCAAGGATGGCGCAGGAGCCCAGACGGACGGCACCGTGCACGCCGGAGGTTGCTTCGCCGGCGGCGAACAACCCCGGAATCGGCTTGCTTGTGGAGATGTCCATCACGCGGCACTGCATATCGGTCACCAGACCGCCCATGCAGTGGTGAACCTTCGGGCTCATTTCGGCAGCGTACCAAGGACCGTCAACCAGCGGAACCTGTTCGGGGTTCATCATGCGGTTGAATTCTGGATCCTTGCGATCCTTCACGGCCTTGTTGAAGGTTTCGACCGTCTTGGCGAGCACATCAGCCGGCATCTTGTAGTCGGCGGCAATGTCGGCCAAGGTCTTGTACTGCTTCACAACGCCGGATTCGAGCAACTTCTTGAGCATGCCCGGACGAGCCACGTTGTAGGACTTCAGGTTGGCTTCCGTGCAGATGGCCACGGCGTGCAGACCCTTGTTCTGTTCAACCATGATGGCGTCGGCACGAACCTTGCGGTTGGCGAGTTCGTCAACAAAGCGCTTGCCGGCCGTGTTGACCCAGAGACCGAATTCGGCAGCGCCGGACTGAGAGAACGTCCAGCCCAGACCCATGCCCTTTTCCTTCGGGCTGTTCCACGGCGTGCACTGGATCCAGTCGTTCTGAACCTGTGCGCAACCGATACGGCTCGTTTCACGCCACAGCTCAGCCGTTGCGCCGGGCTGGTTCGTGGAATCAAGCTTGGCCACAAGCTTCGGGTCCTGCATCATGCGGTAGTCAACGTCACGCGAGAAGCCGCCGTAGCACAGCACCAGACCTTTCTTGACACCGATGGTCTTGACCTTGCCAGAGCCGGCCTTCGGGAAGCGATAGCCTTCGCGAATCTGAACGCCGACCACGCGGCCGCTGTCGTCACGGAAAATGCGCTCGACATAGCAGCGCAGACGCACGGGCACGCCCATCTTCTCAAGTTCCTTGCTAACGATGCCGGAGCCCGAACCGTTCTTCGTGAAAACGTATCGCGGAACGCTGTGACCGCCTTCCTGCCCGATGGCTTCGAGATTGTATTCAACGCCGAGTTCCTTGACTGTCCATTCGTAGTTGGACAGAGCGCTCTTGGCGAGAAGCTTCACTTTTTCGGGCTGGTTCATATAGAGACCGGCAGCGAGCATGTCGGAAGCGAGCAGTTCAGGAGAATCCTTGATGCCGTGCTTGAGCTGCTGCGGGCAACCGGTAGCCGTCAAAATGCCGCCGTTGATGATGGAGTTTCCGCCTGCTGTAGGCATCTTTTCCAGAACGATCGTGTCGGCGCCTGCCTTCTTGGCTTCAATGGCAGCGGCAAGACCGGCAAAACCGGAACCGATCACGACAACGTCATGCGATTCGTCCCATTTTGCGGGGACTTTGGTGGAAGCCTGAGCGGCCGTTCCAAACAAAGCGGTAACGCCTGCAGCGACGGAACCTTTGATCAGGGAACGGCGATTAAGATCCAACTTTTTTGTTTTTCTCCTCTCTCTGTCAGGTTGAGCGACGTCAAATCACTTCGTCTCGGAGTTTTGAGGGCGCATCCTGACTTTATGTATCAGAAGCGGCGAAATGTCGTTTCCTCATTTATGAGAATATTCCGAATGACTTAAGATGGCTTACTTATTTTGTTTAAAGAGGGAGATTCCGAAGGAGTTTAAATTTTTTCCGAAAGACGACGCTTCAAGAGATGGTTATATCCATATGAAAATAAAAGAAATCTTTGATCTATTAGTTCACTTTTTGAGCATAAGAAGTGTTGATTAAAAGCAACGATAAACACTTAAAATATACGAAGAAAAAACACACTGAAAAGTAAGGGTTTTGTCTATTAATAAAAAACGAGAAAGCTTAGCGAAAAAGATGAGAAGAAGCCGTGTGGATCAAACCCTGAATTTCAATTAGTGTTTGATCCAATATAAAAAACAATGTGTCGCAGCCATATAGCTCAGTAGGAAGGGACAAGGATCCGAAAGGGTTGACGTCCCAGGAGATAACGAGATTTAAAGAGAGCAAGGTGGTTTTCGCTTCTGTCATTAAGAAGCAAAAGCTACTTGTTCAGAAGGAGTAAAAAACATGTCTGCGATGCTTCCGCGTTTGTTTGATGACAGTGTGTTTGACGTTTTTGATCCGTTTGCCGATTTTGGCCGCGGTCACAACCGCGTCTTCGGCAAGCATGCTTCGCACCTGATGAAGACCGATATTCGCGAAACCGATACTTCATACAAGTTCAGCATTGACCTGCCGGGCTTCAAAAAGGAGGACGTTTCGGCTGAATTGAAAGATGGCTATCTCACGGTAACGGCAGTGAAGAACCATCAGGACGAAGAAAAGAACGAGCAAGGCACGTTGATCCGTCAGGAACGCTACAGCGGCAGTTGTAGCCGTACCTTCTACGTCGGCGAGAATGTTGACGAGAAAGACTGCAAGGCCGGTTTTGAAGACGGTATTTTGACGATCGAAGTGCCCAAGCAGCCCGCGCACCAGGAGCCTGCCAAACGCATGATCACGATCGCATGATCGGTGTTTGAAATGAAAACCCCGACGAGATGTTCCCGCCGGGGTATTTTTTTGTGTCCGATTGTGGTCAGACGCGTACGAACACGAGGTCCCAAACGCCGTGGCCGAGTCGTTCGCCTCGGGCCTGGAACTTGGTGCAGGGGCGCTCACACAGCGGATTGGCCATCACCGGTGAGAAGCCTTCCGGATGGAGGTTCTTTAAAAGCGGCTCAGCCGAGAGCACTTCAAGCATCTGCTCGGCATAGTTTTCCCAGTCGGTAGCGCAGTGAATGTAGGCTCCGGGCTGCAGGCGGGACGCAAGCAGCGAGACGATTTCCGGTCGGATCAGACGTCGCTTGTGGTGACGCGCCTTGCGCCAGGGATCAGGGAAGTACACATGAATACCCGAAAGAGAATCGGGGGCGAGCATGTCACGGACCACTTCTACGGCGTCGTGCCGGGCGATTCGGATGTTTTCAAGCCCCATCTCGTCAATGCGTTTGCTGAGAGCACCCACGCCCGCAACGAAAACTTCACAGCCCAAGAAGTTAACTTCCGGATGAGCCTGCGCGATAGCGGCCGTCGTTTCGCCCATGCCGCAGCCGATTTCAAGGACCAGCGGCGCTTTGCGTCCGAAGGTAGCTTCGGCATCAAAAGGCTTGACCTCGTACTTGACTTCGTACTTTGGAAAAATTTCCTCGAAAGCGCGTTCCTGAGCCACGGAAATATGGCCGCGGCGTAGCACGAAGCTTCGGATATGGCGGTTTTTGAGCTCCTCGAGCTCTTCGGGGGTGAGTTCTTTGCCGGACATGCTGAAAAAAGAGGAACAGTAGATAGCCAAAACGGACCGTTGTCAGAAGCGGTCCGTTTCGTCGAATCTTGGAGCGGGCGAAGGGAATCGAACCCTCGTATAAAGCTTGGGAAGCTTTCGTTCTGCCATTGAACTACGCCCGCATGAGTCGCTAATTATGCCCAAAACTCTCAAGGAAACCAAGAGCTTGGCAAAAATTCGGCGTCTTTCCAGCTATTTAGAGATAGAACTCATTGGGCTTATGGCCGCCAAGCAATGGTGACAGCCGGGCCGTGATGGCAGCTTTGGCGGCAGCGGGTTGCGCTTTGGCACCCGAAGCGCAGCTGGCTACGCAACGCATACAGTTGATACAGAGGTTGATATCTGTCTTGGACGGATCCTGCGCATCAATTGCGCCAGTTGGGCAAGCGGCAATACACACACCGCATTTGCGGCACATGGCTGTGTCGGTTTCAGGCACAAAAGCGGCTTTGTAGGCCGGGCGGTAGGGACGATTGCCGGGAACGACAACAGGCGATTCGTCTCCTGCGGCGTATTTTTCGCAGACGCGGCGTCCGAAGTCGCGGATTTCAGCGAAGTCATTTTCGTCGGGACGGCCGCGCTCCAGATCGGGCACAAAAACATGCGCAGCAATCGTCGCGGCGCTGGCCAAAACCGTAGCTTCTGCTTTTTCGCACAAATCGTTGAGTTCGATAAGAGCGTCTTCATAGGCGCGTCCGCCGTACACGGCAAAAGTGACGACCTTGACACCCTGCAGATGGGCACGCGCGAGTTTTTCTGCCATCGGTGTCGGAATGCGGCCGGCGTAAACAGGCGCAGCGACGACGGCGACGGAGCCTGCCGGAATTTCCGGGACTTCGGTTTCTCGATCGGTGAGATTGACTTCAATGGCGGCGTTTTGCGAGATTGCGCGGCAGAACGCATAGGTCGTGTCGTAGGTGCTTGAACACGGTGAAAAATAAAGGTGATAAACAGGCATGGCAGTCTCAGGCTTGGGGAAGAAAACGGCAAGGCGCGTTGCGGCTAGGCAGGGCCTCGACAGGACTAAGGATATTCCAAAGCAAAACGCCGCGCGAGTGCGCGGCGTTGCCTGTGGAGGAATTTTTTATCTGTGGCTCATGCGTCGCACCAGCCAGTCGCCGAAACTTTGCATGGCTTGCACGAACACGATGAGGATCACCACCACGGCGAGCATCACGTCGGGCATGAAGCGCTGATAACCGTAGCGAATGCCCATGTCGCCCAGACCGCCGCCGCCGATGGCACCAGCCATGGCCGAGTATCCCACAAGACTTACCAAACTGATGGTAAGGCCCGCTACGATGCCGGGCATGGCCTCGGGCAACAAGACCTTCATCACGATCTGCAGATTGGTAGCGCCCATGGCCTGAGCGGCTTCAATCAGTCCCTTGTCGACTTCTCGCAGGCTGGTTTCCACCAGACGTGCGATAAAGGGCGCAACGGCGATCGTAAGCGGCACAACGGCAGCGGCAGTGCCGATGGAGGTGCCGGCAATGACACGCGTGAGCGGAATGATCGCCACAAGCAAAATGATGAACGGCGTGGAGCGCACGGCGTTGATGATCCAGCCGAGCACTTTGTTGAAAATCGGCATCGGGTGCACGCCGCCGTTGTCGGTGACATGCAGCAAAATGCCCAACGGAATGCCGAAGACGGACCCGATGAAACCCGACAAGCCCACCATGATGACGGTTTCGACGAACGAGTCCCAGAGCATGAGCATCAGATCAGAGGACATGGCTTGTGACCTCCTCAACGGTGACGTTGTGCTTGCGCAGATATTCGAGCAACTGAGAGAAAGTGTCGGTGTTACAGCTCGTCAGAATCGTGAGTGTGCCAAAGCCTTTGCCCTGCACTTCGTCGACCTGCCCCAACAGAATATTGACGTCGATATTGAACATGCGGCTGGCTTCTGAAATCACCGGACGCGTCACTTCGCTGCCTACAAAACTGAGGCGCAGAATGTGTACCGAGCCCTTGTCAAGATCGGCCACTTGTTCGCGTACGCGCTCAAGCATGGAGCCGGGCAGTTCCTGGGCCATGATGTTGCCGATGAGCGCCTTGGTGGTTTCGGTTTGAGGACGACGGAAAACGTCAATCACCGATCCCTCTTCCACGACAATACCTTTGTTCATGACGGCAACGCGATCGCAAATCTGCTTTACCACATCCATCTGGTGGGTGATCATGACGATCGTCAGTCCGAGCTCTTTATTGATGCGCTTTAAGAGCTCAAGCGTGGCAATGGTCGTTTCGGGATCCAGTGCGCTCGTGGCTTCGTCAGAGAGAAGCACGCGGGGATCGTTAGCAAGGGCTCGGGCAATGCCGACACGCTGCTTTTGTCCGCCTGAGAGCTGTGCCGGATACTTATTGCGGTGCTCGCTCAGTCCTACGAGATCAAGAAGCGGATCGACCTTGGCTTTGATCTTGGCCTTGTCCATGCCGATCAGCTCGAGCGGGAAAGCGGCATTGTCGAACACCGTGCGGGAACTCAGCAGATTGAAGTGCTGAAAAATCATGCCGATGTTGCGGCGCGAAGCGCGTAGTTCGGCTTCCGTCATGGTGTTGAGGCATTTGCCGTCGACGGTGACCGTCCCTTCACTCGGACGGTTCAGGAAATTGATGCAGCGCACCAGCGTGGATTTGCCCGCTCCGGAACGGCCGATAATGCCGAAGATTTCGCCTTGTTCAATGTGAAGCGAAACGTCCTTGAGAGCGTAAAAAACTCCGCCTTCGGGAGTGGGGTAGCGCTGCGTGATGTGTTGTAGATCAATCATCGCGCGTGGTCGGAAAAAGAGGACGGCGCGTCAAAAAGATGCGACGCCTGAGTGTAATCCGCGCATTTTATCGGGTTTTGGCCTGTTTTTCTTGAGTATTTCGGCGTAGTCGCTTGTTGTGTCAAAACTCAGGAAGCCGGCGTTTGCTCTTGCGGCTGCAACGCCAGTGTCCACAGACATCCCTTTTTACTCTTTTTGGCGATACGCTCGAGAAAGGCCTCGTGTTCAGCCATTTCATCGGCAGGCACCGTGGCGCGGACAAATAGGCTTTTGTCCGGGATCTGAAAGCCATTTTCGCCGGCTTCAATTGTGTCGCTCAGCAATTCTCCTTGCTTGCGGGTCATGGCGAGATAGACCTCAGCCAAAAGCCGCGCGTCGAGCAAGGCACCATGCAGGGTACGGGCCGAGCGGTCGATCTCATAGCGAGAGCAGAGCACGTCGAGGTTATTGCGAAGCCCCGGGAACATGTCGGAGGCCATCTTGAGACTGTCGGTGACCTTCAGACAATAGTCTTCAATACGCCCCTTGCCCAGACGGCCGAGCTCCATATTGAGAAAACCCACGTCGAAGCTTGCGTTGTGGATGATGAGTTCAGCGCCTTCGATGAACTTAAGGAAATCGTCGACGATGTCGGCGAAAATAGGTTTGTCGGCCAAAAAGGCATTGTCCAGACCGTGTACGTCCACCGCTTCGATCGGCACGTCACGCTCGGGGTTGATGTATCGGTGGAAAAACGCTTCGGGTCGATCGCTCAAAGTGCGACCGACGATTTCTGCGCAACCGATTTCCACGATTCGATCGTCTTTATCAGCGTTAAGGCCTGTGGTTTCCGTATCCAGACAAATTTGACGCATGATGAATCCTAATGCCGGTTATCCGGCGAATTGTGCAGCACCCATATTGGCTAGTTCGTCGGCTCGTTCGTTTCCGAGGTCTCCCGCGTGCCCCTTGACCCAGCGCCAGTCAATGTCAAACCGGCCTGCAAGTTCATCGAGTTTTTGCCAGAGTTCGACGTTTTTGACGGGTTTGCCGTCGGCGGTGCGCCAGCCTTTCTTTTTCCAGCTGTGAATCCAGCCGGTGATGCCGTTGCGCACATAGCTCGAATCCAGATGCAGGATGATCGGTACGGGGCGCTTAATGGCGCTTAAGGCCTCAATGACGGCAGTGAGCTCCATCCGGTTGTTGGTGGTTTGGGCTTCGCCTCCGTAGAGTTCGTGCGAGTGAGCACCAAAGCGCATCAAAACTCCCCAGCCGCCGGGGCCAGGGTTGCCTTTACAAGCGCCGTCAGTCCAGATTTCAAGAACAGTCTGCTGCGTCATTCGAAGTCTTCAGTGATTCGGAATTTTCAGTGTGGCCGAAACAGTTTTGCCGGACTTGGCGGCGGCAAAGTTGACTTTGCCTACGAGCGTGGGTTTGACGCCAACCTTGCGGGCAGACAGCAAAATCACGTTGCTCAGTGTCGGCCACCAGCGGTCTCCGGCTTTGTCAAGCCAGCCGGGTAACCGCACGTTGGCGGAATTTTTGCCGGGGCTTACGGCATACACACCGAAGTTGCCGCCTTCGAGCGAGAGTCCGGCTTTTTGCACAGCCTCTTTGACGGCAATGATCGGAATGCCGGCAGCGCCGTCGGGGAGAATTTTTCTTGTCGGAAAAACCTTCTCGCGCAATGCCCAGCTACCCATCGCGTTGAAAAAAAGTGAGATAAGTAAGCCGTTGGGCGCAAGCACGCGGGCCGCTTCCGAGAGTGTTGTCAATAATTGCTCGGGGTGTCGATCAAATGTGTGCGCGAGCACAATGACATCACAACACTCATCGCCAAGCGGCAAGGCATTGGCCTGCGCGAGCACACGGCAACGGAAGTCGTGGCTGTCTGCGTTGGCGTGCACCGTGTCGTCAATGAGGATGCGGTGCGTAATCGGACTGGCGGCAAAAGGATTCAGAGCCCCGAGGCCGATTTGAAGGGCTCGATCGCCGGATTTGTTGGCAAGAAAACGCGCGCAGGCACCCTCCTCCCAGGCCAGAACGGTTTGGCCTGCGGGGGAGGCGAGAAACGTTTCCCAGGTGACCGAGCGCATATTTGTTGACGGATGCGTCAAGTGATTAGCGACGACCAAAGCCGCCGAATCGGCCGCCCAATTGACCGAGCGCACGCATCATTTTGGCCATGCCACCCTTTTGCATATGCTTCATTACGTCGCGTGTCTGCTCGAACTGCTTGAGCAGACGGTTGACTTCCTGCACGGTGACGCCGGCACCTGCGGCAATACGGCGCTTGCGGCTTGCCTTGATGATTTCGGGGTTGCGGCGCTCTTTGGGCGTCATTGAGTTGATGATGCCTTCGGTGCGGCGGATCTGCTTGGCGGCATCCTTGTCGTTGACGTGTGCGGCAGCTTGCTGGAACTGAGCCGGGAGTTTTTCGATGATGCCCGAGATCGGTCCCATTTTCTTCATCTGCGAAATCTGGCCCTTGAAGTCTTCCAAGTCGAACTTGTCGCCGGACTTGATCTTCTTGGCGAGCTTTTCAACGGTTTTTTGGTCGACCGACTTCTGAACATCTTTGACGAGCGAGACGATGTCGCCCATGCCGAGGATACGACCAGCCATCTGCTCGGGATTAAAGAGCTCGAAGCCGTCGAGCTTTTCTCCCAAGCCGACGAACTTGATGGGTTTGCCCGTGACCATGCGCACCGAAAGGGCAGCACCACCGCGGCTGTCACCGTCAAGCTTGGTAAGCACAACACCTGTGAGCGACAAACGTTCGTTAAAGGCACGGGCCGTGTTGACAGCGTCTTGACCGAGCATGGCGTCGATCACAAAAAGCGTTTCGGCCGGGTTGAGGAAATCGGCCAGATCGCTTACTTCCTGCATCATGGCTTCGTCAATGGCCAGACGGCCGGCCGTATCGACAATAAGCACGTCGTAGAAGTGGCGCTTGGCGTGATCGAGGGCCAGACGGGCGATGTCAAGAGGTTTTTGATCCGGTGTGGACTCGAAAAAGTCTGCGCCGGCCTGAGCCGAAACGGTTTTTAACTGATCAATAGCGGCCGGACGGTAGACGTCAGCCGAAACCGTGAGAACTTTCTTTTTGAGGTTTTCTTTGAGCCACTTGGCGATCTTAGCCGCACTTGTGGTCTTGCCCGAACCCTGAAGACCGGCCAGAAGGATCACGGCCGGGGGCTGAACGGAAAGGTTAATTTGGCGCTCTTTTTCAGGAACGTCGCCGCCGATAACGGCAGTGAGCTCACGTTCCACAACTCCCACCAGTGCCTGGCCAGGGTTGAGATTGCCAACAACTTCCTCACCGAGCGCTTTTTCCTTGATGCGGGCGGTGAGTTCGCGCACCACGGGAAGGGCAACGTCGGCCTCAAGCAGTGCAAGGCGCACTTCGCGCAGCATGTCGCGTGTGTTTTGTTCGGTCAAGCGGGCCTGTCCGCGCATGGTCTTGACAATACGCGAAAGACGGGAACTCAGATTCTCAAGCATGAAAAAAACGGTCGGAAAAAGCGAAAAAATGAAAATAACTTCGAATGAAAGCCCAAACACAATGCAAAGCAGTCCGCTCTTAAGGTTCCTGCGGGGCAGGCTCGACTAGAATCGCATAAAAAAGAGAGGGTGTTTTGCTCAGCAAGCCGTTTGTTTTTCTTATGGGAAAGACGGCAGCTTGCTTGGTTGCGGCAGACACGCGGTCGAATATTTTAAAGCACCGCGAAGTTTGTTTTCCGCGTTTGAAAAATATCCTTTCAGACGTGCTGTTTTTCTTTTTGGGACTACTCTCAGATGGCTCTGAGCGAAATTTTGCTTGTGGTTGCCGCCCTGGCCTACCTGGTTTGCGGCGTGGGCATTGTGAAGGTTTTGAACGCTCCCGAAGCGGTGGCGCCGGCCTGGTTGCGTACCGTCGGTTTCGTGGGTTTTGCCGCGCATGCCGTGGGCGTTCTGATGAATATGTTTGCGCCCGGAGCGATTCGCTTCGGTTTTGGCATGGCTGTTTCGGCGCTGCTGTGCATTTCGGTGGCAATCGTGTTGGTCGAAAGCCTGGTGCACCGCATCAATGGTCTGATGGGTATCGTGATTGTGGTGTCGGCTTTCGGCACAGCTTTGCCGGTGGTGTTTCAGGGTGAGCTTTTCCCGGCACAGGAATGGTCGATTCTCTTTCGCGTTCACCTCTTGATGGCGCTTGCGGCATACAGCTTCATGACGATTGCCGTGGTGCAGGCGATTTTACTCACACGCAAAGAGCGTGAAGTCGCCAATCCGGCGACCCTCAATAAGGGCGGTCTTTTGTCGAGTATGCCGAGCTTGCTCGCGATGGAGCGCATTCTTTTCCGCATTGTGGCTTGCGGTTTTGCCTGCCTCACCTGCGTCTTGATTCTGGGTGCGATGGCTACATACGAACTGCACCAGACCTACTTTATTTTTGAACATAAGACGATTCTGACGTGGCTGTCATGGATCGTGTTTGCCGTGCTTCTGGCCGGCCGCTATTTCCTCGGCTGGCGCAAGAAGAAGGCTCTTTCCTGGTTCTGGGCGGGCATTGTTTTCCTGGCAGTTGCCTATCTTGTGTACCGCTTTATCCTGGACGCGATGATTCACTAGCGAGTCAACCATGGGACGAATTCTCTTTTGGGTCATTCTGATCGTTGCCATCTACGCTGCCTTTGTGTTTGCGCGCAGTCGCCGCAGCAAGGAAGGGGTTCATAAGCAGGTAGGCGGCAAAAAGTCGAAGTTTCCGACAGCCATGATTGAGTGCCCTGAATGCGGCGCTTACTTTCCCGAAGACGAGGCAGTGTTGGGCGACGGCAAGGCATACTGTTCGGAGCGCTGCCGCAAAAAGGCACGAGCACACAGGGCCTGAAATGGTGCCGAACCATGTTTTTGATGCCGAGGGCTGGCTTGAGGGTGTCGAACATCACGCAAGTCCTCATTTCAACGAGCGTCCGGCCGAAGACGCCGAGCCGCATGTGGTGGTGTTGCACAATATTTCGTTGCCTCCGAACTGTTTTGAGACGGGGCTTGTGCGGGATCTCTTCATGGGAGAGCTTGATACGAAGGTTCATCCGGATTTGGCAGATCTCGAGGGGCTTCGGGTGTCGAGTCACTTCTTCATTGAGCGCAATGGCCGTACCGTGCAGTTTGTGGGGTGCGGCAAACGGGCCTGGCACGCCGGCGTGAGCCGCTTTAACGGACGCGACAATTGCAACGATTTTTCGATCGGCATCGAACTTGAGGGCACCGATTTCGTTGCGTTTGAGGACGAGCAGTATCAGGCGTTGGAAAAGCTATTGAAGGCCATTGACGCCCGATATGGTCTTTCGTATATTGTGGGGCACAGCGATATTGCTCCGGGGCGAAAAACAGATCCAGGGCCGCATTTTGATTGGGTGCGTTTGCACAGCGCCCGGTCGGCGTTCGGTAGCCCGCAGTTTGCAGGCGCCGCCGCGCGTCTGCAGTTGAGCATCCTCGAACAATCTTTCGTGCGCGCTTGAGTTTATTTGAAGCCGCGCAGCTTTCACTTATTTTCGGCTTGCTTGTTTTTAACGCGCAGCCTACGGTTATGTACACGATTTTTTCTTTTCTGACCGGCCTGATCGGAAGCCTCCTTTTGTTGCGTGCCTGGTGCTGGACGCTAGCGATCACGCCGCGCGATCCTGTGGTGGGGTTCATTTGGAAAGCCACCAATTGGCTTGTGACTCCTTTCGGCTTTGTGGTGCGGCCTCGCGGAAACTGGGATTTGCCCACGCTGGCGGCAACGGTTTTTGTTGCGTTGGTGCAGGTATGGGCCGGCCGAGAACTGATGGGTATGCCGGAGACGGCAACAGCCTTTATCGTGGCCATCATTGCAATGACATTGCGTTGGCTTGTCAATCTTTTGATCTGGGGTACGATCATCTACTGCATTCTGTCGTTTTTCGCCAACCGCTGGTCGGGCTACATGGCGCTTTTGGGCACATTGCTTGATCCTTTCCTGCGCCCATTTCGCCGTCTTTTGCCGCCCATCAAGGGATTTGACCTTTCACCGATTCTGTTTTTCTTGCTTTTGAATCTGGCGTTGCGTTTTCTGGTGCCCGCCAGTATGGGCTTGTATGTTTTCTGAGAGCATGAGTGAGGTGAGATGACGACAACGACGAACCTGCCTGCCGTCGCAGACGGTGCGGACAATGTGCTTGCCAACGCCGGGCAGGCGGTGATCCACACTTCGGAAACGCTGCTCGGGGATATTGTGGCGCTTTTTTCGGGTACTACCTACGGGCATGTGTTTCTCGCTCAGATCGCAGCCATCGCGTTTGCGGTCTTTGTCGGCCTCGTGGTGCATAAGGTTGCGGGCGCCCGCATCAAGGCACTTACGATTCACATCGGTCGCGAAAACTGGAAGGCCAAGGCTATTTCTCTGTGCCTCAATACGATCAACGATATTCTGTTTTCGGTAACGGCCGCGGCTCTTTTGTCGTTGTGTGTGTGGGGAATCACGGAAACCGGTTTTTTAAGCGAACGCAGCGAACTGGTGCTCGTGCGCGTGGCCTATCAAATCTTTTATGCCTGGGCGATTCTGCTCGTGCTGATGCAGTTTCTCACGCTGCTTCTGGGCGAGCGCATGTTCGGGAAAAGTCTGCGGCATGCCGTTCGCATCGCTTTCTGGGTGCTGGCGGTTTTGCAAATCATTGATGTTTTGCCGGTCATTGTCGATTGGATGCGGGCATGTCAATTGCCGATCGGCACCGATAAGCTGACCGTCTGGGCGCTCATCGTCGGGGTCCTGACGCTTTTCTTGGCGCTGGGCATCGCTTCCCGCATTTCGGGCTTGTGCGAAGCGGCCATCATGAACATGCGCGAGATGGAGATGAATTCTCGTGTCGCGTTGGCTCGGTTATGTCGCGTGGGCTTTTTGATTCTCGGGGTTTTGATCGGTCTGTCGAGCGCGGGCATCGACCTGACGGTGCTCTCAGTCTTTGGCGGCGCCCTCGGCGTGGGCATCGGCTTTGGCATGCAGAAGATCGCATCGAACTATATTTCGGGGTTCATCATTTTGTGCGATAAGTCGATCAAGATCGGCGACATGGTAAATGCCGCAGGTTTTACCGGCATCATCACGCAGATCAACACCCGTTATTCTGTGCTGCGCAACACGTCAGGCGAAGAAATGATCGTGCCCAACGAAAATTTTGTCACGGGCAGCGTGATGAACTACTCGCACACCGACACGTCCACACTTGTGACTCTCGATGTCTCGTGTGCCTACGAGAGCGACGTTGATGAAGCACTGCGCGTTCTCTCAGAGTGTGTGCTTGCTCAGCCGCGTGTGTTGAATGATCCGAACCACAAACCATGGTTTGCTGTCACCGAGTTTGCCGCCAGCGGCATCAATCTGCGTGCAGCTTTCTGGATTGCTGATCCACGCGACGGAACAGTGGTTCTCAAGAGCAACATTTTCCGAGCGGTGCTCAAAGCTTATAACGAGGCGGGCATTGAAATTCCCTACGACAAGCTTGAGGTGACACTGAAGAACACGGCGGCACCGGAGACGCAAGCCGCAGACCAAGCCTTGTCAAAGTAACAAACATCAGACGCAAAAAAGCGGCTCGAGTCGGCCGCTTTTTTGTTGCGAGAAAGAACACGTAACGCTTAACCGAAACGACCGTTGACGTAGTCGCGGGTGCGGGCGTTGGCAGCGTTGTTGAAGATCGTGTCTGTGTCGTCGAATTCGATGAGCTTGCCCATGAAGAAGAAGGCAGTCTTATCCGACACGCGTGCAGCCTGCTGCATGTTGTGGGTTACGATGACGATGCATAACGACTGCTTGAGCTCGAGAATACTTTCTTCAACGCGTTGCGTGGCAATCGGGTCAAGAGCGCTGCACGGTTCATCCATCAGGAGTACTTCAGGCTCTACGGCCAGAGCGCGGGCAATGCAAAGACGCTGCTGCTGACCGCCCGAAAGACCCAGAGCGCTTTCGTTCAAACGATCCTTGACTTCTTCCCACAGTGCGGCTCGGCGCAGACTTTCTTCGACTTTTTCAGCAAGAATCGAGCGACTGCTGATGCCTGCGACGCGCAGACCGTAGGCGACGTTTTCAAAGATGGACTTCGGAAAAGGCGTAGGCTTTTGAAAGACCATACCCACGCGTTGGCGCAATTGCACCACATCGTAATTAGGTGCGTAGATGTCTTCACCGTCCAAAAGAATCTTTCCCTTAAGCGTGGTGTCGCAGATGAGCTCGTTCATGCGCGAGAGCGTACGCAGGAAGGTCGATTTGCCGCAACCTGAAGGCCCGATCAGAGCGGTGACTTCGTGATTGCGGAATTCCAGATTGATGTCAAACAGCGTTTGGGTATTTTCGTAGCTGAAATCAACGTGTTCGGCACGGATTTTGACTTCGTTTTTAGGTTCGGAAACGTTCATTTTTCAATACGTATGGGCAGAGGAAAATGCGCAAAGGCGAACGCAGAAGGATGCACTTTGCCACGGCGCGCGAACTCTTTTCTTTCTTGCGCGGCAGGCGGATGGTAGGTTGGTAACGTGACTGTTTGATGCGTTTTTGATGACAGTTTGATGACAAGGGCAGAAAAGTTTTTGCTGTCATCAAATCGTCACAAAACGTTCGCTTGTTTGTCACAAACGACGTTCAGCATTGCGGTTCTGAAAAGCGCCGAAGAGAAAAATTTCGAAGGTCGGACTTCCGTCGACGTTGAGGCGCTGACAACAAGGGGAAGTCAATGAAGGCCTTCACTCATTGAATTGCAATGAAGGAAAAAACGCAAATGTTCAAGAAACTCTGCCTTACCGCTGCGATGGTTGCTGCTGCGGCCACCTCTTTTGCCGGTGATTTGGTCATCAATGGTTCCACAACGGTTCTGCCTGTGGTTCAGAAGGCCACTGAAGCTTTCGCCAAGACCAACCCCGATGTGCACATCGCCCTTTCGGGTGGCGGCTCCGGCAACGGCGTCAAGGCGCTGATTGACGGTCTTACCAACATCGCCATGAGCTCGCGCGACATCAAGGGCAGCGAAGTGAAGCTTGCCGAACAGCGCGGCGTCAAGCCCTACCGTACGGCCGTCGCCGTGGATGCCATCGTCCCGGTTGTCAACAATGCCAACACGGTGAAGGATCTCACGCAGGAACAGCTCAAGGCCGTTTTCGAAGGCAAGATCCGCAACTGGAAGGAAGTTGGCGGCAAGGATGCTCCGATTGTTGTGGTGAGCCGTGACTCGAGCTCGGGCACGTTTGAAACCTGGGAATCCCTTGTGATGAAGGGTGCCCGTGTAACCCCGCGCGCTCTGCTGCAGACCTCCAACGGTACGGTTGTGCAGACGGTTGCCAAGAATGTGAACGCCATCGGTTATATCGGCATCGGCTATCTCGACAACCAGACCAAGGCTCTGGCGCTCGGCGGCAAGAAGGCGACGGCCGAAGCTGCTAAGACTAAGGAATGGCCGCTTTCTCGTGAACTCTACTTCTTCACGAACGGCGCTCCTGCAGGTGATGCCAAGGCCTTTACGGACTTTGTCGTGTCTCCTGCCGGTCAGAAGATTGTTCAGGAAACCGGTTTCGTTCCTCTGAAGTAATTTAGAGACGGACAGCGTCAGCCGGCCTCGGACGTGCGGCAACAGCTCACCTGGAGTTGCCGCACGAAGGACGCCGGCGGTTTATCAAGAGGCCCATATGCGTTATGACTTTAGAGAAAAGGCTGTTGAAAGCGGATTAGCCGCTTTGGCCTTGCTCTCACTTGCCGTGCTCGCAGGCATTGTGTTTTATTTGTTTCGGGAAGGACTTCCGGTTTTTGCCAGTACTGGTTTTCTCGACTTCATTTTCGGAACCGATTGGTATCCGGTGGGCGATCAGCCCGATTTTGAAATCGGTTCTCTGATTGCCGGCTCGCTTGCCGTGACTTTCCTGGCAAGTCTCTTTGCGGTGCCGCTCGGTCTGATGACGGCGGCATATCTCTCGGAAGTGGCAGCCAATACGACGCGCCGCATCATTAAACCCTTTATCGAACTGCTCGCTGCATTGCCTTCCGTCGTAATCGGCTTCATCGGTATGGTCTTGGTGGCGCCTTGGCTTCAGAACACGCTCGGAATCGCCACCGGTTTGAACCTCTTCAATGCCGCTTTGATGCTCGCCTTCATGGCTGTTCCGACCATTTGTTCGATTGCCGAAGACGCGCTGCATGCTGTACCGCGTTCACTTAAGGACGCGTCACTTGCGCTCGGTGCAACGCCTTGGGAAACACTCAAGAACGTGACTTTCCCTTATGCACTCTCTGGCGTCGGTACCGCCGTGATGCTCGGCATGTCCCGTGCTCTCGGCGAAACGATGGTCGTGCTGATGGTCGCGGGAGGCGCTGCCATTGTGCCTGAATCGATCTTTGATCCGATCCGTCCGATGCCCGCTTCGATTGCCGCTGAAATGGCTGAAGCTCCCTTCGGCAGCCCCCATTATCACGCTCTGTTTGCAACCGGCATTGCGCTTTTCGTGATGACCTTCATCTTCAACGCGATCGCCTTCCGCTTGGCGCAGAAGTACAAGACGCCTGCTGTGTGATGAATTTGAATGAAGGAAAAGCAAAAATGAATCAGCAACAAAGCATTTGCAGTCAGGCTCGCGAAAAGACCCGCGCCAAGCGTGCCGCTACGCAGGTTTTCTCTTTCCTAACGCTGCGTGCGGCGGCCTTTGTGAACTGTGCCGCACTCGTGATCGCCTGTGTGTTTCTCTTTGTCAACGGCATTGGTGCACTTAACATCGATTTCGTGCTCGATTCGCCGCGTGAAATGATGACTTCGGGCGGCGTATTCCCGTGCCTTGTAGGTACTTTCCTACTTGCTGCCGGTGCCATTGCCATTGCATTGCCCTTTGGGGTGGCCTGCGCCGTGTGGCTTAACGAATACGGCAAGCAAGGTCCTGTGGTCGATATCGTTCGTTTGTCGGTGGCTAACCTCGCAGGCGTCCCCTCGATCGTGTTCGGTTTGTTCGGTCTGGCATTCTTCGTGACGGCTTTGGGCTTTAACGTGAGTCTGCTCTCCGGCATCCTGACGCTTGCGGTTCTGACGTTGCCGGTGATCATCAATACGACCGAAGAAGCCCTCAAGCAGGTGCCGCGCTCCTGGCGTGATGCAAGCCTGGCTTTGGGCGCCACAAAGAGTCAGACGATCGGCCGCATTGTGTTGCCTTCGGCTCTGCCCGGCATTCTTACCGGTGCCATTCTGGCAGTGGCTCGTGCCGCGGGCGAAACCAGTGCCGTGATGTTCACTGCTGCTGTTTTCTACACCCCGAAGCTGCCCGAGAGCGTTTGGAGCTCTGTGATGGCGCTTCCCTACCACATGTACGTGCTTGCAACGGCCGGTACTGAAATTGAAAAGACCCGCCCGATGCAGTACGGCACGGGACTGCTTTTGGTTGTCCTCGTGTTTGCCATGAACCTGATTGCCATCTTGATCCGCGACAAGATGCAGAAAAAGCGCCTGGCCTAATCGACGCAGACGCTTTATGTAAAGAACACCTGTTTGAGCACGGGTGCCCGGCCGGACGGAAGCTTTTATGGGCAGCTTCTGTCCGGCCACTTTTTTGTTATCAGGCGGGCATTTCTTCGCCGTAGGTCGCCTTGTAGCGATCGGCGATCTGTTCCTTGGTAGGAGCGTAGTTCTGAGCGCCCGTCTTTTCTACCTTGAAGGAGCCCATGACGGAAGCCAGACGCAACGTCTGTTCCCAGCTCCAGCCCTTGGAAAGACCGTAGAGCAGACCGCCGCGATAGGCGTCACCCGCACCGACCGGATCAACGGCGTTGGGCACGCGGCAGGCGGGAACAGTGATTTCCTTGCCTTCGGTCCAGACGGTCGAGCCCTTTTCGCCGTAGGTGACGATCAGAGCCTTGACGAGATCGGCGATCTCGTCGGTGGTAAGAAGCGTGGCGCGCTTAATGAGTTCAAGCTCATAAGCCGAGGCGGCCAGATACGTGGTCTTGCTGATCAGTTCACGGATTTCGTCGCCGGAGAGAATCGAGATGGCCTGGCCGATGTCAAAGACCACCGGAATGTTGCGCGAGAAGCATTCGTTCATGCGCTGAATCACGGCTTCCTTGCCGTCGGGAGCAACAAGAGCCAAGCCGATTTCGCCTTCGGGGAAGGGGGCTTCATGGGCGCGTGACATGGCGCCCGGGTTGAACGTGGCAAGTTGCGATCCCGTCTTGTCGGTCGTCACAAAACACTGAGCCGTGAAGACATCGTTGAATTTGGCTACCGAGGTTTCGATTTCGAGTTGTTCGAAACGATAGAGATAGTCGGAACCGTCGGTGCCAACAGCACCGGTGACGACGGGGTTGCCGCCGAGCAGCTTAAGCGCGTAGGCGATGTTGGCGGCGCATCCGCCGTAGTTACGCGTCATAGAGTCGGTGACAAAGGTGAGATTGATGTGGTCGAGACTTTCTCGTACGAGGTGATCGCTGAAGCGTCCGCCATAGGAAAGAATGTTGTCGTAAGCGATCGAGCCGCTGATCATGATGCGCATGATGAACCTCGTAATTTCTAAGATTTCAAATAAAAAGCTAAGGCGCGAACAAGTGCGTCTGTACTGGAGTCTATTGATTCTAGCAAGGTCACTAAGTATTGCAGGATGCCTGCGTAAAGGCGGGAGTATTGCAGCTGCCTATCGAATTGAGGAAAACAGGTTTTCATGACTGTTGCCGTCTAACCGTTTGAACGATACGCAGGAGAATTTCAGCAAAAATAATTTCAATACGAAGATATTTGAGGTTGAATTCAAAAAAACAGGCAACACCAGAACGTGTTGCCTATTCTTGCCTGATTGCAGCGACGAAGCGATCAGTTTTGCCGTTGTCCGGCAATACATACCCACCCGTCTTCTTCTCTCCACACAGAAAGCTCGACATTCGGATCCGTCTTGCGATAGACCTCAATTACTTCCTCGGCCTGACGGGCCAGAACGCCTGAGAGTACGAGACGGCCGCCCGGAGCCACTCGGCCGAGCAAAGCCGGAGCGAGCACTTTGAGCGGGTTAGACAGAATGTTGGCCACCACTAAGGAGTAGCGCTCAGCAGGCAAATTCCCCGGGAGCACAAACTTGGCCGTCACTTCGTTGTGTTCGGCGTTAAAGGCCGCGCTTTCAACGGCTTGAGGATCGATGTCGGTACCAGTGACGTTCGCAGCGCCGAGTTTTGCAGCGGCAATCGCCAGAATGCCCGTACCGCAACCGTAGTCAAGAACGGTATCCGTGTTCGTGACATGCGTATCAAGCCACTGCAAGCACAAATGTGTTGTCGGATGAGAACCCGTACCGAAAGCAACGCCCGGATCCAAGCGGATGTTGATGGCTTCGCTCGAGGGCGGTTCGTGCCAGCTCGGAACGATCCAGAGTCGGTCGCTCACCTTTACCGGTGAGAACTGAGCCTGCGTGATGCGCACCCAGTCCTCGTCGGGTACCGTCGTATCGGACTTTACGACTGGCGTTTCGATGCCAAGCGCCTTGGAGGCGATGGCGGCGGCCTGAGTGGCATCGAACGTTTCGTCTGCCAACACGGAAACGATGGAACGGTTCCAGGCAAAGGTATCGGGTTCAGTACCCGGTTCTCCGTAAAGGGGCCTTTCATCGGGGCCGCCCAAGTCGGCATCCTCGATCGAAACGCTCATGGCGCCTGCGTCCATCATCATGTCGGCGAAGTCTTCGGCGGAACGTTCCAGACACAGGAACTTAATCTCACGCAGCATTTTTGGCGTCCTTATGCATCGCGATCCACTCGGCCATGCGTTCTTCCAGATAATGAATGCTGGTGCCGCCCTGGTTGAAGCGACTGTCGCTCATGATCAAGCGGTGCAGATCGATGTTAGTGTTGATGCCTTCGACGAGCGTTTCGGAAAGCGCGACGCGCATGCGAGCCAGAGCTTCGTCACGCGTTTCGCCGTAGGCGATGAGTTTGCCGATCATGCTGTCGTAGTAGGGCGGCACGGTGTAGCCAGCGTATACGTGGCTGTCGAGACGAATGCCGGGACCGCCGGGCATATGCCAACGCGTTACTTTGCCCGGAGACGGACGGAAGGTAAAGCCGTCTTCGGCGTTGATGCGGCACTCGATGGCTGCGCCCTTAAGAACAATGTCGCGTTGCTTGAGACGCAGACGTTCTCCCGCGGCGATACGGATCTGCTCGGCAATGATGTCGACACCTGTTACCCATTCGGTCACAGGGTGCTCCACCTGCACGCGCGTGTTCATTTCAATAAAGTAAAACTCGCCGTTTTCGTACAGGAATTCAAACGTGCCGGCTCCGCGATAACCGATGCGGCGGCATGCTTCCGTGCAGCGAGCGCCGAGTTTCTCGATGAGTTTGCGCGGAATACCGGGAGCGGGGGATTCTTCAACGACCTTCTGGTTTCGGCGCTGCATGGAACAATCGCGCTCACCCAAATAAATCGCGTTTTGGAAGTTGTCGGAGAGAACCTGAATTTCAATGTGGCGCGGATTTTCCAGGAATTTTTCCAGGTAAACCTTATCCGAACCGAACGCGGCGTTAGCTTCCGTTTTCGTCATATTGACGGAAGTAAGAAGCGCAGCCTCGGTACGCACCACGCGCATGCCCCGACCGCCGCCGCCGGCGCTTGCCTTGATGAGGACGGGGTAACCGACTTCGCGGGCAATGCGAAGAATTTCCTTGGGATCGTCGGGCAGAGCGCCGTCGCTACCGGGCACGCAGGGAACACCTGCGTCGATCATCGCCTTTTTGGCGTTGACTTTGTCGCCCATCAGACGAATTGTGTCGCCGCGCGGTCCGATAAAAGCAAATCCGCTCTTCTCAACGCGGTCGGCAAAGTCGGCGTTTTCCGACAGGAAGCCGTACCCGGGGTGAATGGCTTCGGCGTCAGTGACTTCAGCAGCCGAAATGATGGCCGGAATGTTGAGATAGCTTTGAGAGGATTGAGCCGGGCCGATGCAGACACTTTCGTCGGCAAGGCGCACGTACATGGCGTCGGCGTCGGCCGTCGAGTGGACGACGACCGTCTTGATGCCCATGGCGCGGCAGGCCCGCTGAATGCGCAGGGCGATTTCCCCGCGGTTTGCGATAAGAATTTTTCCGAACATGGTTCAGGCGTCAGAAGCTGGATTATCAAGCGATCACAAAAAGCGGCTGGCCGAACTCAACCGGCTGACCGTTTTCGACGAGGATTTCCTTGATGACGCCGTCGTACTCGGTTTCGATTTCGTTAAGAAGCTTCATGGCTTCGATGATGCAGACCGTGTCGCCGGCTTTGACCTTCTGACCGACGTCGGCAAAGGGCTTGGCTCCGGGGCTCGGGGCGCGGTAGAAGGTGCCGACCATGGGCGAATTGATGGTGCGGGTATCTTCAGCAACGGCAGGAGCGGCAGCCGACTCGGAAGCAGCGGCCGGAGCCGGGGCGGCAGCGGGAGCTGCGGCAACCACAGGTGCGGCAATTACGGCGGGAGCGGTTGCGGCCACAGGGGCGGCACCGACGCGATTGACGATTTTGACGCGATCGTCGCCTTCGGTGATTTCAAGTTCGGCAACGCCGCTTTCGCTAACGAGATCAATCAGTGTTTTAAGTTTGCGAAGATCCATGATGTACGCTCTGGATAGAAAAAACGGTGGGAAGCAGGAAATGCGAAAAGACAGTGCTTGAAGCGTTCCCCGCAGCAAACAAGCTCTGATTTGGTAGCCTATTTGCGGATTATGCGCCCAATTGTGCTTAATTCCTACTAGTTTTGACGCATCTTGGGCTATCTTTTTGCCCAAGTTTGTAGCGCATTGTAGAAAGAAAAAGATCAAAGAAACGAAAAATCATCCTCTCGGATGATCTTCGGTTACGAATTTGCACGATTTTCGAGGAACTTTCGGAGATTTTCGGAGCTGATGCGGCCTTCGGCTTCCCATTCGGTTTGATAATCATCCTTTTTGCCGCGCGCCGGATTGCTGCGCGCCAATTGAGGGGCAAGTACGTCGATGCGCACGGCTTCCATATTGCCCTGCCACGGCAGCACGAAACCTATGGATTCATCGGCGCGACCAAAAGCGCTTGCCTGCGGATCTAGCGCTTCGAGATCAAATCCCTCGTCCATCAGAACGGCTAAAAGCGACTTGACGTCGTCGGTAAAGACTTCCAGACAAATCGGAGAGTCTTCGGTGGCCGCGCCGTTTAGGACGGCTCCGGTGAGATAGGCATCAAAGCCCTGAAGATGCTCAAGAACGGCCAGTGCTAGCTTGCGTTTGGTAAGCAATGTTTGAGCGTGAGCCTCTGGAGCAAATAGCGCATAGTGCGCACGCACGGCTGTTTCGATTTCGTCGGAAGCGGGCAGCGAGTTGCCGGGCAGAGACCGCGGACCGCCGCATTCTTCAACGGCTCGAGCGCGGGCAGCCGGCCACGATAGTCCAGAATCGACGATGTAGGCGGCAATGCGCTGAGCGAGTTCAACGCGTGTGCGCGAAGGCTCATTGGGAAAATCAAAAGCCATATTATTTGGCGTAGACGGGAGTGACGATGCAGCGAGCCGGCGTCACATTGGTCTGCATGCTGAAGCGCACTGTAATCGAGCGGTCGGCGGCAAGACTTGCGGGCGGCGGATTGCTCAGGTATTCGGCCGGCGTGAGCGTCTTGTGCATCAGTGTGGTGTCGGCGTCGTCAACGAGCTCAATGTCAAGCGACGGAATGGCCTGCGGCATGTCAGAGCCGTTGATAAGCGTGATCTCCAACTGGTAGTTGCCCGATTCGTCGAGCGCGCGCAGATTGGTCTTACTCACCACGAAAGCCGAAATGTCCGAAAGGTAAAAACCCGGGCAGGGAATCTTGCTGCAAACGTTATTAAAGATCGGCGTCGTTTGCGGAAAAGCGGCGATGATCTTTTGATTGAAGATTACAGCAAGGGCAGCCGCAAGAATCATCAGCAGCAAAACAGCTGTAAAGACGCTGGCAAAAGCGCCTGTTCGGGCACGCGCACGAGGTGCGGGATCCGAGAGCGTCTCGGCCACGCGGATTTTGCGGGCCTGAGTTGCCTGCGGCTTGGTCTTGGCCGGAATGATTCTGGCAAGCGACGCGTTAGGCTTACTTACCTGAAGCTCTTCGCCGGGCGTCATGCTGTGCAGCCGCAAAAGCTGATCGTTTTCGGCCGGCGTTTCGTTTTTCGGAGGCTCGGCCATCGTCTGAGATTCGGCGGCTGTTGCCGACGGTTCGATCTGAGGCGCCGGTGTGCTTGCGGGGGCTGCGGCGAGAGCGGTTGCTTCCGGTGCCTTCGCGGGCTTATCAGACGACACTGTGGCGGCAGGTTTTTCTTGTGATTGCTCGCTCACAAGATTGATGCTGGATATTTCCGCGGGGGCCGGTTCGGTGGACTTCTCCTGAACAGCCGGAGACGGTTTCATTTCGGCTGCAACCGGTTCGGGAGCGGGCGTCGGCGCAGGTTTTTCGCTTTCAACGGCGAAAACGGGCGCCGGAGGAAGATCAGGGAAACGTTCCTGCGGGACTTCAAGCAGGTGACAGGTGGCATCGAAACTGTGCTGGCAGGCTGAACAGCGCACCGGGCCGCGCTCTGCAGTATCCCGGTCGGGAAGACGCCAGACGGCGCCGCAATACGGGCAACGAGTGACAAATGCCGTGGACATATCAAAAAAACGAATGAACAATAGAAATGAGTGTTGATGAAGAGCCGTAAGTGCTCCGATGTCAAGCCGAACGATTGTACAGAAACTTATCGACAAGCCTTGAAGCCACCGTTCGAGATGCTTCCTTTCGACCTTATCAAAGAAAGGCGGCGGCAAAAGCTAAAATTCGAGGCAGTGTTGCATCGTTGCCTTGAGTCAGCGGTGCTTTTTTAGGAAAAGGCTTTTGTCTTTATGCACATTCATATTCTCGGTATCTGCGGCACATTTATGGCCGGTGTAGCGCGTCTGGCCGCAGCTGCGGGTCACAAAGTAACGGGCAGCGACGCTAACGTTTATCCGCCGATGAGCGATCAGCTTAAGGACGCGGGCATTGAGCTTACGCAAGGCTACAACGCGGAAGATATCTCCATCAAACCCGATTTGTGGGTGATAGGCAACGCCATCGGACGCGGTAACCCGCTTTTGGAAGAGATTCTCGATCGGGGTGAACCTTATACATCGGGGCCGCAGTGGTTAAGCGAAAATGTACTCAGGGGCCGGCACGTGCTGGCTGTTGCGGGTACGCATGGAAAGACCACTACGAGTTCAATGCTCCTGCACATTCTGTCCAAGGCAGGCTTGGAGCCCGGTTGGCTGATCGGCGGGGTGCCGTTTGGCACGCACGCCTCGGCAGGCTTTGGCCAGAGCAAGTATTTCGTGATCGAAGCCGACGAATACGACACAGCCTTTTTCGACAAACGAAGCAAGTTTGTGCACTATCGTCCGTCAACGGCGATTCTCAACAATCTTGAGTTCGATCACGCAGACATTTTTGAAAACCTGGCCGCCATCGAAAAGCAGTTCCATCATTTGGTGCGTACCATTGCCCGCAACGGTCTCGTGATTGTCAACGCCAAAAGCGAAGCGCTTGGTCGTGTACTTGCGATGGGCTGCTGGAGCCGTGTTGAACAGTTCAACTCTAATGCCGGCTGGAGCGTGGACGATGATCGTGTGGTGAGGTTGGGCACGGTTGTGCAGGGGTCGCTTGCGGAGATGCCCGCCGTGGGCGTGCACAACGCGCAAAATGCTCTGGCTGCCATCGCCGCCGCGCATGACATCGGTGTTGAACCGAAAAAGGCCATCGAAGCGCTCAAGAGTTTTGAGGGAGTTGCTCGACGTCTGGAAGTCAAAGGTGTGCAAAACGGAGTGACGGTTATTGATGACTTTGCACATCATCCGAGCGCCATTGAAGCGACGATCGCGGCTTTGCGAGGCAAAGTCGGGCGCGGTGCTCGCATTCTGGCCGTTTTCGAACCTCGTAGCAACACGATGAAACTGGGCACCATGAAGGATCGCCTGGCTGCAAGTCTTAAGGATGCCGACCGCGTCTTTTGCTACAAAGGTAGGGGTGTCAACTGGGATCCGGCCGGAGCATTGCTTCCTTTGGGGGGTAAGGCAAGCACTTTTTCGGGTGACATTGATGCACTGGCTCAGTTGGTGGCAAACGACGCCAGACCTGGCGACACCGTGCTATGCATGAGTAACGGTAGCTTCGGCGGCATCTGCGGCCGAATTCTCGAGCATTTGAAGAGTAACGGAGAAGGCCGTTGACTCAGACTGTTTTGTATTTGCATGGCTTTTTGTCGGGGCCCGGTTCAAAAAAGGCTTGCGTGTTGCGCGACTTGTGCGAAGCCAAGGGCGCAAACTTTGTGGCGCCCGACCTCAATATGTCGCCGGAAGATGCGGCCTCTTTGATCTGGTCGGAGTACGAGAAGGCTACAGTCGTTGGGGAAGTGGCTGTGGCGGGCGCCAGTCTCGGTGGCTTTTATGCCGCCTGGCTTGCCGGTCGTACCGGAATTCGTGCCGCGCTTTTAAATCCGGCGGTTGAGCCGTGGGACATTGTCAAGCTCTACAACGGCGAATATAAGTCGTTTACGGGGGACAAAATCGTGCGAGTGACACCCGACTACGCCGATCAGCTGCGAGCACTTGATGCCGCACCTTTTGCCGATCCGACTCGTGTGCTTATGGTGCTTTGCACGGGAGATGAAGTGCTCGACTGGAGACGCGCCGCCACGCGTTTTTCCGACGTGCAGAGCATTGTGATTGACGGCAGTGACCATCGGATCTCCTGTTTTGAGGAATATGCTGCTGCTGTGCGCGACTTCCTGCTTGCCGGCTCCGATCGGTTCTGAATTAGACAGAAGAATTTAAGAAAGCCAACTCGATGTACTTGTTTTTTGAAGAGGCCGGAGACTTTAAGGCCGGAACGGTTCTGAAGAAAGACGGAACCAATTATCAAGTCGAACTCACGACGGGGCGTCGCTGCAAAGTGAAGGCCAACCATGTCTTTTTCGAGTTCGAGTCACCTGCAGCCGCGACCTTTCTGACGCAGGCGCAGGAGGCTGCGACCGATATCGATCCCATGTTCCTGTGGGAAGTGGCGCCTGACGAGGAGTTCGGTTACGAGTCGATAGCCGCTGAATATTTTTCTTCCGTGACGGCGGTGCAAAAGGGTGCCGCTCTGATGGCGCTGCACGCCAATCCTGTCTACTTCTACCGCAAAGGGCGCGGCAACTACAAAAAGGCGCCAGAAGACATTTTGCAGCGCGCACTGCAGGCTGTCGAACGTAAGCGTCAGGAAGAGGAACGTCGTAAAAACTTGGCTGCGCAGATGGTTGCCGGAGAATTGCCGCAGGATATTGCCGGTCGTGTTTACGAGCTGCTTCTGAAACCGGACAAAAACAGTACGGAGTGGAAGGCTCTCAACGATGCCGCAAGCGAAGTCCGCATGAGTCCGTTGCGATTGATGATGAAGCTCGGCGCCGTGCCCGACGCCTTTACCTGGCATGTCGAAAGCTTTTATCGCACGAATTTCCCCAAGGGCAAGGGATTTAATCAGGCCGCCAGTGAGGTGCCCGCGGCACCCGGTGATCTTCCCGAAGCAGCCGTCGAGGCGTTTTCTGTTGACGATTCGTCGACCACGGAAATCGACGACGCAGCCAGCGTCACGCACCTTGATGGCGGCAGGAGCCGCATTGGTATTCACATCGCAGCGCCTGCACTGATCATGCCTCGAGGAAGCGTTGCCGACGAGTCGGCCCGCAGCCGCATGTCAACGGTCTATGCGCCCGGCATGAAGACAACGATGCTTCCGGAAAGCTGGATCGAACGCACCAGCCTTGACGAAGGCAAGTGCGTGCCCTGCGTGTCGCTCTATGTGACCGTTGACGATGAAACGATGGCGGTGCAATCCACCGAAACGCGCGTGGAGAAAATCACCGTCAAGCACAATTTGCGCTACGACCTGATTCATGAGGAAGTCACGCCTGAGGCGATTGAAAACGGAACGCTGACGGTGCCGTGTGCGCACGAAATCGGCTTTTTATGGCGGTTTGCCAAAGCCCGTTTGGCCGAGCGAGAAGAGCGCCGCGGACGCCCCGAACAGACTGGACGCATTGATTGGTATCTGGAACTTGAAGGCGAGGGAGAAAACCTGCGCATCATCCGCAAGGGCCGTGCGCGCGGTGAGCCTCTTGACTTGATGGTGGCCGAACTGATGATTTTTGCCAACAGTACCTGGGGACTGTGGCTTGAGGAATGCAAGACGGCAGGGATTTACCGCAGTCAGCGTATGGGGCGCGTGCGCATGAGCACAAGTCCCGGCCCGCATGACGGCCTGGGTGTGGTGCGCTACGCCTGGTCCACTTCACCGCTTCGCCGTTATGTGGATTTGGTCAATCAGCGTCAGATTATTTGTGCGGCGGCCGGGACGGCTCCGGCTTACATGGGTAACGACTCGGACTTCTACACCATCGTGAGCCAGTTTGAGTCGGTCTACGAGGCTTACAGCGAATTCCAACGCAAGATGGAACGTTTCTGGTCGCTTAAGTGGATCGAGCAGGAAGGCTTGAAGGAAATCGAGGCCGTGGTTATCAAGGGCGATCTGGTTCGCGTAGAAGGTTTGCCGCTGGTGCAACGCATTCCCGGAATGCCTGAGCTGGATCGGGGGCGCAAGGTGTTGCTCGGTGTTCTCGGATTCGACTATATCGACGTGCTTTTTGAGGGCAAGCTGTTGGCGGTCTTGGACGAAACCGACGAGGAAGCGCTTGAAGAGGGCGACGGCCTTGAAGATGAAAGTCAAACGTCCGAGGAGCCACAGACCGATAAGACGGCCGAGCAAAATGAGCCGGTAACCGGACAGCCGACCGAAACTGCCTGCGTCGAGCCGCCAAACGCTTAAAATCAAGTAAAGGACTCGCGATTCGCAGTTCCTGTGAGATTGGCTACCTGCGGGAGGATTGTATGGATAAATATTTTGTGATCGGTCATCCGGTTAAGCATTCGCTGTCGCCAGAAATCCACAAGATGTTTGCCGCGCAGTTTGACATCGAGATGAGCTACGAGACTCGTGATTTCGAGCCCGGCGGCTTTATCGAAGGCATGGCGGTTTTGCGCCGCGAGGATCACCCCAAGGGTGCCAACGTGACGCATCCCTTCAAGATGGATGCCTATCAGTATTGCGACGAAGTGACGCCGCGTGCGCGCAAGTGCGAGGCTGTCAATACCCTTATTTTCGACGGCAATCGCGTTTTGGGCGATACCACTGACGGCAAAGGCTTTGTGACGGATGTGTCTCAGCGTTGCGGCGCGTCGCTTACCGGTGCCCGTGTGCTCATTTTGGGGGCAGGCGGAGCCGGACGCGGATTGGCGGCTGCTCTTCAGGAAGAAGGGTGCGCACGCATCTATCTCGCTAACCGCACGCCTGAGAAGGCTCATTCCGCCGGTGCTGCGCTTGGCTGTGCATCGGGCAGTTTCGTGGATTTGATCAGCGAGAAATTCGACATCATCGTCAATGCGACGAGTGCCGCGTTCTCCGGGGCGGCTCCGGCTGTTCCCAATTGCGTCTTCTCCGAATGCTCGCTTGCGGTGGATCTGACGTATGCGGCTTTGCCGACGCCCTTCATGCAACTGGCGAAAGAATCCGGGGCTGTTCGCGTTGAAGACGGCTTGGGCATGTTGGTGGCGCAGGCGGCTGAAAGCTTTGCGCTTTGGACGGGACGTATGCCGGACACCAAGCCGGTTTACGAAAAGTTGCGTGCAGCATTTGATGCCAGCGTAGCGCTTTGATTGCCGGTATTTGGCGAAAAATTCAACGGCGAGTTTCTTTTGCGGAGGCTCGCCGTCGTTTTGTTGCGGAAACCGATGGTTCGTTTTGCGACTTGATAAGCCACTGTATCTTCAGGTTGTGAGCTGTAAAGGTAACTGTCTAACGATACAGTTAACTGTATGGAGAACTGTATGCCATACAGTTCGACTGCCTTGATGAGGAGGAACCTTTGTCGCCTTCGAGTTGTGTTTTTGCCTAACTTCTGAAGAAGTAGCGGCGGCAGACGCTGATCTCGGCGTACAATGCCGCCCGTAAGCTTTTTTCAAGATGCGCCGACTGTCTGACCGTGCAGGCGGCGTTGCGCCCATACTGTTTAAGCGATTGCGGTCAACGATTCAAAAAGGCACGCCTTTCGAAATTTCCCTTCAACCACTTTTCGCGGTATCCGCACAAGGAGAAACGCAGTGACAGAGCCCGACGACAAAAAAGAAGAGCTCTTGACAGCAGACGACGATCTCCTGTCGCGCGACCCCGAAGTGGCCAATCGCGCACTTGAGCGCATCTCACAGATCTTTGAAGATCAGGAAGACAGAGGCAAGGTCTCGGGCAACGATCCCGAGGAACCCGATGCCGCTGCGTTGGATCTGACGGCAGAGACGGAACTCACCGATGTTCTGAGCGACCTGCATCCTGCCGATATCGCCTACATTCTCGAAGCCTTGCCGCCGGAACAGCGTCTGGCGGTTTGGAACCTTGTGCGTCATGAGCACGAAGGTGACGTTCTGGTCGAAGTGAGCGAAGGCGTTCGCGAGACCCTGATCGACTCGATGGATCGCGAAGAACTCGTTGACGCCGTCGAAGGGCTCGATACGGATGAGATTGCGGACCTGGTTGATGACCTGCCGCCAGATGTGGTAGCCGAGGTTCAGGAAGGTTTGTCGCATGAAGAACGCGCGCAGTTGCGTGCGGCGATGAGCTATCCGGAAGACAGCGTCGGTGCGCGCATGGACTTTGAGATGATTTCGATTCGCCAGGACGTCTCTCTTGAAATCGTCCTGAAGTTCTTGCGTCGCTTTGAGTCGCTGCCCGATCATACCGATCAGCTGTTTGTGGTTGATCGCCAGGGAAAATTCCTGGGCGCGTTGCCGGTGGCGCAGATTCTGGTGCATGAACCCTCGCGCTCAGTGTCCTCTCTGATGCAGTCGGATATTCTCACGCTCAATCCGTTGGATGATGCGAGCGACGCGGCACAGGCCTTTGAGCGTTACGACTTGGTGAGCTCGCCCGTGGTGGATGAGGCCGGACGTTTGGTGGGTCGCCTGACGGTCAATGAAGTCGTCGACGTGATTCGAGAAGAAAGCGCGGAAGACGCCTATGCAGCCGTCGGTCTGGATGAAGAGCAGGATATTTTCGGCAGCGTATGGGATTCGGCTAAGAGTCGCTGGGTGTGGCTTGGCGTCAATTTATGCACGGCATTTTTTGCTTCGCGCGTCATCAGCGCCTTTGACGGTACGATTTCCAAGGTCGTGGCGCTGGCGGCATTGATGCCGGTGGTCGCCGGCATGGCCGGCAATTCGGGTAATCAGACGCTGACGCTCCTGGTACGTTCCATGGCTATGGGGCAAGTGACGGACGCCAACACGACTCGACTTCTGAAAAAGGAGATGTTGGTGGCGTTGTTAAACGGCCTTGTGTGGGGTGTCATCGCGGGACTTTGCGTCTGGGGGCTGTACCACGACAGCGCGCAGGGTATGATGCTCGGCGGCGTGATGGCCTTGGCAATGCTTCTTAACATCGTGTTGGGCGCTGCCATGGGTTTGGCCGTTCCGTTGGTGCTAAAAGCCCTCAACAAAGATCCGGCCATGGGCGGGTCCGTTCTCCTGACGTTTATGACGGACTCGGGCGGGTTCCTTATTTTCCTGGGACTTGCCTCGGTGTTTTTCCAATAGGTTCGTTGCTCAGGTGTGTCTGAGCGGCAACATTTTTTGCAAAGAACTGTCAGCAGTTGTAGCGGCCAGATTTGGGCAGTAGCAACTTGCCGCATAAACGCTGTCCAAAATGATGCGGACGCGGTAAAGTCACAGTAAGAAATCAGGTCTGAGTAACCGTTGCTTCGAACTTTTGAGGCGACGAGAACATGAGAAAAAAGATGAACAAGAAAATTGCAGCATGCGGTGCTTTGTCCGCCGCTCTTTTGCTTGCGGGTTGCGCCAACGACGGCACGGCGTATCGCTCCGACGTCTATTGGGCTGGTCAGGTCAATCAGGCTCAGGAAGTGAAGACGGTTCAGATCATCGCTGTGATGCCTGCGCGGGTGACCGTTGATAACCGTCGCGATCGCAGTGACTCGGCTACGATGGGTACCATTCTTGGCGCTCTGGCGGGTGCTGCGGTGGGCGCCGTCGTGAGCGATTCGCCCGATGCTGTGGTGGCCGGTACCGTGGGTGGTGCAGCGCTTGGCAATGTAGCCGGCAAGGGCTTTAGCGGTCGGTCGGAAAACTTCGTTGAGGGGGTGCAGATCACGTTCCGCTACGATGACAAGATTTTTAACTCCGCTCAGGTTGGCCGTGTTTGTGAATACAAGACGGGAACGGCCATCATGGTTTCTCCGGCGCCCAACGAAACGCGCATTCAGCCTAATAATCCCTACGGTTGCGGATCCTCGAAGTGATTTTTTGGGGTAAATGAAATGAAAAAGATTCTGCTTGCGGCTTCTCTGGCAGCCGTCTGTTCCTTTGGCTGGGCTCAGACCGGAGAAGTACCGCCTGACTACCCGGCGCAGGCCGCGCAGTATCAGACCAATCCCGTGGACGCCCAGATTGAAGCTGTGCGTCGCAATTACGAGGATGTCAAGGCGCGTGCGCAGATGCGTCTGGACGCCGAGAAGCGAGCCAAGGAAGAACGTGAAGCGGCTCAGGCCAAGGTAAAGGCTCGCGAAAGAGCTCGTGCTCAGGCTGCCGCCGACGCCCGGGCAAAAGAAGCGGCACGCAAGGCAGCGAAGCAGGAAAAGTACCAGGACGAGGAGCGCGAGCTTGAGCTTGAAATGAAGCGATTGGACGTGCGTTCCAAGAAGAGCGACATTGAAACGAAAGAAGCGATCAACCGTGAGAAGGCACGTCGCGCCAACGAAATCGTCGAGCGCATGCTGGAGTCCGATTCACCGGCTAAAACACGCGAGCGCTCCTATTGAAAAGAGCGTTCGAAAGCGCAAATCGTCGAAAGCTTATTCCCCGAAGAGTTTTCTGAGCTCGTCGGGGATTCCTTTTTTAGTGGGCTTGGGAGTGTCAGCGAGAGCCTTTGACGAGAGTTCGGTTGCCGAATACTCTTCTTCGATGACATCGCGGTAGTAACTCAGCGGTTCGGCAGAACACAAAAAGCGCTCGGCGACTTCATTGCCAACGTTTTCATAGCGCAGAACGCGTTTGGTGTCGAACTCAATGTCCAGAGCACGAGTGACCGGATCGTAACCGGCAGAGACAATGCCTCCGCGATGAATAGGCTTTCTTCGCATGGATTTCTCCGGATGACTGCGGCACAAATGCCTTCCTCGATTATAGGGCCGCGGCACCGCTACAATGCATGGGCATTCCCTTAGTTCCATTTAATGAATTCTGAAACCCCATGGCCGACACCATCACTCATCCGGACGCCCGCATTGCCAAGCTTGAGGAGCTTTTTGCTTCGTTGCCCGGTCTGGGGCCGCGTTCGGCTGCTCGTTTGGTGTCGGATCTTTTAACGTCGCGGCGAGCAGAAGCGCGAGCGATCAAAGATGGGTTGGAAGAGACGCTAGCTCGCGTTCATCACTGTCCCCGATGCCATACGCTGACGACAGAACCGGTGTGCGACTTCTGTTCGGACGCTACACGCGACAATACTCGCCTGTGTGTGGTGGAAAGCGTGGCCGATCAAAAGGCGCTCGAAGCAAGTCTTTCCTATCGAGGGGGTTATTTCGTGTTGATGGGACGCATTAACCCGCTGGAAGGAACGGAGCCCGAACGGCTTGGCGTGTCGATGCTGCTGCAACGCATTCATCAGGATCAGGTGAGTGAATTGATTTTGGCGACGAGCTATACCCCGGAGGGCGATGTGACGGCACACATGATTGCGGGGATTGTCCGAAAACACTTTCCCGAGGTACGCGTAACGCGTTTGTCCAAAGGACTGCCCACCGGGGTGGAACTTGAATACGCCGATGTGGCTAGTATCGCTTCGGCGGTATTCTCGCGGCGATGATATTTGTCAATCTTCCTTCAGATATTGAAGCGAAGGCAAAAATCGCTCGTCTCAGTGCGCGCTAAAGTTCAAAGATATTGTTCGAAAACAAAGTTTTTTGACGTTTTTAGCGGGTGCGTGAAATGCTCGAAGCGGTATTGCATTCAGCCGAAGCGGTTCTAGTTCTGTTTTCCATCGCGTTTGTCGGCTTTGAGACCTCGCGTCGAGGGTGGTATACCGAAGACAGTCGGCGCTTGATGGCGCGGCTGGTGAATCTGTGTCTGCCGCTCTTTCTTTTTTACAACGTCACATCCAAATTTACGCACGAAGATCTGATCAGCGTGCTGCAGGTCGCGGGGCTTCCCTTCCTGACGGTGGGCTTTAACTGGCTTGTATCTGTGGCAATCGTCAAAATGGGATGGGTGAGAAAGGAGATTGCCGGCGCCTTCATCGCCTGTTTTACGGGAGCTACGGTCACCTTCTTGGGTATTCCGGTGATCTCGATTATGTTCGGAGAAGCGGCCATCGGTTATCTGCTGGTTTACTTTTTTGCCAACGTGATCTTCATCTGGACAATCGGGCTTTATGGCATTCAGCTCGACGGCGTGCATCGAGCCGGACGCGCGCAACCGCGGCTCTTTTCCATGCGCAGCATCAAGATGTTTTTCCAGCCGCCGCTACAGGGCTTTTTGTTGGGCGTCCTCTTTGTGGTGTTGGCTTTGCCCGTGCCCGATCCCATTGCGATGATCACGCGAGATTTGGGACGGGTTACATCGCCTCTGGCACTGGTTTTCATCGGGATGACCATTCAGCACATCGGCTTTGAAAAGATCAAGCACATTCCCAAGGAGGTGTGGCTGATTCTGTTTTCGTGCTTCGTGTTACGTCCGGTTGTGATGTATTTCGCAACCGGTTGGGTTGATATGTCGAACGAAGCTCGTCAGGTCTTCATTGTTTCTTCGAGTATGCCCGTGTCCTCCGTGATCGGAGTGCTGGCTAAAAATTACGGTGCCGACGAGGAGTTCTGTTCGGAAGCCATCGGCATCTCGACGCTTGCTCTTTTGGTGGCGTTGCCTTTGGTGCTCACCTTCGCGCGTTTGGTATAACAAGAAGCCGCCGAAAAGCCTTTTCTTCGGGCTTCGACGGCTTTCGATGACAGCGGCAACACTGAGCCGGTATTGCCGTTTGCCGTGATTACTTCAGGATTGCCGGGATGATGTGTGTCCAGACTTCCAGAGCCGGATCAAGGTCGGATTCCTTGATGTCGAACGTGGAGGTGTGATGCCCTGACGGACGATCCGAACCCCACAGGAAGAAGGCGGCTTTGCCGCCGTGCGCTTGCACGCGGCGCGCAAGAATTGTGGCGTCTTCGCTGCCGCCGAAGTTCAGAGCCTTGTCAACGACCGTGATGCCGGGAGTAGCGCGACCGGCCGCGTTGAGAATGTCAACGAGTTCCTGATCGGCCGTGAGGTCAACCGCTTCGCCCATTTTGCGCATTTCATAGGTGACGCCGAAGCTCATTGCGATGCCTTTGCAGATATTGGTGACCTGATCGACCATGTATTGGTTGATTTCGCCCGTTTCGCCGCGTACTTCAAGCTTCATGACGGCTTTGCTCGGAATGACGTTGCGGCCTTCGCCGGCGATGAGTTGACCGATGTTGATGCGGGTCATGCCGCCGGAGTGGCGAGAGATGCCCATCATTTGAACCGTAGCGTTGGCAGCCGCCGTGAGCGCATTGCGGCCTTCCTGCGGGCAGGCGCCGGCATGAGCGGGCTTGCCGTGGAATGTGACGTCAAGCTTGGTGGTGCACAGATAGCCATAGAGATTGGTGGCAATTTCACCCGATTTGGCGCTCATGGCTACGTGCGAGCCGAGGAAATAGTCGCAGTCGTCGAGAATGCCGCTTGCAGCCATGCCGGCGGCACCGCGCACGCCTTCTTCGGCGGGCTGGAAAAGAATCTTGATTTTGCCCGAGAGCTTGTCCTTGTTGTCCATTACCCAGTGGGCCACCGCCAGTCCCATTGACATATGAGCATCGTGGCCGCAGGCGTGCATGAAGCCCGGATTTTTGGAAATAAAGCCTTCCTTGGCAGGTACGTGCGTATCGTCCGTGCATTCGGTCACCGGCACGCAGTCAATGTCGAAGCGAATGGCAAGCGTCGGACCGGGGCGACCGGTATCGAGCACGGCCACGCAACCGGTGAGCTCTTCCATTTCGGACAGGAGCTCCTCGCTTACTCCGTTGCGGCGGGCGCGTTCCAGACCGGCTTTGACGACGGATTCTTCACGGCCGAGGCAGGCTTCCGGGGCGACCACTTTGCGGCCTGTCAAAACGTCGTAGCCGTAGCCGCGAAGTGTGGTGACGAGAAAGGCCGTCGTGGTGAATTCCGACCATCCCTCTTCAGGGTTCTGGTGCAACTGACGGCGAATGTTGATCAATTGATCGTGATAAGCGCTGAGCATGTCGACTTGCTCCTTTTCAAACAAAAACGCACGCGCAAAACACCTTTCGGCAACCGGCGCATCAAGCGGCGCCGAATCGAAATGCAACGATGCACGAGCGCGGTCAGAGATCGGACGAGGCCGCACTCTGTACGAAAGAATAATAGGCCTTCGGCCGGCAATGAAGCTACCGATGGTTTTGAAAAGAAAAATACCTCAAAAGAGGCAGTCGCAAAGGCGCTTTTATGGCAAAGATTCGCATTAAGTCAAAAATTCGTGACACCTTTTCAACTGTATCCGTGTTTTTCGAATAATAATAAAGAGGTAATCATGTCGGCTTGTGCCTTCCGATGATCGGAGGGGCTTGTCGCCCGCTAGAGGCGCAATGGCATGGTACTGACCAAAGGAAGGACATCACATTATGGCTGGGGATCTGCAGCGGGACGGCGTGAAATTCTGCCGTTCGATTTTTGACACGGTTCGCAAGATGAGCGCCGACGGACTGGGAGTAACCCGACAGGGGTATTCTCCGACCGAAAGCGAGGTGCTCGATTATCTCAAGATGATCGGGCAGGAACTGGGGCTGGAGATCAACACTGATTTGGCAGGTAATGTCTGGATGTGTCTGCCGGGGAAAAATCGCGAACTTCCCGCGTTTGTGGCGGGCAGCCACGCCGACAGCGTGCCGCAGGGCGGCAACTATGACGGATTAGCCGGCATCACCGCCGCCTTGGCGGTCGCGTGGTGGATGCGCCGTACGGGTTTCGTGCCCGAACGCGATTACATGATTCTGATGATGCGTTGCGAGGAATCGAGCTTTTTCGGCAAGGCTTATGTGGGTTCGCTGGCACTCACCGGAAAACTGACGCTTGCTGATACGGCTTTAAAGCACCGTACACAACCGATGACACTCGGTGAATGCATTTCGGCCTGCGGTTTTGTTCCTGCCGATATTACGGCCGGTCGTCCTCTTGTGGACCTCGAAAAGATTGCAGCCTTCATCGAACTACACATCGAACAGGGCCCGACGCTTGACAGCTCGGAAACCGAGCGCGTCGGCATTGTGACGGGTATTCGAGGTAACGTGCGTCACAAGAAAGTGGTTTGCTTGGGGCAAACTGCGCATTCAGGTGCCGTTGACAAGCCATACCGGCATGATGCCGTGATGGCTACGGCAGAGCTTCTTACCCGTATGGACAAGCATTGGGACGAATGGCTTGCCAACGGAGAGGATCTTGTCTTCACCGTGGGAGTGCTGAAGACTTCGGCGACATCGGCGATTTCCGTGATTCCGGGTGAAACGACTTTTACGGTGGACATGCGCAGCCTTTCGATTGATACGTGCGAGCGTTTCCACGAGTTGCTGTTGAAGGAAGCCGATGCTGTTGCCAAGGAGCGCGGCGTGAAGTTCGAGTTCGATCGCAAGATCGTAACGGATGCGGCTAAGGTGGACGCTGCGCTTTCCGATCGAATCGAAGCGGCGGCCAAGAGCGCGGGTATTCCGGTGCGTCGCCTGGCAAGCGGTGCCGGTCACGATGCGGCTGTCATCGGCAACAGCGGTGTGCCGGTGGCCATGATCTTTGTGGCCAATCAAAACGGCTCGCACAATCCGTACGAAGCCATGAAGATGGAAGATTTCATGAAGGGCGTCAATGTGCTTTGGCACACGGTGCGCGACTACGACGCGTAAAGGTCTTCGGACAGCATGCGGAACTCCGAAAAGGCTTCCGGAACGTTTGAATTAAAAGAAGAAAATGACAACGACTGATCTTGACGACGGACAGCCCGCCCGTATTTTGATCTTTGACCAATGCCCGCTTTTTGCACGAGCTTTGAGTGAGTTGATCGGCGAACAGGTCCCGGGTTCGGTGCGTCGTGTCACGCATAACGCTAACGACGCGCTTGATGAAGCCCGAAATGAGCACCCTGATCTGATGTTTATCGATCTCGACGGCGGTGACATCGGCGTGACGTTGCTTAAGGACATCAAATTGCTTGAAAACGCGCCGCGCTGTGTGATGCTTATCACCGACGGCACGCAGCCGTCTTTGATGGCGGCCATTCGCCTGCAGGCTGACGGCTTTATCACCAAGCGTCTGTCGGTGCAGCAGCTTGCTGCACAGGTTCATCTGGCTGCCAGCGGTGAGATGGTGATCAGCGATTCGCTCACGGCGGCATTGGCCGTGTCGCTTCGCAATGTGCCCGTGGCTGACGATTCGAGGGACATTTCCCGCTTGAGTCCGCGCGAAGTGGACGTCCTTTATTGCATCGCCAACGGCATGAGCAACCGTCAGATTTCGGAGTATCTGAAGATTTCAGACGGCACCGTGAAAGTGCATGTCAAGCACGTCCTCAAAAAACTCGGCTTTGCCACGCGTGTGGAAGCCGCATTATGGGCGAGTGAGTCCGGCCACAAAGGGGCGATTGCCCAGACGTATTCGCGCTGATACGATTACTCGGCAAAGAGGTCGGCCATCGGAGCCGTCTGCGCTGAAGCCAGACGCCCGAAGTGCCGATAGGCTGTTTGCGTGACGATGCGTCCGCGCGGCGTGCGCTGTACGAGTCCCTGCTGAATGAGGTAGGGCTCAACCACATCTTCGAGCGTTTCTCGATCCTCGCCGACGGCGCTGGCGAGATTGTCGATGCCCACCGGTCCGCCTGCAAATTTGTCCATGATGGTGAGCAAAAATCTCTGATCCACAAAGTCTAATCCCATGGCGTCGACCTCGAGCATACGAAGCGCCGCATCGGCTACTTCTGCCGTGATGACGCCGTTGTGGCGCACTTGTGCAAAATCACGCACACGTCGCAACAGTCGATTGGCAACGCGAGGCGTACCGCGGGATCGGCGAGCGATTTCATAGGCGCCTGCCTCTTCGATGGGGACATTTAAAAGGTTGGCAGAACGCGTGATGATGTGTGCCAAATCATCCGTATCGTAGAACTGCAGCTGGTTGACGATGCCGAAACGGGCGCGCAGGGGATTGGTGAGTGACCCTGCACGGGTTGTGGCGCCGATCAGCGTAAAGGGCGGCAGGTCAAGCTTGATGGAACGAGCCGCAGGGCCCTCGCCGATCATGATGTCGATTTGATAGTCTTCCAGCGCTGGATAGAGGATTTCCTCGACCACGGGGCTCAGACGATGGATTTCATCGATAAAGAGAACGTCGTTTTTCTCAAGGTTGGTCAGAAGCGCTGCCAGGTCGCCCGGACGCTCAAGAACGGGGCCGGAAGTCTGGCGCAAGTTGACGCCCATTTCGTTGGCCACGATGTGCGCGAGCGTCGTTTTGCCCAGGCCGGGAGGTCCGAACACCAACAGATGGTCAAGCGGCTCACCGCGCTGCTTGGCGGCAGCAATGAAGATTTCGAGCTGTTCACGCACCGCTTTTTGACCGACATAGTCGGCCAGACGCACCGGACGAAGGGCTCGATCGATGCTTTCTTCATTTGGGCTTGTTGCTTCCGTGGAGACGACGCGTTCGACGTTTTGCATGAGAAAAACTTTCTACCGTTTAAAAATCAGTGTGCCATGGATTTTAGGGCTTCGCGGATGCCTGCGGAAACACTGACGTCGGGCGAGAGCTTCTTGGCCGCGGCAGTGGCCTCTCGATCCGAATACCCCAGGGCCACCAGTGCGGCCACTACATCGGCACGATTGTCACCCGGAGCGGCAGCCAGCGTCACGCCGTCGAAATCAGCGCTGATCTTACCTTTGAGTTCCAGAACAAGACGTTCGGCCGTTTTCTTGCCGATGCCGGGTACGCGTGTTAAGAGTGCACTTTCCTGTTTGGAGACGGCTTGTGCCAGTGCGTCAACCGTCATGCCGGAGAGAACCGCCAGAGCTATGCGGGCGCCGATACCGGAAATTTTGATGAGCTGTCGGAAAGCGGCGCGTTCCTTGGCCGTGCCGAAACCGTAGAGCAGTTGAGCGTCTTCGCGCACGATGAAATGCGTCAGAAGTGTCACTTCCTGGCCAACGTCAGGCAGGTTGTAGAAGGTGGACATCGGAACATTAATCTCATAACCGACGCCGTGGACGTCGACCAGAATTTCCGGAGGATTTTTTTCGAGAAGTGTGCCGCGAATGCGTCCGATCATGATTGATTCCTGATTTTGTTATTGACGAGTTGAGCCCAGGCGTTGCGCTGCGATTTCTTTGATGTCATCGTTCGATTGCCCGTTTGCGAAGGTACGGCAGCCATGGCTTGAACTTGGGTAAGCTGCATGGCGTGCGCGTGCGTGACGGCGCAGGCAAGAGCGTCGGCGGCATCCGCCTGAATGTCGCCTGATAGTTTTAAAAGGGTGGAGACCATCATCTGGACTTGTGCCTTAGTGGCTCGGCCGGTGCCGACGATCGAATTTTTGATTTCAGACGGCGAAAATTCGGCCACTGCAAGGCCATGATGCGCGGCACAAGCAAGGGCTGCGCCGCGTGCTTGCCCGAGCAGCAGAGTAGAACGCGGATTGATATTGACGAACACCTGTTCGGCGGCGGCACAATCCGGGTTTGTTTCGGCAATGACGCACGAAAGTTCTCGGAAAATGGTTCCCAGACGTTCGCTCAGCGTACCGGATGGGACGTGAATGCATCCGGCTGTGACAAATGTCAGGCGGCTCCCGTCAGCGTCAATCACTCCGAAGCCTGTGCGGTTGAGGCCCGGGTCGATGCCGAGAATGCGTTTCTTGCTCATGCCGTGTGCTGTCTGGATATGATGGGAAAGAGGCTGGATTTTACGCGAAGCCGAAATTGTCCTAATGACGATGCTTGCAAATTTTATAGATGTCTGTAAAATCCCGATTCTCTTCGTGAGAAGAGATTGAAAATTCAGCGCGCGGTTGGCTCAGTGGTAGAGCATCGCCTTCACACGGCGGGGGTCACTGGTTCGAATCCAGTACCGCGCACCACGAAAGAAAATAACAGCCTCTGTGGCTGTTTTTTTTCGCCTAAAAGAAAGAGCCGACCGCAAAAACGGTCGGCAAATTCGCACGGCTGATAGCTGATTACAGCTTCACAACGCGGGCAACTTCATTTGCAAAAGCTTTCTTGCCCTGACTCGAGAGAATGCCGTACAGGCGCATAGCTGTGAGATTGGCCATGACGTAGTTTCTAAATGAATTAAGTTGCTGTACGTCGGACAGTCCGTAGTTTTCTTTGGCAAGTTTCTCGAGAGCGGCGGCAGTCCAACGGCAGGCCGACGTTGAGATAACAAAGTCATGATCAGCCAAGTGCACGACCCATCCTTCGATGCGGCGCGGTAGAGGCAGGGTATTGCCGGACTTGTCGAGCAGACCAGCTTTGATGGGATCAACGCCGGCGATGATGCTCGCTGCCTTGATCCAGCCAACCACAAGTTTTTCGCCTGCAGGTGTTGCAGGATGTTCGTGCGCACACGCTTGGGCGACAACGACTTGGGCCGGAACTTTGCGCGCAATGGATTCAGCGATCGACAGCACGTGATGTTCTCCGGTAGCAGCAAGCAGTTGTTCTTTGCGGCAGGAGTGGTCATCTTGCCAGGCAAAGACCCAGGGTTTGTGCAAATCATGGAGAATTTCGCCGCCGACAGCAGCATCGTAGTCAAGCGTCAAACCGTTGACATCCATGTAATTCTTAACAAGAGCCTGGGCCGAGACGACATTTAGAGCAGTATGCGTGACGAGGCCGCCCGGATAGGCATGATGAGAGGCATATCCCGAGCCAGGGGCGGACCAGAAGGGCTGAGGACTCTGTTCGGGATTTTTGACAGGCGGGAAAACTTCTTTTCGTGCCGGATCAATCAGATTTTCTTTTTGCAGACGAGAAAGAATCTCCTTTTCGTTACCCTTCGCAATAGTGGGGACCGGATTTTCAAGAATTGCCAGGACCGTACTGCGCAGTGAGTTGTCGCGGATTTGCTTGGCCGCTTCGACAATGACGCGGTGGGCTGCCTGAACAACAACGCTTTCTTTGGCGATTTGAACATCGCTCATGTGAAGAATATCGGCTACGGTGCGCTGCGTTTTGGGAGCAGCCGCAAGCGCTTCAATGTTGAACGTGCTTGCACACAGTCCGCTTCCGATGGCAAGAAGGGCAGAGCTGGATAGAAAATCGCGGCGTGAAATTTCAGACATGGGGTCCTCTTATCTTTACGTTGTTTGGCGAATCCAATCTTTGATTCGCGACGCTATTCTGGCGATTGAATGTTTCTGCCAATCCTGGTTTTTGTGACAGCACAATGAAATGTGCCGGTCTGAATGCGTAGTTCAGCCGGCACTTTTGACTTTGAAAATTTTCGTATTTCAGGCAAGCCTGCTGTTGCCGACAGCGCAGGCCGGTATCACTGCAAAGACAGCGCCTGCGGCAATCACGACGGCAAGCATTGCAATTTCATCGAGTCCGAGAGACGGCATCATTGAGATACCAGTTTGAGAAGCAATGACCATGCCGGCTGCAACCGATAAAGCAGTGCCCAAAATCAGTGCACCAAGGCTGGCAAGTACGATGGCCGCTTCGATGGATGCCCAAACGGAAGCGAGGATAAATCGTCTGGGTGCGCCCATTGTGCGCAAAAGTCTCAGGTCTTTTTCTCTGAGCTTGGCAAGGACAAAGCCCGTAAGCAACGCCGCGGCAAGTGAAGTTGCCACAGAGCTTGCGGCAAAGGCCTTGAGTGCTGAAGCCGCCGCAGCAAAAACAGCGAAAAGTTCAATTAAAGCTTCGCCGGTAAAGACGGCCATCAGATTGACGACACTACTGTCAGGCGCAATTGCCGATGATTTCAGCAGATGCTGTCTGATGCGATAAGCGCCTGCCATGTTAGTGGGCTTAACGACAAGCGCAGATGCCCCGGGCAGTTTCGACATATCCTTGTTGAGCCAGGCTTCAATTTCTTCGTGTATGTGATCGCCGTGAACATCATGAGTCGAAGTCGGATTTTGACCGTGCATAGACCATAGAGTTTCGATTGGAACCAGCACTGCCCGATCCCAGGGGGTTCCGGTTTCCGGGAGAATGCCCACGATTCTGAAGCTTTCTTTGTGTTCGTGTCCCAAGGCAGCGCTCATGCCATGGCCGGGATGAAATTCATCATTGATGGAAAAGCCGGCATTACTGCCCGCGACGGCTTCATAAGGCTTTTCAAAATTGCGGCCTGCAAGAAGAGTTCTTTTTCCGGCCTGATCAACGAATACTCGAGTGGTACCCACTAGAGAAGCTTTGCCGGCTCTGTCGCCGAAGGCAAGCGGCGCGGCCCAACTGATGTCGGAACTCTTGGGAGAAAGATTGTTGAGCACCGGCATTGGAACCAAACTCAGCATTTCGTCGCGCAAATAGACAGTTCCCAAAAGCAGCGCTGAACGGCTTCCCTTCGTGCCGACCAGAATGTCAAACTGATCGGCAGCTCGAATCGTCGAACTCTTGACCATGCGTTCGGTTTGAATGACGGAAACTGCCACGGCAAGAGCCAGGGCAAGCAGCACGGTCAAACCAAAGAAGACTCCTTTGCTTTGGCGCAGCTCGCCTTTCAAAAATAAAAAAACATTCATGGCAGATTTCTCGAAGAAGGCTCGCTCTCAATCCACTTCCAGCGTCCCAGGTACATGTGTGCGCGAAGAGGAAAGGTTTGGGCAAGATCGCTGTCGTGCGTGATGACAAAAAGGGTGGCGCGGAGTTCCTTGCTGCTTTCCACAAGCGCCTGCATGACGAGACGGGCATTGGCTTCATCGAGACTTGCCGTAGGCTCGTCGGCGAAAATGACCTTGGGTTTTCCCATTAGCATTCGGGCCAAAGCCGTGCGCTGCATCTCGCCTCGGGAAAGGTGTCCGGCAGGTGTGTTGGCACGAATGCCGAAACGATCCAGAAGATCTCGTGCACGTTGCCGTGCAGAAGGGGTGATTTTTCCAGTAAAAGTTTCGGGCAACAGTACGTTCTCGACGGCCGTAAGCCCCTCAAGCAGGCCAAAATCCTGAAAGAGAAAGCCGCAGTGTTGCCCTCGCCACAAGTCGCGGCGACCTTCGCTGAGATCTGAAACGATGGTTTTTCCCCAGCGCACCGTTCCCGTGTCTGCACGAATGATGCCGCTCAACACCTTGAGCAAGGTGGTTTTGCCGGCTCCGGACGATCCCTGGAGCGCGACCCGGCTGCCTTGGGCTATCTTGAGCTGTTCAATTGAAAGAATGGTACGGATGCTCAGACCGTCAGTCGCCTTGTAAACGATGCCGCATGCCTCAAGGTCAAAATGCTCTTGCATAACGACGGCCCCTAGATGTCGATGATGGAGAAGCTTGCGTCCACGAGCCGAACCAGACTCACAAAGCCGGTTTCCTCATCGGTTGCTGAACCCAATTCAAGTGTGCCCGTCACTTCAATGGCTTTATTGGCCTGAACGAAGTCTCCGGGGTTTTTAAGGTAGACCACGATGATTGAGTCGGGCCAGTCTTCGTCGCTGTTGCAGAAAGGACAGAGGTTGACGGGTGAGCGGGTCAGCACGAGGAATTTGGCATCAGCCTTAAGCGGTGGAGCCATAAATCCGCGAACCGAAGTGAGTTTGCCGTTGAGTGATTTGAGTTTGTCCGAGAACGTAATGCCAAGCACGGAAGCAGGGCCGTACATTTCGTCAAAACCGAGCAAAACCGGGTCTGCAGCCTTTGCAGGCATCACAAAGCCTGCGAAAACGGCCGCAGCTGTGCCAAGCAATGTTCTGCGCTGCATTGTCTGAAAAATGAAAAAAACGAAAAAAGCATGCTGGGACTTCGCAACAGGGCTTCTCTACAAGAAATAGAAACCGAGCGGCAAAGTCCTTCTGCATGCTGCTGCGAGGCAATTACTTGCCCAGAGCCAGAGCTTCTGCCATTACGCGGAAAATTTCCGTCGAGTTCATGAAACCCTTGATCTGATCGGAGTTGGGACCACGTGCTGTGACGACAAGGTCGTCAACTGTGTGTACGCCCTGAGGCTCGTTGCGAGGTAGGTTACCTTCAACGAAATGAGCCCCCGGGATGTCCTTGTATTCGGCGTTTGCCACGTACTCGCCTTTTTCATTCTTAACGGCGGGCGTAAAGGTCTTGTCCTGGAAAGGACGATAGGTTTCATAGTAATCGGGATGGGCACCGAAGAATACGGCCAGACGCTTGTCGGGATAGAAATTGTCCGGGAAGCCGTCCTTATCTTTGTCCTCGTAGTGCGGGTAGCCTGCCTTGGCGTAAACGCCAACCTTCTCACGCAGATCGCGACCTTCTTTTTTATCGTCGATCGTACCTGCAACCGCAATCGAGTGTGTGTGATCGCCGGTAACAATCAACAGGGTGTCGGGGTGTTCGTCGCAGTATTTCTGAGCGGCTTCAACGACTTTGTCGAAAGCGATTGTTTCAGCTACAGAACGAGTCCAGTCAAGAGGATGCGAGAACTTGTCGACAAGACCGGCCTCGAGCATCAGGAAGAAGCCTTCCTTGTTTTTTTCGAGTACTTTGATTGCTGCATGAAAACTGTCGGTCAGATCGGGCTGATTGGGAAATTTTTTGACCGTGTTCCCCTTGAACTGGTGACGATCAAGCCAACCGTCCATGTTGCCTGTGTGGAAAAGACCGAGCAGGCGATCGGATTTCTCGGCAGCCTTAAGCATGGCATCACGGTCGGTTACGAGCTCATAGCCGGCCTTCTGAAAGAGATCAATGTAGTTGATATTGTCTTTGCGCTTGGAGCCGGCAGTGGACTTTGGAAGGAAATAGGCAGAGCCGCCTCCGAGCATGACTTCGGGCTTGACGTCGTAGAACATGCCCACGATATCGGCTTTGTCCGCTCTGCGGCGGGTGTGTGAAACGACTGAAGCGGGAGTAGCGTCTTCGAGTTCAGCGTCGCTGACGACGCCGACAGCCATGCTGGTCTTGCGGCGAATAAGCTCAGCGATGGTTTCCTGTCGGGGATCGTCCTGTGTGGCTTTGGTGCGATCAACATAGACTCCGAGAGCGTTGACCGAAGACTTGTGGCCGGTCATATAGGCCGAGGCTGTATTGGCACTGTCGGCAGCGATTGTATCGACCGAACTTGTGCCGAGAAGAGCCATGTTGGGCATGTCGTCCATGGCGAGCGGCGCGTTGTACATGCCATTGACCACACCTTTGCTCATGATTCGTGCGGCCGTGCGATGACCAACGCTCAGACCATCGGCCAACAGCAGAATCACGTTCTTTGCCTGACGTTTTTTAGGGGTGTCGTAGGTGTTCCAAACGACAGTCTTGTTGCCGCCCTTACCCGAAACGGTCACCTTGTAGGTTCCGGGCTTTTTGATCTCGACATCGCGCATCAAAACGGCGGAGGCCTTGGCATCGATTTCTTCACCGACAAAGATTTCGTCTCCCGTTAAAACCTTGCGGTAGTCGGCACCGTTGATTTCAATTTTGATGTCGTTGCGGTCAACGATATTGTCGAGCTCGACTTTGAAGTCGAAGCGAGCGTTGGTCATGAAGCGAGCTTTATCGACTGGGTAAATTTCGGCAGATTGGACGAAACTGCTTGCGAATACCATTGCGGCAGCAATCGCTGTGAGGGCAAATTTGGAATGCATGTCAATACTTTTCCGTTAACGAGATGAAATGAGGAGCGCTTGTAGGAAAACTCCCTGCCGGGCGCATTCGGAGGGCAGTTTATGAAGCGTGTATTGCATGCTTATGATGCTTTTCTGACCAATTGGTGACCGTTGTTTCCTATCTATGCCGTTCAATGAAAAAACTGATCACCTTTTCCAGACAAGATCACATGTGATCATCGCTTAACAGCGATTTTTGTCAGACTTTTACTCCTTTGAGAGCCTCGACCAATTCTGTTACGGTGTGCACACCAAGTTTGCGCATGGCGCTTGCCTTGTGAAATTCGGCGGTGCGTTGCGCGATTCCGAGGCGCTCGGCAGCGGCTCGCATGGCAACGCCTTGAGAGGCCAGTTTGACCAACTGTTTTTCTCGAGATGAAAGTGCGTCGAAAGCGGTTTGCCGCTGGTTGGCTTTAGTTTCGGACAGAGCTGTTGCGCGATCCAAAGCTTCCTTGAGTTTTTCTCGACGTACGGGTTTTTGCAAAAAACAAACAGCCCCTTTCATCATCGTTTCTACCGCCATCTCAAGGTCACCGTGACCAGAAAGAAAGATAACGGGCCAATCGATGCCGGTGTCAATCAGACGCTGCTGCAACTCGAGTCCGGTCATTTGCCCCATGCGCACATCCAGAAGCACGATGCCGGGCTCGTTGTGAGGAACGTAAGTCAGGAAATGTTCGGCGCTCGGATATGGAACGGGGTCGCAATCCAATCCCTTTAACACAAAGGAGAGCGCTTTTCGCAGACTCTCGTCGTCATCGACAACATAAACGCGTCGCATAAAAGTTAGTCTCCAAGAGGTTTGACTGTTCCGGCTGAGACGGGAAGTTTCACACACGTCCGTAAGCCGGTGTTCCGGAAACGACGTTTAAAGACGATATTTCCGCCGATGCCTTCGACGATATTGCGCGAAATCGAAAGCCCCAAGCCCAGGCCGTCGGGTTTGGCGCTTGTTACCACTTCGTTGAGGTCGGCTAGTTCACGATCGGAAAGGGGTGGGCCGTTGTCTTCGAGTTCGATACAGATAAAGCCCTCCATCACTTGAGCTTTGACAAGCAGTTGGGGGGATTCATCAGTTTGTTGCGCAGCGGCTTCTTTGGCGTTTTTGATAAGGTTGCCGAACACCAGCTGCAGATCCAGAGGATTCACGAGTACGGTGGCGTCTTCAAAGGCGCTGACGTATGTCGGAACGTTGCCGATGCCGAAATGTGTCACCATTTCGTCAGCCTTATCAAAAGCCTCACGAACGGAAATCGGCTTGAGCTCAGCCTTGTGCTTGGCATACTGACGCACGCGCTCAACAATGTCGCTTGCGCGTGCTGCATCCGTGGTCATGCTGTGCAAAATGTCGAGCATTTCTTTTTTGCCGATGGCGTCATTGCGCACCATCTCTTCGAGACCTTCGGCATAAAGGCTGATGGCGGACAACGGCTGGCGCAGTTCATGTGCAACGAGTCCGGAAATCTGCCCCACGGCACCAGCCTTTTGCAGACGCTCCATTTTCTCTCGCTGCGCAAGCTGCAAACCGATTGACGCTTTGAGCTCGGTTTCTCTTTTTTTGACAAGCCACTGACTGCGTGCGCCGTGGGCGATCAGCGCCAGAATTAGCAGGAGAGCGGTGATGATGGCGGAGCGATAGTCTTGCCAGATGCGTTTGAGTCCCGTCTGGCGCAGATATTCGTAGGGACCGATCTGCAGATCTTTGAGAAGGTTGTCGGCGTTCTGAAAATCGCTTGCCACCGACCACATAAAGCCGCTCTCGCCCTTTGGGAGCATCAGCAGATCCATTGTGATGGCTTTGCTCATTGAGGCGCTGATGCGGGGCGTGACCGAAAGAGTCAGTGCCGGATACAGAGGCGTGGAGTGACGGCAGTCGGTGACGGTGTCTGTGAGACGCTCCTCAACGACGCGAACTTTCGAGAGAATCGACGGATCTCGTCGGGACATTTCCTCAAGTGCGCAAAGGGGAAGAAAGCCCACATCGGATTTGCCGCTCACGACATCGTTGAAGACATGTTCGTTGACATCGCTTTGCGTGCGACCCGCGACGAAAGTTTGCTTTGAAAAGAAGTGATCGGGGTCGCCGAGCTTTCGGCGTACCAGTTCGCGAATGGCGTAGAGATATCCGCTGAAGGTGTCGCGGGACACGGCTGTCAGTGTCTTCCCACGCAGATTTTCAAATGTTTGTATAGGTGAATTGCTTCGAACGATGACGGTCGTTCCATCGTTGCGGTTTGGGTCGGGCTGCACATCGCACACGAAGGTTGTGACGCTGCGCAGTCCTTCTGGAATCAGGGCTTGATAAAAGGGTGACTCGGAAAAGACGATGTCAACTTCGCCCGCTCGAACAGCTTTGGCCAAGTCGTGTGCAGCGTATTGGCGAAAGGTGACTGGATGGCCAAGTTTTTCTGGTGTGAGCGTGGATTTGAGCGAATTGAGCATGAGTCGCTCATCGATCATTAAGCCGAACGGGGTGTATCCCACGCGAATGACGCTTTCTGGGGCGCGTATGACGGCGGCTGGCGGTTCGCATTCCTCGGAGCCTTCCGTAGCCGACGGCAAAGGCGCGGCCCATGCGTGGAAGGCCGAGAGCAGCAAGAAACACAAAGTCGCGAATTTCATCAAGTTCGAGTTTATGGGGCGATTGAAGTGCCGAAGATATTGAGTGGCGAGTTGAGAACCATTCTTGTGAGCACGGAATTGTCAGTCATGACTGTACATTTTCTTTATAAGTGAAAACCCTTATCCGATACTTAACGCAGTTTTTACCTACCATCGCCCGAACGCGTCGGTTTGCTTTGGGGATGGTCTGTCTCGGGCAAATCGGGCTGATCAAGCAAATAAGGAGTCCCTTTCAATGGAATTCGTTGAACTGTTGATGCTCACCATCGCGGTGTTGCTCATCATCTTCAAGCCCGAGAAGGAAAAATGGGCGTGGTGGCTGACGGTTGCCGGCTGGGCGGTCGTTGCTTTCATGTACGTCGGTCACGTTTCGACCGGCATTCTCGGCGTACTCAATCTGTAATCGGGGAGGATGAAGAAAATGACTGATTACTCCGCTCCGATCAATTCCAACGATCTCAACCGCGCCAAGACGTTCTACGACATCGTCTGCTGGGGCGGTCTTCTCATCGTTTTGCTGCCCGTCGGCATCGCCAACCTGATTCTGGGCTATCTGCTCGGTGACTCGCCTTGCACGCTGTGCTGGGCGCAGCGTCAGCAGATGGCCTACATCGGCGTCATTGCGCTGATGATGGTTCGCTACGGCTTCAAGCCTAAGTACCTGGGCATGCTGCTCGTCATGGCCGCCTTCGGTCTTTACATGTCGTTCCGCCACTTGGGCAATCACGCCATGCGCGACGTGGGTCAGGGCTTCGGTCTTGACGTCTTTGGCATTCACACCCAGATGTGGGCCGAGATCGTGTTCTGGTGCGTGGTGATGCTCTTCGGTCTGGCTGTGTTTCTGGCACCGCGCTTTGATGCGCTCATCGCCGAAATGAAGGGCAAGCCTTTCCGTCCGCTGTCGCGCTTTAACAAGATCGCCTTCAGCATCGTGGCCTTCATTTTGGCTTCCAACACCTTCCAGGCGCTGTGGTCCACCGGTCTGCCGCCCAACTGGGGGCAGGGCGATCCGGTCCGCTTCTCCTTCAATCCGAAGTACGTTATTTGGTCTGATGCGAGTTGGCACGGTATGTGGGACGGCATCAGCTTCCTCGGTAAGCGCGATGTGAAGGATCCGGACTTTGCCTACAAAGCCAACGACAAGAAGCTGGGGATCACCTTTAAGCACGATGCTGCTGACGCTCCCGTTGCCATTAACGGCATGCTCAAGCTCGAAGAGATCCGTGTCATCGAAGGCATCAAGCAGCCGGTCAACACGCTGGCTCAGATTCGCGGCGAATACTTCGTGGCAAGCAAGTACGACTTCTGGAAGTTGGACAGCAATCTCAAGCCTGTCGTGCATGCTCAGATGGACCCGTGGTACAGCGCCAACGTGCTCGACATCGTCAGCATCACGCCGTTTAAGGAAGACGCCTTCGTGCTGATGGGTTCGAACAAGTCGCTGCTGCGCGCTCGCTGGAACCCCAACGCCGACGACGTCAAGGGCTGGGCGAACTTCATGGTGGGTGGCGACAAGGTTGAACACGTCGGCGGTCTCGGCCGCGCCCGTATCGGCACCGAACGCGCCAAGTTCAGCTACGTGCATTCGTCTGCAACCGACGGCAAGTACGTTTACCTTGCCACGGTACCCGACAACAAGAACAAGTCGAAGTTTGTGGTTTCCAAGGCCATGATGGCTGACTGGACCCTCTCGGCTGAGTTCGAACCGGCTGCCGACCTCAAGGCCAAGCGTACGCTCGGTGAACTGTATGTCACGGGTATGGTGTACGAAGACGGCAAGCTTTACGCCGTTTCCAAGAACCACAATGTACTCGTGGTGATTGACATCGCCAAGGAAGCTGTTGTTGAAGCTTGGGGGCTGCCGTCCGACCTGACCGATATCCGCGGTTTGGTTAAGAAGGGCAACACCTTCGAAGTGGTGGATCACAACCGCGTCGTGACCCTCACGATGCCGTAATCGACCGCACGCTCAGGCAGCCTGAAGCAGGCTGCCGGCAAACTCTCTCTCCTCGGTAAATGGGCCTTCGTGTGCTGCGGCATACGTAAGGCCCATTTGCCGATGTAAAGAAGTCTCTGACGATCCGGAAGTTTTTTCGAACCGATTGGGCGACTCTCTACCAAATGAGAAATGCAGGAGGTTTAGTCGTCATCATCGTCGTCATCGCGATGTCGTCTTCTTGATCCGGAACGACGGCGCCGGTCGTCGTCATCATCATCATCATCGTGATCGTCATCGTCGCGATCATCCCGTTCGTCCCAGTCGTCATCGTCATCATCATCATCATCCCGACGGCGGCGACGAGAACCGAAGCGACGATCGTCATCATCGTCATCGTCGTCACCCGCAAGAGCGGAAAGCGGTGCGGTGCCGAGGCCGAGAGCGGCGGTTAGGAAAGCGGCTAAAAAGAGGCGGCGGGATTCAAGCATGAGGCTGTCCTTTTTGAAAGTCGCTATGGGCGGGATGAAAAAACTTGAGCCCGGGTTGGTTTGAGCATATCGCAAAGCGCCTTAGATGCCTTCAGGGATTGTCCGAAACGAATTGCCGAGGCTGTAAGCAAAAGCAACAGGAGGCGGCAAAGTTGCGACGCTCATGCTTCTCGGGTATGTTGTTTCGGACGGAACCACGGAGCTTTGTCATGCGGTTGCAATACGCTTCCGATTTGCATTTGGAGATGCCGGCCAATCGGGACTTCATGCTCGCTGGTGCGCTTGAGCCTGCGGCTGACTACCTGCTCCTTGCCGGCGATATTTCTTCTCTGACTGACTGGTGCAAAGCTGACGCCTTCTGGGACTGGTGCGCGCAGCATTTTCGTCAAACCTGGATTGTTCCGGGTAACCACGACTATTACGCAGACAAAACTAACCTGCTCGGACAGCGTTCGCTTGAGTTGTTTGTGCGTCCGAATGTTGCCTATGCCAACAATGTGTGCGTTCAGGTGAAAGACGTGTCGTTGGTGCTGACGACTCTTTGGTCCGAAATCGTTCAGCAAAAGACGGAAATCGAAGAAAAAGTCGTCGATTATCGTCAGATATATTTTGATGGCAAATTAATTTCAACGAAAATTGTCAATCGTTTGCATTCGGAAAGCAGGGCGTTTTTGGATCGAACGCTTCAGATATGCAATCCGAATAAAACCGTGGTGGTCTCGCACTACGTCCCTGTGCCTCAAGCTACGCCCGCACGCTACATAGACTCTCCCGTTCGAGAGGCTTTCATCGCCGATTGCTGTGATTTGATTGAAGCGTATCAGCTGGCATTTTGGATTCACGGACATTCTCATGTCTCGGGAGATGTTCAGTACGGCAGAACCCGCATTGTGTCCAATCAGCTTGGCACCGTTCGCCCCGGAAAGGAACTCAACTTCAATCCGAAGGCTGTGATCGAAGTGTAGGGACGAGCTTACCGTTTTTTTCAGCTTTGGCAATCAGACCAAGACAGGTGGCTGCAGCAACAACAATGATGAGCATGCCGAAAAGGGACCGCAGACTCGGTGTGACGCCGAAAAAGGCGCTGTCAATAAAGGCTGCAAAAACCACGCCGGAAAACGTGAAAACGGCACCGAGAAATGTGTTGCCTTTGCTCCAGCCCAATGCTCGGGCAAATTGTGCGCAGGTCAGAAAAATCAGCATCAAAGCCAGAGGCGTTTGTTGCAGTTGGGAGACGGTGAGTTGTCCGCAGAAGATCTCCAAAACTCCCAACACGACGGCGCCGTGCAGGTGAAAGTAGAAAACGGTGCGGGGGATCGGTTCATTGACGCCTCCCAACTTCTTGAGCATCAGGATGGCGGCGGCCGTAAACAATCCGCACAACAGCCCGATGGGAACGTAGACGGCCGGAAATGAGCGCTCCGAAGGATGAAACATCACGAGAATGCCGACGAAGGCCGAGACGATGGCCGCCAGGATGCGCCAGTCAATGTGTTCGCCATTGCGAAAAGAGGCGATTGCAGAAAAGCCCGCCACAAAAAGCGGAGAGGTGTACTGCAGCGTCTGGGCAGCTGCTACCGGCATGTTCATGGCTGTGATGATCTGCGTTATGACAACGCCCACGCCGATGCCGGATCGCAACAGGTGCAGGTGCCAGACGTGGGTTGTGAATGGGACCTTACGAACGATCATCACGACGACGGTGACGGCCAATACGAACATGAACTGTACGAAGGCCACATCAATGAACGCAAGTGTTTCTTTGAGGCACTGAATGCTTGCCAAAATGCAGGCGCTGCAAAACGACGAAAAAAGAATCCAAAGCGCTGTCATGGCTCAGTGTTCCGGCGAGCAATGGTCGGAGTCTCCAGTCGAATCCTTGCGCAAGGTCGACACAAAGACACTGCGGATCCACTGCATTTCTGAGGAAGCGTGATTGCGCTCGTGCCAGATGAGACGGGTGGAATAGACGCGTTTTTCGCCAGGAATTGGAATCACGGTGAGCGAAGGTAACATGCGGGCGAAAAACTCCGCAGTGGTGTGCGGCAGCACGAGCGTAGCGTTGGTGTCCTCGAGAAAATAGGGAGCGCCCAGGAAATGCGGTACCTCAATGATTTTGCGTTGATCGTGTGTGGATGACGTATCGATGTCAAATACGGGGCCCCGAGCATTTTGACGCAGTTCGACGGCAATTTTCGGGTATTTGAGAAACGCTTTTCGCGTGAGTTTTTTTCCTTGGGCGTAACTCGTTGCAAGTGGGTGCTCCTTGCGGAGCAGGCAGACGCGATGGATATCGAAAAGCTTGAGACCGTAGAAATGTTCGGGAAGCGTTTCGCCCAGCGAGGTCGGGAAAAGTGCCAGATCAACACTGCCTTCGGCAAGCTCGCGAAAGACATTTTCCGACAAAGGCAACAAGCGGAAGTTCATCTGCGGCGCTTCACGCAAAAGCGCCCGCAGCACGGGACGCAAGATCATCACGACGGCATTGTCGGCAGCGGCAATCGAAAGCGTGCGAGTGATGTCAGCCGGCGCAAACGTTTTGGTATCGGTCAGATCGTTGAAGTTTGCCAATAGCTTGCGGATGATGGGCACGACCGTACGACACTTTTCGGTGGGAGCCATGCCTTGGTAGTTACGCACGAAAAGCTCGTCGCCGAACTCTTCCTGACACTTACGAAGCGAGCGGCTCACGGCCGAAATCGTCAGGTTCAGTTGCCGAGCCGTTTCGGAAAGCGACCCTGTATCGTGAATTTTGAGAACGACCAGCAAGTGGTTGAATCGCAAGGAAAGCATACGCGGGAACTGACGGAGAAAGAGATTTTCTCTGCGGTTTGACTTTTCGATTACCGATAAAAGCTTATGTCATTTTTGTCGAAAAAGGAAAGGAAAATCGCCATTTCGGCAAAAACAATCCTTGCTTACGATGAATAAAGAGGCGAAAGCTCATGCGGGCTTTTGTTTTTTGAACTGTTTGTTTGGAGAGAAAATCATGTCGGTCACCATCGGTCGTCGTTCTTTGTTTATGGGCACCATTGCTGCTCTCGTTGCGGGCACTTTCTCGGGGACAGCTGCCGCAGCCGGCGGTTCGTCGGGCCCGCGCGTGACGTTTGCCGCACAAGGCAAGCTCGGCGAAATCATCGTCAATCCCTACAAAATTGCGCCGCTCACCGCCATCATCAAAAACGGCGGTTACGAAATCACGGAAGCGACCGTACGCATTGTTCCCAAGAAGGGCGGGCAGGAAATTAAGTACAAGGTGAGCCGTAAGCAGTTACTCACTCACGCGGGTATCCCTGTCTTTGGCCTTTACGCTGACTACAACAACAAGGTTGAAGTGACCTACACGCGCAAGTTCCACGGCAAGACTGAAAAGATTTCGGAAACCTACACGATTTACACGGCTCCTGTTTATCACGAAGTGAGCGGCAACCCGACGCTTTCGCACAATATGTTCGAAACCAAGGTCGTCAAGATGGATCCGAAGTTCTCCGATCGTCTGTACCTTGTCAACAACCTGATGCAGCAGTACGCCAAGGCCACGCGCATGGTTTGGAACAATCCGATGGGCGGCGCGATGGAATGGAACTTCTACCCGATGAATGCCATCATCGACACCAAGGGTGAAGTGCGCTGGTACATGCACGTCGAACCGATCTACGACGTCGAGCAGATGTATCGCTCAGGCGTGATGATGGGCTTCCAACAGGACGAAGACGGCAACATCACTTGGGGTTACGGTCAGCGCTACGTTAAGTACGACCTGATGGGCCGCGAAATCTACAACCGCCGTCTGCCGGTGGGCTACATTGACTTCTCGCATTCGCTTGATAACGCGCAGAACGGCCACACCTTCATCCGTGCGGCGACGCCGATTTGCGTCGCGCCGACAACAAGCGTGTTCGCACCGTGCGCGACGTGATTGTCGAAGTCGACGGCAACGGTCAGGTGGTCGACGAATGGCGTCTGTGGGAAATTCTCGATCCGTACCGCGACAACGTGATGAAGGTGCTTGATCAGGGTGCGGTGTGCTTGAACATTGACGCCAGCCAAGCCGGCAAGACGCTGTCGGCCGAAGAATTGGCCAAGCTTGACGCAAGCGATCATTTTGGTGACATCGTGGGCACGGGTCCGGGTCGCAACTGGGCGCACGTTAACTCTGTTGACTACGACCCGACCGATGACTCGATCATTTTGTCGTCCCGTCACCAGTCGGCCATCATCAAGATCGGTCGAGACAAGAAGGTGAAGTGGATTCTCGCTTCGCCCGAAGGTTGGAAGAAGCCCTGGGCCGACAAGCTCCTTGCTCCGGTTGACGCCAACGGCAAGAAGCTCAAGGTTGAAGGCAGCCAGGTTGAAGGCGACTTCGACTTCACGTGGACGCAGCATACGGCTTTCCGTATTGATGAAAAGTCTGACAAGAACGTCATCTACATTACGGTGTTCGACAACGGCGACGCCCGCGGTATGGAACAGCCCGCCCTGCCTGAAATGAAGTACAGCCGCGCCGTGGTCTACAAGATCGACCAGAAGAAGATGACGGCCGAACAGGTTTGGGAATACGGCAAGGAACGCGGCTTTGCGTGGTACAGCCCGGTGACGTCGCTTACCCGCTACGAGGCCGACAAGAACTCCATCATGGTCTACTCGGCTACGGCCGGCATGGGACGCCGTCCGTCCGAACTGAAACCCGGTGAAAAGGCCGGCATCGCTTCGCCTGTTATCAACGAGTTCAAGTGGGGCGAAAAGGAACCGTCCGTTGAGATCGTGATCGTGGGTTCGATGGGTTACCAGGCGCTTCCGGTTTCGGTGGCCAAGGCTTTCTCCAAGTAGCTCCGTAACGGCATGAGACCGGCAAAAACGGCGGCGTTTTGCAGCTGTTTTTGCCCGGTCGGGAAGGATTTTTTAATTTCTGCAACTAGACATTGCACGAACACGCAGGTGCCCTTTGGCAAATCTCGATTGTTCTGCAGGCATCTTGTTTCTAAACTGAGTGTTAAGAATTGAGCGCGATTGCCTGCACGATTTTCTGACTGGGCATCGGCTGAAGTTAGCGAGGAGAAATTCAAAATGTTCAAAAAGACTTTGTTTGCTCTTGGCCTTTCGGTTATCGCCGCCACTGCGATGGCTGCTACCGAAGGTACCGACTATGTGAAACTTGACAAGCCCATGGTCAACGCCGAAGGCAAGCTCACCAAGATCTTCAGTTACGACTGCCCGTTCTGCTTCAAGTACGACGTCGGCGTGGATCCGAAGGTTCTGCCGCGTATCGAAAAGGAACTGGGCCTTGCTTTCAATCCGGTGCATCTGGAAACCAAGGGCAAGTACGGCCGTGTTGCGAGCGAATTCCTCGCCATGTGCATGCTGAAGGATAAGGCCGCCGGCGTGTCGATCGAATCCAAGGATTCGCTCTTTAAGAAGGCCAAGGACGCCATCTATCAGGCTTATCACAAGAAGGGCGAACGCTGGACGTCCGGTGAAGCCGCGTTCCTGAAGACCCTGACGGACGCAACGGGCATTAGCCTTGACGAATTCAACAAGGCGAAAAACGACGAAGCAGTCAAGGCTCTGTGCGCCGAATGGAAGACCTCCTACGACGTGGCCAAGATCCAGGGTATCCCGGCTTATGTCGTCAACGGCAAGTATCTGATCATGACCAAGAGCATCCGCAATTTCGACGGCATGGTCAATCTGGTCAAAGAACTCAAGGAAATGAAGTAAACCTGAACAGTTTCTTGTTTCTCTCCTAACGGGGGAGACAACCGCGAACTGCAAGTGCAGTTGTCTCTCCCGATTCTTTTTTCGATTTTTACACCGAGCCGGCACTGAAGCCCGAAGCCAAATTTTCAGCGCGGCAGGCGGGGGATTTTTGCGATGAAAAAATTTTTTAGTGGTCTGAAGACAGATCCTGTCAATACGCTTGCCGACTGGCAGGATTCGCGCTGGCCTTGGGGCATCATCGCCTTTGCCATGATCGCCATGGTGCTGCTGGCTCACTACGTGTTTCAGGATTGGATGCACATGTTGCCGTGCGAGCAGTGCGTCTACATTCGTTACGGCAACTTAGTGATGGCTTTGGGCTGCATCATCGCGATGATCAATCCGAAGGCGCTGTGGGCAAAGATTGTGGGTTATGTGGTTTCGCTTTACGGTCTTATCTATACGATCATGTGCTCGTGGAAACTCATCGGCATTCACGACGCCGTGCATTCCGACGATCCGATGGCGATGTTCGGCATGCAGGGTTGCTCGACGGAACCGCACTTTCCGTTTGGTCTGCCGCTTGAAAAGTGGGCTCCGGCCTGGTTCCAGCCCACAGGCGACTGCGGTTACGACGCTCCCGTCGTTCCTGACGGCGCCGTATTGAGCGATCTGCAGCGCTGGTTCATCGAGCTCTATCAGTCTTCCGACGGCTGGTATCTGATCCCGCAGTGGAAATTCATGGACATGGCTTCCTGCTGTCTGCTCGCATGCATCGTTGCGGCCATCTTCCTTGCCGCCATGATCTTCGGCTGGGTGATGCGTGATTTTGTGAAAAAAGCCTAATTTCCAACGGTTGTTATGTTGACTGCTGCGCCTGCTCTTGGCACGAAGCTCGAAGCATGGCGATGAACCATCGCAAAGCCGGATCGCCCGAAGCGTTTTCGTGCCAGATTACGCGGCGTTCATAATGGCCGGCAATGCTAGGCGGAAGCGGTAAAACCTCCAACGGCAGGTAGCGAGCAAGCAACCTGCCGTTTTTTTCGAGAATTTTCACGGTGGCTTCGGTTTCCAAAACCATCCAGGGAGCTGCCAAAAAGTAGGGCATCGAGATGCTCGCTCCGTCGCTTTCATGTGCCATGAGGCTGGCATGGTAACGCACGACAGCTGCCGAGAAATTGTGCGTGACGTTGCTGATTTTGACTTTTGGATAGGCCTGGATATCAGATAGCGACAATTCTCCCTTTTCCTTGTAGATGGCGACCAAAGGATGTCCTTTTTTAACGAGTAACACATCGGGTTCGTCAACAAGTACAACGCTGCGGCATTCGGGCGGAATCGGGTCAAACGGGAACATGGCCAGATCAAGGCGTCCGTTGCGAAGATCCTCAAAAAGGTCGCCGTTGAGGCCGATGACGTCAAGCTTGACTTGTGGAGCTTGCTTCAAGATTCGTTTGAAAGCAGGGAAAAGAAAGGCGAGTACGCCGTTATCCGCTGCCGCAATTCGAAAGGTTCGGGATAAATCAGCCGGATCGAACACGGTCGGCGCCGAAAGCTTCTCGAGCCGTTGCAATACATCGTTAATGTCGGGCAATAACTCACGCATGCGAGCCGTGGGTACCATGCGCGGTCCGCTTCTGACAAAAAGTTCGTCGGCAAAAAACTCGCGTGCCGCTGACAGGGCACGGCTGATGGTGGCCGTGGAAGTACCGAGTTCGTTTCCGGTAAGTGTGAGACTCATCGTTTTAAAAAGCGAAGAGAGAACCAGAAGAATAGTGTTGTCAGGGTAATTGTGGTGGCTTTGATTGTGCATAAAACTCTCCCTTGTTTTAGCCGTTCTTGAGGAGGAACAGTTTCCATCTTAAGCGTCTTTGCAAATCCTGCAACCGCGCGTTGCGACCCGTGGCGATCCAATCTGGGTATGAGCCGATTTCCTTGAAATTCAAGTCTCTATAGACTGATTTGCAAGGAACCGGTTCAATAAAAACGATGAGCCGGTGCGTCGACTAGACCACGAGGAGAAAGACAAATGAAGATTCTTCACTTGACGATTGCCGCCGCTGCCGTTGCCTTCTCAATGGCTGCCAGTGCCGAATCCATGGCGCCCGCTCCCACTCCGAAAGGAACGCATTTGGGCAATGTGATCGTCAACCCCTACGGCTACTCGCCTTTGACGGCTGTTATCAATCGCAACACCAAGCAGCCGACGGATATCAAAGTGACTGTTAAGGGCAAGCCCAACGGAGGCATCGACATCACCTACGACGTCGGTCGCTCGACGTTGCTTTCCAACGACGGCATTCCCGTGTTTGGCCTCTATCCCGACTATCGCAACACGGTTGTCGTGAGCTACAAGCTTGATGGCAAGAAGATTACCGACACGTACAGCATCCTGACGCCGGCGCTCACGATGCCCTACATGGACAACCGCAACATCACGGCTCTGCCGCAGCCCAAGGTCACCAAGCTTGATCCCAAGTTCAAGAACCGTCTGTATCTCGTTAACTCCGGTACACGTCCGCCCAAGGGCTCCGAAGTCAACTGGATCATGCCCAAGACGCCCAAGATGAGCAAGAGTGCGGCTAATCCCTCCGGCGGTTCTCTCGCTTTCGAAACGATTCCTCTGAACTACGTGGTTGACACGCAGGGCGAATTCCGTTGGTGGCTCGAACCCGAAGCCATCTATGACGGCATCAACTACAACATTGCCGATCGCGGCTACGCGATGGGTTTCTTCCCGACCAAGGCCGGCACCTACACGTTCGTTCAGGGCCAACGCTGGATCGAACTTAATCTGGCCGGTCGCGTCGTGGCCAAGCACGAACTGCCGCCGGGCTATATTGATTTGAGCCATGCTTCCTGGGAAATGCCCAACGGTCATGTGTTGCTGCGTGCTGCCAAGTACCGCTACCATCGTCCTGACGGTCAGGTCGTTCAGACCGTGCGCGACTTCATCATCGAAGTCGACCGTTCCGGCAACGTGATTGACGAATGGGATCTGAACACCATTTTGGATCCGACGCGCGACGCTTTGATCAAGAATCTCGACCTCGGCGCCGTTTGCATGAACGTTGACCTGGATGCTCAGGGTCAGAGTGTGGGTTCCGAACCGCTCGCACCGTTCGGTGACGCTGCAGGCGTCGGTACGGGCCGCAACTGGGCGCACGTCAACTCGGTTGCATACGATCCGACGGATGATTCGATCATCATTTCCGCTCGCCACCAGGGCGTGATGAAGATCGGCCGCGACAAGCAGGTGAAGTGGATTCTTGCTCCGTCCGTGGGCTGGAAGAACGGTCTGGAAAAGAAGCTGCTCAAGCCGGTTGACGCCAACGGCAAGGCCATCAAGTGCTCGCCCACGGGCGACTGCGAAGGCGGCTTTGACTTCACGTACACGCAGCACGCCGCTTGGCCGCGCGCTTCCAAGAAGGGCTCGATCGTTGTCTTTGATAACGGCCAGGTTCGCCACTACGAGCAGCCCGCTTTGCCCGAAATGAACTACTCTCGCTTGGTCGAATACAAGATTGACCCGAAAAAGATGACGGTTCAGCAGACTTGGGAATATGGTAAGGAACGCGGTTACGAGAGCTTTGCTCCGATCACGTCCAACGCCGCCTATCAGGCTGACAAGGACACGATGTTCGGCTTCTACGGCTCCGTCGGCTTGTTCGATCAGACCAAGGGTACGATCGGTCGCTTGCAGGAAGTTGATTACAAGACCAAGGACGTGAAGGTTGAAATTGACGTCTATAACAACAAGGCCTCTGCTCCGCACTATCAGGGCCACATTGTGGACCTCAAGCAAGCCTTCGGAAAGTAATCAGATAGTCGTTTAACTGCGATTAAAACGGGAGCGGTTCACAGCCGCTCCTGTTTGTGTCACAAACTCCCGGTCTACTAGCTCATTAAGGTAGTCCGGGAGTTTTTCTATTCTCAGCAAATCCAATAAGTTATGCTTGAGTCTGAGAACAGGACATCCAAAAAGAATGCAGGGGTTGTCAATTATTTGAGGCGAAATAGTTGTATATCGAGAAGTCTGTTTTGGTTTAGCGAAAACAAAGAATCCTGCACCTTTCCGTCAGAAAAATGCAGGATTCTCAAAGGCTCAAAAATTACTAATAATGGTGTCGGTACGCGACGGACTCAGAACTTATGCATCAGGCCAAAGCCGCCTGTTGTTTGATTGAAATCTGTGCCGGCATCCAGAAGTTGTTTGCCGTCCATAAAAGAGGTGAAGGCGTAAAGCTGGGTGCGTTTACTCAGACTGTAGTAGTAAACCAACGCTCCGAGAAAAGCAGACCCATCGTCTTGCGGATATCCTTCTGCCGAACCGTTAAGTTCTGCATTCAACCACCCAATAGAACCGGCGAAGTAATGCGGCCCCATTGTATAGCCGGCACTCAGATAGACGGTTTGCATATCGAGGCCTTCGGATCTGTCATCGAATGTGTGATTTGGACCGAGGTCCAGCAGCCCGTCCAGCCCGGTTTTGTTGCCGATACGGCGTTCATTGGTTGCCAGGTAGACAATGCCGGAAATCGTGAGCGGAGACATGTCGTAACTGGCAATCAGGTGAATACCCATCGCATCGTCTTTGCGGTCTTTGCCTTCGACCACATGACTGAAGCGTTCATAGGAAAGCACTGTACCGAGGCGTAGACGTTCTCCAACCCAGCCGAGAGCGACTTGGCCGACATGACGGTTGTCAGCCCAATCGTATGCAGTTTCTTCTTCCTCGTTGCCGTTGGAGTACATGGCCTGGTAAACGAAACCGGAAGAATTATTGGATGACATCGCAATCGTGTTATCCAGGCTGCCAGTGTTGTAGCTTATGAAAGCAGGAGCCGGTCCCAGCATACCGGAACGGGTCTGATTGGCACGCATGCGCCCATAGAAAGAATAGGGGGCAGTTGCGCAGGTAAAGTTAGGCAATCGACCTGCTGACACTTCCAGAATTTCATTACCGATGAATACACGGGCAACACGGTCGGCAATGCCGTCTTCTGCGGTGAGCTTGCCGGTATCAACGTGGTATCCCGTTTCAAGTTGGGCACCCGCATACCAACCATTTCCAAGCGTTTCCTTTGTTTGGAGACCAAAGTAGGTATCCATGGGAGTTTGTTTGAAAGCGGCAACCGCCAGACTATCCTTTCCGCCTTCTTGGTGGCTGAAATAAAGGCCTGTTGCTACATTGCCGTAGATCTTAACGTCTGCCGCCTGAGCGCTGCATGCCACGGTGGCGCAGAGGATTGCTGCGACTGTCGGTAAATGTTTCCTGTCCATTTGTGTATGTCCGGTTGGTTGAAATGCTCGACACTCAGACAAGCAACCGCACGGAACAAGCCTTGCATGAAGCTTCCAAGATCGCCGATCCTATTGATCTGCAATCGATTCTATGGGCAGGCCTTCTATCGGTCTATGGGCATTTTCGATGCAAGTTAACCATTTCACTCAACTTGCTATTTTCGTTTTTCGCGAAATGATGTCGAATGAATCAGCATTGAAAAACAAGGAGGCGACTGGACTAGCCTTGCGAAGGGCGACGGTGAAGAAAGGAAAAGGCGCCGACGGTATTGATTGAACCGTTGGACGCCTGAATGAAGTTCACTGAGAAATCCGTGAGTGCTCAGTGACGAATTTGAATCTCGACAAAGGCGCAAAGACAAGCTTTGGACTTGGTTCTCCTATAAGCACTTGATGCTGAAGATGAGACCTTCCAATGAGTAATAAATCCCTTTTAGCGACTTTTTAGCCCGTCTTTGGCGGGATCCAAAATGTTGATTGTGATTTGGAGTTCCACTAAAGAGCAATCACTGTCGTTCGTTATGACGTCGCTTGGTCGCAGGAGTTGCATGTCTCAGGCTGCGAGCATTCGCCGCAAGAGCGATCGGCTGCGTGATACTTGCTGATCACACAGTTTTTGCAGTGTGCAAGCGCGTCTTCCGACAGCTGTTCAAAATCGTGGTACTGGCCGGACCAGCGGCAGATGTTGCGCAGGAACGGAACAAGACTGCGACCTTTTTCCGTGAGGGAATATTCCACGCGCGGAGGAATTTCCGGGAACTGGTGTCGCTCGATCAAACCGTGGCCGATGAGTTCCTTCAAAGTGTTGGCAAGGACAGTGTCCGATACGCTGTCGAGCGCCTTTTTGATGTCGTTATAACGGACGCTGTTTTCGGAATAGAGCAGGCACAAAATGCGGGACTTCCAGCGGCCGCTGAAGAATTCGAGAGCGAATTCCAACGGGCAACGCAAATCCTTGGGGAGTTTAGGTTGATACATGACGAAAACACAAAATCTAAAAAGTTGCAAAAAGTATAACCCCCGATTTTTGTCTAATCCAGATTAGATCAAACGGCGTAGGAGCAATTACTCAGAAATTACTTAGTCAATCATTGTTTACTTAAGGTCTTTGCTGTTTTCTTCAAATTCATACAATCGAACCTAGGTGTCGCTTTCCGTCGTCTCGGCACGGCTTTTTTCAAGCTCTACGACCCGCCGAGGCACCAGGAATAAAGAGACGGAAACGGTGCGGGAGACACGCATCGGAACACCGCAGATACGATAAGAAACAGGAGAAGAAGATGGCAGACGTCAAACTTCCTCACATTTCCAGACGCGCTCTGCTGGGCGCGGCCGGGGCCACTGCTGCAACTTCCTCAATGGGCTGGGCGGCGGTCAAGAAAGAGGTAGAGACTCTCAAGAAAAAAGGCTGGAAGGCCTACCCGGTCGGTTGCTGCATGTGCGGCGCCCGCTGCGGCATGCTTGCTATGCATAAGGAAGGCGAAAAGCCTTCGCGTGCGAGCATTCGCATCCTTCCCAATCCCGATCATCCTCAGCGCGGTTATTGTGGCCGCGGTGCTTCGGCGCTCTGGGCATGGGATCATCCGATGCGCATTCGCAAACCCTTAAAGCGAAAGGGCGAGCGCGGCAGCGGTGAGTTCGAAGAAATTTCCTGGGATCAGGCGCTCAACGAAATCGCAGCCAAACTCAAGGCCATCATCGCCAAGGACGGCGAACAGAGTGTGGTTCTCACGAGCCACAACTTCACGGCCTATCAGAACTGGTTTGCGCCTGCCTTCGGAACGCCCAATGTGATCAATCACTCGGCAACCTGCAACTCGGCTTCCACGTTTGCGCGTCGCCTCATTTTCGGTCCGACTTTCTCGGGCTTGGGAAAAGTTGAGCCCGATTACCTCAACGTTCGTTATCTGCTTCTCGTAGGGCGTACTCTGAACTGCGCCATGGGTGTGTTCTCGACGGCTGCACAGGCGCGCGAAAATGGCGCTCGCCTGGTGTTCGTCGACCCGCGCATGCCCGAAGGTGCACTGGGCGAATCCGAATGGATTCCGATCAAGCCTGGTACCGACGCCGCTTTCCTGCACGGTCTGATTTTCGTGGGCTTGCGTGAAAACCTCTGCAATCTGGAATGGATGCGCAAGTGGACGAATTCTCCGTGTCTCGTGACGGATGACTACACGCCGATTACCGAAGACATGGTCAAGCAAGGCGGTCGCAAGCGCTACTTTGCCGTCATTGACGAACACACCGGCAACATCGCCTTCCAAGGTCCCAAGCTCAACGAAAAGGGACAGCCGATCGGCTTTGACGAATCGCCCGACGTACTGCCTGCCATGGATTGGCACGGCGAAGTGAACCTTGCCGACGGCAAGCGCGTGCATGCTCGCACCGTGTTTGTGGCCTTCAAGGAAGCCAATGCCAAGTACACGCCCGAATTTGTTGCCAAGCAAACCGGAATCCCGGCCAAGCGAATCATCGAAACGGCTCGTGACTTCTTCAATCTCGGCGGCGTGTGTGACGACGGCTGGTATTCGTCTCGCAACGGCAACGATGTCGAAGCTTACGAGTTGATGAGCCTCATCAATCTCTTTACCGGTCAGATGGACCGCAAGGGCGGCTTTATCGTGACGCAGGGTGCCGGAGTGGGCGGCCCGGGCGTCAAGAAGGCCGGCACAAAGTGCACGGGACCGACTGGCGTCACCTGGGAAGTCAAACCGGGCAAGCCCATGGACAAGCTTTTCTATCCGGAAGGTATCGGCACGCTGTGGCCTGCACTCGAAGCGGCCAAGACCGGCAAGCCCTATCCGGTGCGCGCGCTCATTATGACTGGCTGCTCGATGTTCCATCGCGAAGCCAACTCCGCGCGACTCATCGAAGGCTTCAAGGCCATGGAACTTATTGTGAGTCAGGACATCTTGCCGCAGGAATCCAACGACTGGGCCGATTATGTTCTGCCGAGCACGTTCTTCCTGGAAAACCACGAATACTTGGGCGTGAATTATGCTCGCGACGGTTGGGCGCACAAGTCCGACGCCATGATCGATCCACCCGAAGGTGTGGAAGCGCGTCACGACATCTGGCAGTTCTGCGAAATCCTTCGCCGTATCGACCCGGCTCTGGCCGCTCGTTTGGGGTACAACGAAGAAATCAAAGATCGTGCCGGCTGGAAGAAGTGGTTTAACGAACAGCTCGTTGACGGAGCCTGGAAAAAGTTCATTGCCAACAAGAACAAGGCCAAGCCTGGTGAGGGCGATCGCATTGCCAAGGAAGTCGAAGAAAAAGGCTTTGCGCTGGTTAACGTCAAGAAGTATGATCAGACGCCTTACAAGGCTCCGTTCACAACACCGACGGGCAAGGGTGAAATCATCAGCTTCTACGCGGTGTATCAACCTTCAGCGAAGAACACCAGTCCGATGCCGGAATATCAGCCGACGAAGGCTTATACGCATCCGAAGGCAGACAACGAATTCATCATTGCTTCGGGCAAAGACTCCGCTTCGTGCTGCGGCGTGACGCTCTTTACGTATCCGACTCGCTTTACGGGCGATCGTACGATCTGGATGAATCCGATTGACGCCGCGCGTTTGGGCATCAAGCAGGGTGACACGATCGAACTCGAAGGTCTCGATTTGCCTGTGAAGGGACGTGCCCAGGTGACGGTTACCAACCGTGTGATCGCTGGCTCTCTCTTTGCTTACGGTTTCTCGGGCGGCGTTCGTACCAAGAAGCTCCTTCCGGAATACGAATGGGTTCGTGAAGGCGTCAATACCAACTGGTTTGCCACCGGCAAGAGCCAGGCGGATTGCGGCAACATGAGCAATAACGTCACCGTTCGCATCAAGCGCGTGTAAGGAGTCAAAAGATGGCGAAAAAACAACTTGCGCATCTTTTTGATGCGACGAAATGTATCGGCTGCCAAGCTTGCATCGTAAGCTGCGTCGAAACAAATTATCCCGAAATGGTCGGCCGTCACATCGAAGGCAAGAACTGGCTGGCTTCCAACATCCGCCGCTACACGGCCAATCTGGCCAAGCGTCCGGTACAGCTTCTCGTGCAGTGCCAGCACTGTTCGGAAGCGCCCTGTGTGGAAACCTGCCCGTTCGGCGCTAACTACTACGATGAAAACGGTCTGGTTCGCAATGATCCGAAGCGTTGCATCGGCTGTAACTACTGCATCGCATCGTGCCCCTACGACGCGCGTTGGTCGCACCCGATTACGGGACTGCCCTCCAAGTGCATGGGTAGCGGCTGTCTGGAGCGCATTGACGACGGACTGCAGCCTGCCTGCGTGAGCGTTTGTCCGGTCAGTGCACGCCTTTTCGGTGATGTCAACGATCCGGAAAGCGACATTTCGCAGAAGATTCGCGTCGCCAAGACGCAGAAGCTTCTTGAAAGTCACGGAACGAAACCTAACTTCTTCGTGGTGGTGCAGAAATGATGGAATTCACAAATCTCACGATGCAGCTTCAATCCGCGAATTGGGGTTGGTCGATTGCATTCTTCCTCTGGTTCATCGGCTTGTCCGGCATGGGGATGTTCCTCAACGGCTGGGTGCGCGAAAAGGCGCTTGTGTACCTGTGCGCCATAGCGAGCATCCTCGGTACGCTGTTGGTGGTGAGCCACTTGGCTCGCCTCACGAATCTGCCTGCAGCGGCGTTCTACGCGCTCACGAGCGGCAGCTTCAACTTCGGCAGCTGGATGATGATCGGCATGGTGCTGCTCACGCTGCAGTGCTGCGCAACAGTGTTTTACGCTCTGTCTCTGGCCGGTGTGTTCAAGAGCTGCGAAGACTTCGTGCTGAGCAACTTCTTTAACCACATCACGATGGCACTGGGTGTCATTGTCACGATCTACTCGGGCTTTCTGCTTACGCAAGCCGTTGGTGTCACGCTCTGGAACACCGCTTTGATTCCTTTGCTGTGGATCATGTCCGGTATGGCTTCGGCCATCAGTTCCATCGAACTGATGATGGTCTCGGGAAAGATTCCGGCACACAAAGTGCTCTGGAGTCGCCGTACGGCTCTGTGGACGGAAGCGGCTGAACTTTTCACGATCTTTGCCTTTGTGCACGTGGCTTTGAGTTCGTCGTCGGCAGCCGCCCGCGTCGGTGCAGAGTCTCTGATCGATGGCCCGTATTCGATGATGTTCTGGTTGGGCGTCATTCTCTTCGGTTCGATTGTGCCGTTGTCGATTAACCTGATTACCCGCAAGCATGTTGCATTGGCCATTTCGGCTGTGCTCGGCCTGGCCGGCGCCCTGATGCTGCGTGCGAGCGTGCTCTTTGCGGGGTATTATGAGCCGATCTTGTTCTAATAACGACATCTGCCATATGCCGGGAGTCCCGGAGCCTGGGTCCGGGTGAGTCTCTCTTAGCTCCCGGCACCCTTTACGGCAGACTGCTGAACTGATGATTCAGGGAAGGCAGTCTGCCTTTTTTGCCTTTGGAATTCGATCAGCAAAAGTCTAACGGCAGCTCAAGCTGGTCGGTTAGGCTGCGCTTTTTTTGTTTGAGTTTGATGAGTTCGAGAAAGGCCTGCCGGTGGAGCAACCGCACACGCATGCGGTCATTGCAGTCGATCGGCAGATCGTAGAGCTTGTCGACAAAGAGCGTGAGTTGAGAGATGGATGTTTTCCAATGCGCCAGAATCTTGGGAATGTCCGAGTCTTTGTACTCGTACAAATTGATGAAAGGTGACAATTTGGAAGCCGCTACAAGCAATGGTCTGCCGCGCTTTTGTTGCCGGTCTTTTCGGTCATGACACGCCTTTTGTGTATTTCCAAACTAAACCTGGCGCCGTAATGCAGGCGAGGCACAAAAAGAAGAGTTTTTTATACTGGATCAAACTTCCGGGATTGGAGATTGCGTCGTTTTTTTTGTGTGTGCAAATATTATTTAGCTAGCTATATGACACGGAAAACATTGACCGAAGAGAAATTCTGAAAGTTCAGAAGAAAGGAGATTGGTGTTACTCGGGTTTCCTTTCGGCAATAAGTTTTTTCAGAAGTCCGACAAGCAACAGCTGTTCGGCTTGCGTCAAGGTCTCGGAAAAAGCCAGAACTTTGCGGTAGTGTTCCGGAAGCACTGAGGCGAGAACCTGTTCACCCCGAGCGGTGATGCGGACCATCACGGCACGGCGATCCAGCGTGCTGGTACTGCGTTCAACCAGAGGTTGGGCCTCTTTGAGCATGCGGGAGATCATGATGGAGGTGGTTGCATCCGTCACGCCGAGGTGTTGCGCGAGCATGCCGATGGACATTTCGCCGCCTGCGTCCTTGAGTGTCATCAGAAGGGAAAGCTTGCCTTCCGAAAGACGAGCCGTGTCCTGCAGGGGGCGATAGATTTCTTCGCGTGCGATATCGGCGGCACAGGTCAGATGCAACAGAAGATCAACTGCGGACAGATTCTCTTGGCCGACAGTTTGCGGATTGGCGCGCAAAAGACGTTGACGTGGTTTCATATCGTTTCTCAAAGTTTTGCCGACTAATTATAGGGATTTTCTTGGAAAGACAGAATCCTCTGCCGAGACTCCATTCGTTTTGGAGAAAGATAGAAGGCACCTCATTGTCTGTGTAACGCTGATTTCGGGAGCGTTTTGCGGCGTTAGAATCGACGAGCATCGGAAGGAGGCGATGGTGAAGCTCTCAGACTCGACTCAGGGTGTGCTTTATGCGACTGCCGCCTATTTATGGTGGGGATTTCTGCCTTTGTTTTGGGCAATCTTCGATCCGGTCGGCAACGGCTGGGAGGTGATCGCGCATCGCATCTTTTGGACGGGCGTACTGTTAGTTGTTTGGATTGCCTTTGTCCTCGGCTTTACCCGGTTCGTCACCTTTGTGAAGGCGATCTGGCAGTCGCGTCGGCAAACAGTTCTGCTTTTGTGTGCGGCCGTGGTCTCGGCTCTGAATTTCTGGGTCAATGTGGCGGGCGTCATCACCGGGCACGTGGTGGAGCTCGGAATCGGTACGTTTTTGACTCCGCTTCTGACCATTGCTTTGGGGATTGTATTTTTCCATGAGCGGCCGCCTTTGCTCACGTGGATTGCCATTGCATCAGCGTTGGCTGGTGTAGCGGTCATGATTGTTCAGTTCGGCCGCTTTCCTTTTTATGCATTGATGGTTTCATCGACTTGGGCGGCTTACGGGGCACTGAAAAAAGCTTTGATGGTTGACGCTGTTTTATCGCTTTCCGTTGAAACATTCCTGATGATGCCGCTGGCTGTCGGTTACGTCGCTTATTTGACGGTAACGGGAGCCTCACATTTTTCGCCAACGGTCGATCCCGGGCTTGCCGCGGCTTTTGTTGCAACCGGCGTGATGGCGGCTGTGCCTCTGGTGGCTTTTACAATCGGTGCCATGCGTTTGTCGTTGAGCGTTTTGGGTTTTATCCAGTATCTGGCGCCGATTCTTATCGTGGCGCTCGGCGTTTTCGTCTTCGGCGAGCCGTTCGGAGCCAGAGAGATACTTCCGCTTTCCTTCATTTGGCTTGGCATCGCGGTCTTTTTGGCTGGCCAGGTTCGCGAACACAAAAACTCTTCACAATTGCATGCGCGTTCTTAAGGTGCGCGAATGGTTAGATGCGCCATAATCAACGCAAGTCTTTGCAATCGGCAAAGATGCAGTGACCCAGTGGACTGAAAGGAGTTCTACCCATGACCAAACTCACTCGTCGCAGCGCTCTCGGCCTGGCTGCAGCCGCATTGGCGTTGAGTACCACGGCGGCTCAGGCAAAGCCCGCCAAAGTTCCCGAAGGCTGGGACGGCAAGAAGATGTATGAAACGATGACCAAGGACGGTGTGGGTTTCCGCTCGCCGACGCCGGCAAGCGTCAAGAAGACGGCGCACGTCTTTTTTGACACACAGTGCCCGGACTGCATCCGTCTGATGGATCGCATCATGCCGTTGCAGGATCGCATCGCCGTGGTCTACTACCCGATCGCGTTGCTCAACCCGCATTGCGAACCGCAGGGTGCGTTAATTCTCGGCTCCAAGGATCCGTACGCGATGCTCATCAAGCATCACGAACATTTCCGTGACAAGGATTTCCGTGGCCTTCGCTATGAGGGTGCTGATCTGCCGTACGAACTGCGCAACAAGGTGTGGATCAACACCAAGTTGCACCGCCGCTGTGGCTGCCGTGCTGTGCCCTACGGCGTGTATCTCAATTCCAAGGGCGAATACGTGCCGTTTGATGAAAACCTGACTACGGACGAACTGGCCAAGATTTTCGAACTCTAAACGCGGTTCTTTTGTGAGCCCAACGAAAGCGGCGCGTGTCAGGCAAAAAGGCATTGCGCCGCTTGTGCTTTCCAGAAAACCAAGGATTTGAAATGCGTCTGCGTGCTTTGATTGCTTTGGTGCTTTCCGTTTTTCTCGGATTTATGGCTGCCGTCAACGCTTATGCGGCCGACAAGCGTTTTTACGACGAGCAGGGACGTTATCAGGGCAAAGTGGATGACAGTGGTCGGTTTTACGACAGGCAGGGACGCTATCAAGGCAAAGTGGACGACAATGGCCGGTTCTACGACAGGCAGGGACGCTACCAGGGCAAACAGGATGCCAATGGTCGGTACTACGACAGACAGGGACGCTACCAAGGCAAACAGGATGCCAACGGCCGTTACTACGACAGACAGGGGCGTTATCAAGGCAAACGTGACGCAAACGGCCGTTTTTACGATAGACAGGGACGTTACCAAGGTCGAGAACAATAATCGGCAGCATTAATTAATCGCCGACTTTTTCCGTTTCCGACCATTCGCTGTAGGGTCTCTCGGATAAGGCCGAGTTGTAGTAGCGTGTGAGGTGCGTGACCTCCCGGCCGATCCAGGGCGGCAATTCCACGGTTTCGTTTTCAGAGGTCAATTCCACTTCAGCAAGCACTAAACCTTCGTTTTCACCGAAGAAACGGTCGACCTCCCAGATCTTGCCCGCATACGCAACCTTGGTGCGGGTCTTTTCAATGAGCGGCTTGAGCGCCAGCGTATTGAGCAAGACGGCCGCTTCATCGGTCGGAATGGCGTACTCGAACTCCGTGCGCACGGCGCCCTTATTACGGCCCTTGATCGTGAGATAAGCCTTGTCGCCCTTGATGCGTACGCGAACCGTGCGCTCAATGTCGCGCGACAGATACCCTTGACGGACCAGTTGGGGTGTTCCGAGCCGTTGCCATTCGTCGGATGTCACCAAAAATTTGCGTTCGATTTCCAAAGCCATTTTTCTGTCCTACTTTTTCTGTTCTTCCAAACGCTCGACGCCGGGTCCAGAGAGCTCGCTGCGGCCGCCCGAAACGGGGGTGACGTCAATCAGGGTGGTGATGCGTTCGCGCACTTCACCCACGTGCGAAATGATGCCGATCATCTTGCCCTCGCTTTGAAGCGCTGCGAGCGCATTCATGGCGTCTTCGAGCGTATCGGGGTCGAGCGATCCGAAACCTTCGTCCAAAAAGAGCGACTCGACGCGAACATTGCGGCTTGCCATTTCGGATAGGCCCAGAGCGAGCGATAGGCTCACCAAGAAGGATTCGCCGCCCGACAGGTTGTCGGCACTGCGCTCCACGCCGCCTTGAAAGGCGTCAATCACGTTGAGTTTCAGGGGTTCAACGGCGTCTTTTTTGAGGATGTAGCGCTGAGAAATTTTGGACAAAGCACGGTTGGCGTGATGCAGCAGCGTTTCAAACGTCATTGACTGCACAAAAGTGCGGTAACGTTTGCCGTCGGCCGAGCCGATCAGCGCATTGAGTCTTGACCACAGCGCGAGCGTTTTTTCCTGAACTTTGATCGCGTCGAGTTTCTCGGCAAGCCGTTGTTTCTGCGCGTCGTCCGTTTCGATGAGCCCCTGCAGGCGCCCTTTTTCGGCGGTGAGGGTATTCATCGATTCGCGAAGCGTCTCGATTTCGCCGACAAGAGACACCAGTTCAATCGTTGGCTCAATCTTGGAAGCTAGCTGTTTGAGCTTTTCCTGAGCTTGCCGAGCGGTTTTGGCAAGTTCCTCGCACCGGGCATCCAGTCGGGCGTACGTTTGCTGCCGGGCGTCAATTTCTTCGGCGGTAAGCAGCGCGGCTTCCCAGAGGGAATCTTCGGTAAAGCCCGCGGCGGTGCGCTCCTGCGTCCAGACCGACAAGGCGGCTTGCAAGGACTCGGCATCGGAAGCGGCTTGTTTTTCGGCCGCGTCGAGCTGCCCCTGCGTGACGTTGACAAGCCCCTTGAGGCGCAGCGCTTCGGCAGTCCGCTTTTCGGTGAGCGCGAGCGCTGCGTCACGCCGGTTTTTGAGGGCGGCTTCTTCGGACTCGGGCGATTTGTCACCGAAAAGGGCTGTACGCTCAGCTTGTTTGAGGGAACGTTTGTTTTCCAGTGAAGCGATGACCGTTGACAATTCCACGCACTTGGCGTCGAAGGCGTCCTGTTGGCGGCGCTGCTCCTGCACCGTTGTTTTTAAGACGGCGATTTGTTGCCCGATTGTTGCCAAGCGCGTGCGTTTTGTCTGGAACGTGTCGACTTCCGTTTGCAGTTTCGTGCTCCACGCCTTGGCTTGCGCTGCCGTTGCGGGCACTTTGATCAGCCCCGCACAGACGCGGGCCAGCCCGTCTCGGGTCGCGAGCAATTGCGCGGCAGCCTGTGCGTTTTCGTTCTGAGCACTTTGCAAAGTGGCTTGTGCTTGCGTGCGTTTGGCTTCACAGGTTTTGACCGCCTGAGATTGCGTCTCGAATTGCGCTTTAGCTAGATCCAACGATGAGATAAGGTTATTGCGTTCGTCATCAAGCGAAGCGAGTTTCTTGATTTTTTCGGTGAGCGCCCCTGCTTTCTCCCTCGTTTCTTCATAGACTGCACGGATATCCGCAGGGGTTGTGACGGAAACTGACCATTGGCCAGCCAGAGACTCAATCGCTTGCAGTTCTTGCAGGAAGACTTTTTTCAGTTCCTCGAGCGCTTGCTGCTCGGCTTTGATCGAACCGTCGAGTTTGGCGAGCTCTTTAGCAAAAACGGTGACGGATTTTTGCGCGTCTTTCCAGTCTTTTTTGGTGCGATCGAGTTTTTGCGAGTCGTCTGACAGGATCGAGGGACGGCTTTCGGCATACGGGTGATGCACGGCACCGCACAATGGGCACGGCGAGCCGTCAACGAGTTTGGCTCGCTCGTCGCTGAGGCGTTCCACCAAAGAGCGCATGGCAGCGGTCTGTTCAAGCGCTTCCACGGTGTCGGCAAGAGAATCAGTCAGCTTGACCTGTGTTTCATAGCGTTCTTTGGCGACAGTCCAGTCTGCCTGCAATTTGCCCAACAGTTCCTTTTTGTTGTCTATTTGGCGGGATTTTTCTGCTTTTGCAGTCAATTGCTGCAAAAGCTGGTTGAGCGCCGCAGTCCGAGCGTCGGTTTGAGTCTTGAGCTGCGTCCACTCCTGCAGGGTTTTGCCGGCGGCGCATTCGGTGCGGGCGATTTCGACCGCAGAGAGTTTCTCCTGTAACGAGTGGATTTTGGCCTGAGCGGGTGCCAATGCCAGTTGAGCGTCTTGAGTCGCTTGAACGGCAACGGCGAGTTCGGCCTCGGCCTGTTGATGCGCTTTTTCACGCTTGCTGCGGTTAGTGTCGGCGTCCGCAAATTGAGTCAGAGCCGTGGAAATCTCGGCTTGTTTGGCAAAAAGACGCGCAGCACGGGAATCGGGGGCAGTGTCGGCTTCCAGTTTTACAGCTTCCTCCGACAACGTTTGAATTTCAGAGGTTGCCGCCTGCGTTTTAGCCAGACTTTGTTTTAAAAGTGTTTCCTCGAGTGTCTTTTCAGCGACTTTTTCAGAGATGCGCTTGGTGTGTTCGGCAATGGCCGTATCGTGCGCTCGCACCGCCTGCGTAACAGGCAGCAGTGCCTCATATGCTTTGGCGAGATCAACGGAAGCAATGCGGGCTTCCTGCAAAAGACTTTGGGCGTTGCCGGCCTCTTTGTCGGCTGCCGCAAGCGCGCCGGTGAGTTTTTCACACTGCTGACGAGCGCTTTGAACACGCAACTGAGCCTCGTGCAGCGCCGTGTGCGTCGGCTTGATCTTGAGCGCACGGCGAGCCACTTCCGTTGCATGGCGTTCACGTCGCAGTTCTTCGATGGTTGCTTTGACCGAAGTGAGTTCTTTTTGCGAAGCCTCCAGTGTTTCAGAGGTCGCATCGCGTTCCCGCACGAGGTCTCGAACTGCTTCCTTAGCTTTGACGGTATCTTCAAGTGCGGCGCATTTTGCTTTGATTTCGCAGAGCGCAGAAAGCGTTTGCTGACGCTCGGTGTCGGCCATCACGCCGACGCCGCCCGCTTCCGATTTGAGGTGCTCGAGAGCGGTGTTCTCGCTTTTATACCGTTCATAGACGGCTTGCGAGATTCGCGAATAGATTTCGGTGCCGGTGATGGCTTCGAGCGCGTTGGAGCGTTCGTCTTCTTTGGCTTTCAGAAAAACCGAGAAGTTGCCCTGCGCCAGAAGCGCCGAGCGCGTGAACTGATGGAAGGTCAGGCCGGTGATTTCTTCAATGAGTTCGGCAAAGCGCTTCTTGTATTTGGCTTCCAGAATGTCCCAGTCGCTTCGCTCGTTGTTCCAACGGCTAAGCTCAATGCTTGATCCCTGCAAACGACCGTCGGCGCGGGTGCGAGCGCGGCGCTGCGAATAGAGCGCTCGATAGCGAACACCTTTGGCGAGAAAGGTGACTTCGCTTTCCATGATTCCCGTGCCGCGGGTCATCGCTTCGTTGGCGCTGCCCGTGAGTTCGCCCAGGCGGGGTGTGCTGCCGTAAAGCGCAATGCAGATGGCATCCAGAAGCGACGACTTGCCCGCGCCGGTGGGGCCGCAGATGGCAAAAAGGCCGCCTGCGGCATACGCGGGATCCTCAAAGTTGATCGACCAGTTGCCTTTGAGCGAATTGATGTTTTGAACGCGTACTTTGAGGATTCTCATTGCGGTTCTCCTTCCTTGCGCACGACCGCGAGAATCTCGGAGTAGGCGTCAGTGAGTTCTTTTTTGAGTTCTTCGGAAAATTCTGTGCCGCAGGCTTGTTGCTTTTGCAGGCAAAGCTCAAACATTTTTTCTGGCGAGATCGCTTCGACGTCGCTGACAACATCGTCGACGGAAAGCTGCGCGGCGGCAACCGTGAGGCTTACCACACGCACCAATGTGACGGTGCTGTTTTGCACAATGTCGCGGCACTTGGCGGCAAGATCCGGTGCAAAGGTACCTTCCGTGTGCAGCACCTCGCAGAGGACCGGACGGCCGGTCGCAACGAGCGTACTGAGTTCTTCGGTGACTGCCGTTTCGTTGCCTGTGATCTGCACCAGCGTGTCGAAAGCGGGCACTTCCAGCGTGCGAACGGTACAGGCTTTGCCCTGCGTTTCCATGATGCAGACGCTTTTTGAGGCTTTGCGTTCGGAAAAGTCCAGCGCAATGGGACTGCCGCAATAGCGGCGCGTCTCGTTTCCGGCCAGACGCTGGGCTTTGTGCAGGTGCCCCAATGCCAGATAGTTGATTTCGGGCGGAAAGGCTGCGGCGGGAATCAGGCCGAGAGAACCGATATAGAGGTTGCGCTCTTCGTCGCTCGGGTCGCTGTCGGCGGCAAAGAGGTGCCCGGTGGCAATGTAAGGGATGTCGTTTTCACCGCGCAACTCGAGCGCAGTTTGTGTCACACGGCGATAGTGCTCTGCCGTTGCCGAGCGAATCTTTTCTTCTTTGTCCTGCTGTGTTTCGTTTTCGGTGCTTGTGCGCAGATCACGTTCGCGTAGATAGGGTACGGCCGCAACGACTGCCAGAGGTGTTCCGGCCGCATCGCGCAACAGCACGACTTCGTCGGCCGGATCGGCTGTCGCCTGCCCGACGACGGTGATGTTGAGCGCTTCAAGAAGTGTGTCGGGGGCGTTCAAAAGTGAAGGCGAGTCGTGATTGCCTCCGGTGACGATCACGTGGCGGCAGTCGGTGGAAGTGGCCACGGAAGCTAGAAACCGGTAGTAAGCCCGCTGCATACGGTGCGAGGGGGTGGCGTTGTCGAAAACGTCGCCTGCGATGATCAGGCAGTCGATTGTCTCGGTGCGGATTGTTTCGGTGAGCCAAGTGAGAAATTTCTCAAAGGTCTCGTCTCGGTTGACGCCGTATAGACTGCGTCCGAGATGCAGGTCGGAAGTGTGAAGAAAGCGCATGAAAGTCAATAAGCCGGTCAACAATGGCAATAGTGCACTATAGCCGTCTGCTGCCGGACTCGCGATTTTTTTCTTAACGCAGTTCCTGCCACCAGGGACCGGTGTCGCGCGCCGGGTTGTCCAACGCAACGATTTGTCCGATCAGCGGCGTGGAAAGCGCAATGCCAAGCGATTGCGCGTTGGCAAGCGCCGCTTCCAAAGGAGCCTTCCAAGTGTGACGGCTCAAGTCGAACTTGGCGTTGTGGCACGGCATGACAAAGCGGGGACGCAGTTCGGAAACAGCCGCTTTCCACGCAGGCGGCATCAGGTGAATTCCGGCCCAGTCGGTGTTGTACTGGCCGTCCTCGACGATGGCAAAGTCAATGCGTCGAAAGTCCGTGGCGATTTGGCGGAAATGGCGTCCGTAACCGCCGTCGCCCGAGAGGTACAGCGTCACCCCGTCGAGATCCATCACAAAGCCCGCCCACAGCGTCGTATTGCGCTCGAGCGTTCGACCCGAGAAATGTTGGCTCGGCACGCAGGTGAGCGATCCCTTGTTCGGCAGCGCGATTTTTTCGCCCCAGTCCATTTCCGTAATGCGCTCGGCTTCCCATCCCCAGTATTCGAGATGGGCTCCCACACCGAGTGGGCAGACGACATGCGCCGTGCGATTCTTCAGGTCACGCATCGTGAGCATGTCCAGATGGTCGTAATGGTCGTGCGTGAGAATGAGCAGATCGAGCGCTGGAATGTCGCGCGGCTGATAGAGGTCGGCTCCTGCGAAAGGCTTGAAAAAGCTACCCAACGGGAAACAGGCGTGCAAAGCGGGGTCTACGGCAATCGCGAGACCGGCAAGCTTTAGGTAAAAGCCTGAGTGTCCGAACCAAACCATCTGCCCGTCGGCGAGCGTAGTGAGATCGGTTTTGATCGAAGGAATGCGCTCAAGCGGCCGACGCCCTGTCTTGTCTTCGGTGAGAAACCGTAGCATTCCTGAAGAGCGTTCCCGATCGATCGGATCGATGACCGGCGTGAGGTTGTGAAACGTGCCGTTGCTGAAATTGGGCGACGCCTGAATGCGCTCCAGGCGCGCTCCGGTCGGTTTGGAGCCCAGCGCGGAAAACGCTTGCGTGCTTTCCTGTACGGCAGCGCACAAGGGACCGGCGGCGGCAGCGGCCAGAAAAGCGGCGGAAGTCAAAACGGTACGGCGTTGCATGTTTTTGGGACCACAACCAACAAAATCTGCTTGTCGTACTTTACCTTGTCGAGAAGATCGAAAGCAGCAGGCAAACGGAATTTGCACGGATTGAGCAAAAATCGGGTATTGAAATGCCTACGATCGTTTTGCTTGCAGTGCCAGACGGATCAGGCGGACAGCTTGATCGGCCATGTAGAGCGGAATGTTGAGTACGTCGCCGTCCAAGCGCAGATTGTCCAGCGAAAAGCGAACGCCCAGTGGCGTTTGTTCGGCAAACTTCTCCTGATATTTTCGAAGGCTTCGCGCTTTGACACATCAATGACCTCACAAAATTCTTAATAAAAATGTGAGAAAAATCACAAAATTATGAATTTTTATGTGATTTTACGAAGCGCAGAGACACCTTTTTCAAGGTCAAAAAAGCCCGACACCGGAGGCATCGGGCTTGGGGCTACGAGATCAACCGTCTTGGTTCGGATCAGTAGTTGTAGCCTTCCTTGAGCCAGCGGGCGACATCAAGAGCACAGTAGGTGAGGATGCCGTCGGCGCCGGCACGCTTGCAGCAGATCATCGATTCCATCGTGATCTTCTTTTCGTCAATGCAACCGGCAGCGGCAGCGCACTTGATCATTGCGTACTCGCCGGAGACGTGGTACACGAAGGTCGGTGCCTTGAATTCGTCCTTGACGCGGCGAACCACATCGAGATACGGCATTCCGGGCTTGACCATGACCATATCAGCGCCTTCGGCCAGATCGAGCCCCACTTCCCAGAGCGCTTCGTCGCTGTTGGCGGGATCCTGCTGATAGACGGCCTTGGTGGACTTGCCGAGGTTGCCCGAAGAGCCCACTGCGTCGCGGAAGGGACCATAGAAGGCACTGGCGTATTTGGCCGAATAAGCCATGATGCGCGTGTGGATAAAGCCTTCTTCTTCTAACATCTTGCGAATGACGCCGATGCGGCCGTCCATCATGTCGGAGGGAGCCACAACGTCAGCGCCGGCTTGAGCCTGGGCGCGAACCTGACGCACGAGCATTTCAATGGTTTCGTCGTTGAGGATGTAGCCTGTTTCGTCGATGAGGCCGTCCTGACCGTGCGTGGTGTAGGGGTCAAGCGCCACATCGCACATGACGCCCAACTGCGGGTAGGCAGCCTTGATGGCCTTCACGGCGCGCGGAATCAGACCGTCGGGATTGGCGGCTTCAACGCCGTCGGGGGTCTTCAATTCATCGTCGATGTGCGGGAAGAGAGCCACCATCGGGATGCCGAGCTCAACCATCTCGCCGCAAAGCTTCAGCAGTTCGTCGATTGACAAACGGTTGACGCCGGGCATGGTGGGAACGGGCGTGACCTTGTTTTCGCCTTCCTGCACGAACACCGGCAGGATGAGGTCGTTGGGCGTGAGAACGGTTTCACGCATCAGTCGACGAGAAAAATCGTCATGGCGCATGCGGCGCATACGCACGAAAGGATACTGTCCAAGGGTCTGCATTTTTCAAAAGTTCCCGTGAGAATAAAGAATACTGAAAGGTTACGCCGACGGCGTGTCTGCCGACAGGCGCCCTTCCGGATCAATCCAGGTTAAAAGTCGTTGCTGAAGTTCTTCGACGCCTTCTTTTTTAAGTCCCGAGAAAAGCTGAACTTCCACATGATCCCCGAGCTGTTGAGCGCGGGCGCGGGCTTTGGCAAGCACCGTATTGCGTTCGGCACGCTTGATCTGGTCGCATTTGTTAATGAGCCAGAGCTGGCGCACGTGACTGCGTGACGAAAAAAAGTCAATGAGCCACTCGTCGGCCGGCATAAAGGGACGGCGAGCGTCCATGACAATCACGATGCCGGTGAGCGACGGACGATCGGCAAGGTAACCGCCGATCAGTCGGCTCCAGGTTTCGCGGATTTTCGGAGCGGCTTTGGCGTAGCCGTAGCCCGGCAGATCCACCAGGTGTGCAATCTGCTCGCGTTCCTTGCTGTCGGGAATTTTGCGAGAAAGCGTAAAGAAGTTGATGAGCTGCGTGCGGCCCGGTGTCTTGGACGCAAACGCGAGGCGCCCTTGACGGGTAAGCACGTTGATGGTCGTGCTTTTGCCGGCGTTGGAGCGGCCGGCAAAGGCGATTTCAGGCAGGCCCGCGCCGGGCAGTTGGCTCACGGCGGCGGCCGAAGTCAGAAAACGTGCGGAGTCAAAAAGCGACATGGGTCACACCAAAAAGAAAGACAGAGAGATGTTAGAAAACAAAACTGAGAAAACCGTTAAGCTCTTTTGATTTGCGGGATGTCGGCGTTGTCGATCGTATCGATGAAACCGCCGCCCAGACAAACTTCGCCTTGATAAAGCACGGCGGATTGCCCCGGAGTGGCGGCCCACTGCGGGACGGGGAACGAAAGGTCGATGCTTTCGGCATCAACCGATGCGACCTCGCAGGCGCCGTCGGGCGCACGATAGCGGGTTTTGACCGTCACGGGTGTGCCGGGTTCGGGAGCGTGTCCCGACACCCAACTTGTGCGCACCGCTTTGAGCGTGTGCGTGTTGAGCCACGGGTGTTCATGCCCCTGTACGATCCAAAGCGTATTGGTGGCAAGGTCCTTGCGGGCCACAAACCAAGGCTCTCCCGTGCCCTCTCGGCTGCCGCCCACGCCGATGCCCTTGCGCTGGCCGAGCGTATAAAAACTCAGGCCCACGTGTTCGCCCACGATTTTGCCCGTGTCGGTACGAATGGGACCGGGGTGCGTCGGAAGGTAGCGAGAGAGAAATTCGCGGAAAGGCCGCTCGCCGATAAAGCAGATGCCGGTGGAATCCTTTTTGCCTGCAACCGACAAATCGAGCATGCGTGCGATTTCACGCACCTTGGTTTTCGGCAGTTCTCCCACGGGAAAAATCGCCTTTTCCAACTGTTTTTGATTGAGACGATGCAGGAAGTAGCTTTGATCCTTGCTGCCGTCGAGACCGCGCAGAAGTTCAACGCCGTTGTCGGTCTGACGCACGCGCGCATAGTGTCCGGTGGCAATCTTCTCTGCACCCAATTCCATCGCGTAGTCCAAAAACGCGTTGAACTTGATTTCCGAATTGCACAGCACGTCCGGATTGGGCGTGCGGCCGGCCTGATATTCGCGCAGAAATTCGGAAAAAACACGCTCCTTGTACTCTTTGGCAAAGTTCACGGCTTCCAGATCAATCCCGATCTTTTCGGCCGCGCTTGCCGCATCCAGAAAGTCCTGGCGGCTCGAGCAGTATTCGCTGTCATCGTCGTCTTCCCAGTTTTTCATGAATACGCCGGTGACGTCGTATCCTTGTTCCTTAAGAAGCCAGGCGCTCACGGCGCTGTCAACGCCGCCGCTCATGCCCAGTACCACTTTGACTGCCATCGCACAAATCCTTGAAAAAAGGGAAAGACAAAACGAAACTCGCGGCCCAAAACCTCCCGTCGACTTTTTGAAAAGTCGCAAACAGTGGCTTTGAGGCCGCGATGCACAAACGGGCGCCGCGGTGTGCGGCACCGTCAGATCATCTGAGATCGAATTTTAGTGGACAGTTCCCACGAGCGGCTGTACGTCGGCCTGCGTGGCGTGGCACAGCAGACATTCGTGGCGCGAGGCAGACACGGCAAGCTTGCCGTTGACTTTGGTCCAGTGGGTGGCAGGCATTGCGGTGGCTTCGCCCTTTACCTTAGCCGCGCCGATCTTAGCCTGATTGCCGTGGCACATGATGCAGGGGTTGTTTTCGCGCGTGATCTTGAAGTTGTCGATCGCGTGCGGAATCATCGCGGGCATGCCCATCTGGGTTTTGCGGTACAGTCCCGCGTTTTCGCCGTAGGCTTTCGGTGTCGGCGTTTCAAAGGGGCTCGTCTTTTCCAGACTCATCGTGTTGATGTCGACGGGCTGCTGCACGGCGCAGGCCGTGATGGCAACAGTCGCAGCGATGGAAAGGGCGGCTGTCAAAATCAATTTTTTCATGGCTCACTCCAGAAATTCTTTACTCGTTGTTCGACTCGGTTGCTTGCGGCTTGGCTTGAAAACGCGTGGCAAAACGAATGGCGTTTTCTGGGCACACGGCAGCACACCGACCGCAGTTGGTGCACTCGCCCGAGGCAATGAAGCCTCGTTGAGCCGCGAGCTTGAAATTGAGTACATGGGCTTCGGGACACACACGCAGACAGTCACCGCATTTGGTGCAGCGTTCGTTGTCAAAGATGGGTTTGACGACGCCAACTTTGCCGACAACGGACCAGAAGGCGCCCAGCGGACACAGATGTCCGCACCAACCGCGCTCCAACAGCAGCAGGTCCAACGCAAAGACGCCCGTGACGGCCGCCACAAGTCCTGCACCCACGCCCCAGATAAGTTCGCGCCACAGGAAAGCCTGAGGACTTACCCACTCAAAGGCGGCGGTGCCGGAGACGGCCGAAGCAAGTAGCGCGCCTACGGCAAGCGCGTAGCGCGCGTGACGCGACAGACGCAGGCTTGACGCCGGGACGTTGAGCGACTTACGGACGCTGAAAGCGGCATCAGTGACGATGTTCATCGGGCAGACCCATGCGCAAAAGGCGCGGCCGCCCGCAATCACATAGATCGCCAGCACAATGAGCGCGCCCGTGACCATCGTGAGTTCCGGTTTGTGTCCGGCAAAAAGCTTTTGCAGGAGCGCAAACGGGTCCGACATGGGAACGGTGCCGGCAATGAGTGAACTCGTGAGCGTACCGTTTAAAAGCGGTTCGCCCAACAGAGTCCAGCCAAGCCGAACGGTACCGATGAAAAGCGCGAGCACGGCAAGCTGCACGAAGCGGCGAGCCACACTGAGCGCCAACATGCGCGACTTGATTTTCTGCGGCGAAACCGCAGGTAAAGAGGCTTTTTGACTCATAGCAGCGGATCGTCCATGTTGTTGAGAAAATCAAGCCCGCCGGGTTCGGTCGGCGTTTCAGGCTTCTTAACTTCGGGTTTGTCGGCCGGATTGCCCGGATGATGCGGCTGATCTTTGCGCCAACCCAGACGATAGTGCTCGCCGATGCGGCCCAGGAACGTCTTCGGATCAATGATGTTGATGGCCGGCACCTGTGTCGGACACCCGTAGACGCACAACCCGCAGCCTGTGCAGTGATCGGGATTGATCACGGGCACGAAGACGGCATGTTTGCTCAATTCGCGCGGATGGGGCTTTAAGAGCAGCGCCTCGTTTCGAAGCGGACAATCGCGGTAGCAGACTTCGCAACGCAGCCCTTGCCAGCTCAGACACGAGTTGGGGTCGATGGCGGCAATGCCCATGCGGGCTTTGCGAATCGAGTCCAACTTGCGGTCCAGGGCGCCCGACGGGCACACCTTGACGCAGGGAATGTCCTCGCACATGTAGCAGGGGATCTTGCGGGGCTCGAAGTAGGGAGTTCCGTAGGGAACTTTGGCCGCGAGTTTGGCAAGCTTGAGCGTGTCGAAGGGGCAAGCCTTGACGCACAGGCCGCAGCGGATGCACTTGTCGTAGAAGGCATCATCGGCGCCCGGCGGCAGCGGTTCAAAGCCTTTGGACTTTGCGGTGCCCACGAACGCCGTAAGACCGGCGCCTGCGGCAGCCGCAACGCCTGCGCCTTCCAGAAGAAGGCCGAGAGCCTGACGTCTTGTCGCTTTGATCGTCATCGTATCGGTTGGGTTTTCAGTAAAAGCCGTGTTGTCCGAAGCTTTCTCCTGAAGCCGTTTTACTGCAGTAAGACGGCTTCAGAGAGATAAGCGCGTGTGTCAAAGTCGCCCGATTAGGCCTTCGTGACGCGAACCGCAGACTTCTTGAAGTCGGGTTCAGCCGAGATCGGGTCGGTTGCGTCAATGCAAAGCTTGTTGACCTGAACCGATTCGTCGAAGAAGGCCATCCAGACCGTGCCGCGCGGCATCTTCATGCGGCCCTGCGTTTCCACAAGAGCTTTGATGCTGCCGCGGCGGCTGGTGATCTGCGCGACGTCGTTACGCTTCAGACCGCGTTTCTGAGCGTCGGTTGGGTGCATATAGAGAACGGCCGACGGAGCAGCGCGGTGCAGTTCGGGCACGCGACGGGTCATCGAGCCGGTGTGCCAGTGCTCCAGAATACGGCCCGTGCAGAGCATCAGGTCGTAGTTGGAATCGGGCTTTTCAACCGGTTCGGCAAACGGACGGAAGAAAATCTTCGCACGGCCGGGCAGGGGCTTGGGCGTCTTGTCGGTGATGCCGTCGAGGTTACCCTGCGGAATGGCCTTCATGAGCTTGCCGTAGAACTCGAAGTCGCCGTTTTTCACATACGGATCGTATTCGGCGTTGAAGCGATACGTCGTGGGCTTGCCGTTGACAACTGGCCAGGTGAGACCGCGGATCTTCGGATCGAGATACGTATCGAAGTCTGCCAGATCGTGACCGTCGCCGAGCGTGAACTGACGGTATTCGGTAAAGAGGGCTTTTTCCGGGAACCAGTTAAGGCCCAGAGACTTGGCCGTGCAGCATTGCTTGCCCGGATACTTCGGATCGGGCCATGGGCACTGTTTGGTTTCGGGCATGCCGGCAAAGAGCACGTCAAAGAGGGAAGCGTCCGGATTGATGCCCATTTCCTTGGCTTTGCCGAGCACGTCCGGGAGTGTCTTCTTGCCGCCGGCGACCTTCTTTTCGCCCCAACACTCGGAGATCTTAAAGCGTTTGGAGAATTCGAGCATGGTGGCCACGTCGCTCATGGCTTCGCCCACGGGTTCGACCATCTGAGCCCAGCCTTGCGTGCGGCGCTCGGCGTTGCCGTACAGACCCCACTTTTCGAAGATCATGGCGGTGGGAAGAATCAGGTCGGCAACCTTGGCCGAAAGGGTCGGGTAGACGTCGGAGACGACGACGAAGTTCTCGGGCTTGCGAGCAGCCTTGAGCCAATGGTTGGAGTTCGGAGCCGACTGGAAGACATTGACCACTTGTGTCCACAGGAAGTTCACGGAACCGTCTTCGAGACCGCGCAACAGTCCCATGATGGGCTTACCAAGCACGGGGTTGAGCGTACCTTCGGGAATGCGCCAGAGTTTTTCGGTCTTCTTGTGGTGAGCCGGGTTGCCGACGAGCATGTCGGAAGGCAGACGGTGCGAGAAGGCGCCGACTTCACGAGCCGAACCGCAAGCCGAGGGCTGACCGGTGAGAGAGAAGGCACCGTTACCGGGACGGCCCTGTTTGGCGGTGAGCAAATGCAGTGCGTAAATCTGTTCGTTTACCCACACACCGCGCACGTGCTGATTGACGCCCATGCACCAGAAGGAGAGAATGTCGCGCTTGGCGTCGCAATAAATGTCAGCCAGAGCAACGAGCTTCTTTTTGAAGCTTTCGAGCGATTCGTCCGGATCACCCTTGGCAAGTTTGGCGACGAAGTCAAGCGTATAGGGTTCCAGACCGCGCTTGTATTCTTCAAACGAAATGTGCCAGTGGCCGCCGGCGGCGGCAACTTGCTTCTGTTCGACTTCAATGCCGGCCTTGCGGCGCTGGCCGATGGCTTCAGCTTCGGTCAGGATGATCTTCTTTTGCTTGGCCTGAATGTCCTTTTCTGCTTCAAAGGCGAACTTATCGGTCGGTCGCATACCGTAGCCGATGTCGACCGTGCCGGTGGCGAAGACGCAGTGATCGTCAACGAACTTCTGGTTGTAAGCCTTGCGGCGAACGATTTCTCGAGCCAGGTAGTTGAGGATCGCGAGGTCCGTATTGGGCTTGAAAATGATTTCGATATCGGCCATGCCCGAGGACATGTTCGAGTGCGTCGTCACGTTGACGATACGGGTGTCCTTGTGCGTGAGCTTTCGGTCGGTCACACGGCTCCAGAGAACCGGATGCGCTTCGGCCATGTTGTTGCCCCAAAGCACCATTGCGTTGCACTTTTCGATGTCGTCATAGACGTTCATCGGTTCGTCCACGCCGAAGGTCTGGTAGAAGCCCACCACGGCGGAAGCCATGCACAGACGGGCGTTGGGGTCGATATTGTTGGAGCGGAAGCCGGCTTTGAGCATCTTCGAAGCCGTGTAGGCTTCGGGAATCGTGTACTGGCCTGAGCCGATGATGGCTACGCCTTCGGGGCCTTTTTCTTGATAGATGCGGCGGAACTGGCGTTCCATTTCGTCGAAGGCCTGTTCCCAGCTCACAGCCACAAACTGACCGTTCTTGTCGAACTTGCCGTCCTTCATGCGCATGAGCGGACGCGTCAGGCGGTCCTGGCCATAGAGGATCTTGGCGTTGAAGTAGCCCTTGATGCAGTTCAGGCCGCGATTGACGGGAGCGTCGGGGTCACCCTTGGTGGCGACGATGCGGCCGTTCATTGTGCCGACCTGCAGACCGCAACCGGTACCGCAGAAGCGGCAGACGCCCTTGTGCCATTCGATGCCGGCGTCGGCGGCCTGAGCAGCCTGCGCACACGCCTGCGTCACGGGTAAGCCCACCGACATGGCGGCGGTGGCGGCAACCCCTGTTTTCAAGAGTTCACGTCTTGAGATGGGAATGACTTTCTTTTGAGCCATATTTTCTCTCCTGGGCAGATGCACCGAAGCGATATCAGATTTCGATCCGAAGACCGATCGGTGGCTTGTGAAGAACAGCTTTTTTAAGGAGCACCGAAGTTTTATTGTGGTTGTTGAACTCGGCGCCGGTTGAAAAAAGTTGAAGAAAAAAATCAGATTTCGTCATCGTCCGGTTCGTTGCGATGAACAATGAGACTGACGTCGGCAACGGACGGCAACGATTGAATGGCGCGGAAGCGTTCGGTTTCAGCTTCGACCGAGGGTTCTTCAAGAACGACGACGTAGCGGCCGGAAGCCGCATCGGATTGATGAACTTCGACGGGAAGCGATTTAAGCGCTTCGCCGACAGATGCGAACTGACCGGGCTTGCAGGTCACCACCAGGCCGGAATAAAACATCGGGGGGTCTCTCCTTGCTGCGACGTTGTGTTTTGTTCTACGCACAGTATCCAGTAATTTACTTGTTTTTGACGATCGGAGAAGTTCAATAAGTAAAGAAATTTTGAGTCAAATCAAGCCTGTTCACGTAAATTGGCCTGGTCTGTCAGCAGGCCATTTGTTCCTCAAAAGGAATAACGCAACGAGGATCAATAGACACAAAAAAACGGAGCCCGAAGACTCCGTTTTTTTGTTTCGGCAGGTCCAGGCTTTGCCTGAACCTGCTCATCCCCTGTCCCAAAACTCTACAGGTAGATGTTGTTGTTTTTAGATGTAACCGTAGACCATGCCGAGGCACCAGCCGACGATCACAGCGGTGATCACACCAATCAGACCCGGAAGGATGAAGGAGTGGTTGATCACGAACTTGCCGATGTGGGTCGTACCAGAGCGGTCAAACGTCAGAGCAGCAAGGTCAGACGGGTAGGTCGGCAGGATGTAGTAACCGTAGGCGGCGGAGGCCATGGCAACGATCACACCGGGAGGCGTACCGATACCGATAGCAACCGGAACCACGATGGCCACAGCTGCAGCCTGAGAGTTCACGAGCTTGGAAACCAACAGCAGCACGATACCGAAGGTCCAGGGAGCGGACTGCATCCAGCCGGTCAGAGCGGCCTTCAGGTCGGGCAGGTGGTTCGAGAACATCGTGTCGGACATCCAGGCCACGCCGTACACGGAGACGATGGCAACCATACCGGCGTTGAACACGTTGGTCTTGTTGATCTGCTTAGCGCCGCAGAACATGACCATCAGGATACCGGCCAGAAGCATGAACATCTGGATGACGAGGGTCATCGACAGGCGCTTCTTGCCAACCATCGGGCGGAGTTCGGGAACGGAACCGAGAACGGCCACGACAGCCACGGTGCAGAGGAAGATCCAGAGGCTGGCCCACTGCTGCTTGGTGAACTTAACACCGATCAGGGTGGTGGTTTCGCCGTAGACATACTTGCGCTGTTCCGGATCAGCAATCAAGGCCTGGAACTTTTCGTCCTTGTCGAGGTCCTTGCCGCGGAACACGGAGAAGGTGCCAACCATGAACAGACCGACGATAGCGGCCGGGATCACGATGGCGAACAGCTGCGGGAAGCTGAAGGGCTGGCCGCCGACCAACTGGCCGTCAAGCAAAGCCACCATCGACACGGCAGCCACAGCAGCCGGCGAGCAGATCACGCCCATCTGAGCGGCGATCGTGGAAGCAGCCATCGGGCGTTCCGGACGGATGTTGTTCTTGATGGCCACGTCATAAATAATGGGCAGCATCGTGTAAACAACGTGACCCGTACCGCAGAGAACCGTCAGGAACCAGCAAAGATACGGAGCGAGGTAGCAAACGAAACGCGGATGATTACGAAGAATCTTTTCAGCGATCGACAGCAGGCAGTCAAGACCGCCGGCAGCCTGAAGGGTAGCGCCCGCGCAGACCACAGCCATAATGGTCAGAATAACGTCAACCGGGGGCTTACCGGGTTTGAGACCGAAGCCGAAGATAAAGATGATGAGGCCGATACCGCCCATCAAACCGAGGGTCATACCGCCGCGAGGTGCAGCGTAGAACAAGCAGGCGAGCAGCACAAACAGCTGCACCCAGAAGTCAAATCCAATCATTGTTTGTCTCCTAGATATTTTGGGACGGTGGAATTATCCTCTTTGGAGGTACAACTAAGGTGTAAATCTTGAACAACATTTGATCTTTGTCTAATTGTTAAGAAAAGTTTGAAGAATTCTGTACTTCACGACGTTAAAAAATCGTGAAAAACCCTGAAAGATTGCGGGTTTACGAGAATCCAACGGTGACTCTGAATTTGTAACTGTCGGCGGCTGACAGAGGTAAAAAAGGCACCGGAAATGTAACAACCGGTGCCTTTTCTACAAGGTGAAACAGAGAATAAGGATTACTCCTTAGGAAGTAGTTCGCAGACGCCTTCTTAGTGCTCGATTTCGTATGGCCAATCAAGGATGCCTCCGAAGTTGGCCAAATGTGTGTAGCCCATTTTCTCGAGAGCCACGGCAGCCGTCACGCTGCGCACTCCGCTGCGGCAATAGATGAGATAGACAGCGTTTTTGTCGGCCATGCAAGGTGGAATGTTGCCGTCCTGAATGTCGGCAAGCGGCACGTTGATTGCGCCCGGAATGTGTCCTGTGACAAACTCGTCGGGGCGACGGACGTCAACGATGACGACCTCGGGGTGGGCATCCATGCGGGACTTGGCTTCGGCTGGAGAAATGTTTTCGTAGGTCATGGCAAGCGTTTGGTTACGATCAACAATAAATTGTAGCTTGCACACGAAAAAAGCTCCGCGCGGGCGAAGGAAACTTGCCGGCGGAGCTTGAAGCGCGGTCCATGGACCGCGGGCCTGCTTGTATGTGCGGCTCCGCTTTTTTCAACGGTGCCGCACCATCAAAATGCAGTTAGCGAATTACTTTTTGCAGCATTCGCACTTGATTTCGTTGCGGGGCTTCAACTGCTTGAAGAAGTCGTTGCCCTTGTCGTCAACGAGGATAAAGGCCGGGAAGTCGACCACTTCGATCTTGTAGACGGCTTCCATGCCGAGTTCGGGCCATTCGACGCATTCGATGCTCTTAATCGAGCTTGCCGACAGAACGGCAGCCACGCCGCCGATCGTGCCCAGGTAGAAGCCGCCGTGCTTCTTGCAGGCGTCCGTCACGGCCTGGGTGCGGTTGCCCTTGGCGATCATCACAAGCGAGCCGCCGTTTTCCTGGAAGAGGTCAACGTAGGGATCCATACGCTGAGCCGTGGTCGGGCCCATGGAGCCGCAGGCGTAGCCTTCCGGCGTCTTGGCGGGACCTGCGTAGAGGATCGGGTGATCCTTGACGTACTGCGGCAGACCCTTGCCGGCTTCAATGAGTTCCTTCATGCGGGCGTGAGCGATGTCGCGGGCAACGATGATCGTGCCGGAGAGGTTCACGCGGGTGGAAACCGGGTACTTCGAGAGTTCCTTGCACACTTCGGCCATCGGACGGTTCAGATCGATGTTGATCTGTCCGCCTTCGCCCGGACGGCGAAGTTCTTCGGGGATCAGCTCGCCCGGGTTGGTGTCGAGTTTTTCAATCCAGACGCCGTCCTTGTTGATCTTGGCCTTGATATTGCGGTCAGCCGAGCAGCTTACGCCCATGCCGACCGGGCAGCTGGCACCGTGACGCGGCAGGCGGATCACGCGGATGTCGTGAGCCATGTACTTGCCGCCGAACTGAGCGCCCAAGCCGATGTTGCAGGCCTCTTCAAAGAGCTTCTGTTCGAGTTCTAGGTCGCGGAAGGCGCGGCCGGTTTCGTCGCCCGTGGTGGGCAGCTCATCGTAGTAGTGCGTGGAAGCGAGCTTCACGGTAAGCATCGTGCGTTCGGCCGTTGTGCCGCCGATCACAAAGGCGATGTGATAGGGCGGGCAGGCAGCCGTACCCAACGTCTTCATCTTGTTGACGAGGTAGGGCACGAGCGTGGCCGGATTCAAAATGGCCTTGGTTTCCTGGAAGAGGTAGGACTTGTTGGCAGAGCCGCCGCCCTTGACCACGCACAGGAACTTGTATTCGCCTCCTTCGGTTGCTTCGATGTCGATTTGAGCCGGCAGGTTGCAACGGGTGTTCTTTTCTTCATACATCGAAAGCGGTGCGTTCTGGGAATAACGCAGGGCATCTTCCGTGTAGGTTTCGTAGACGCCGCGGGAAAGCGCCTCTTCATCGCAGAAGCCGGTCCAGACGTTCTGGCCCTTTTCGCCGTGGATGATGGCCGTACCGGTGTCCTGGCACAGCGGCAGGATGCCCTTGGCGGCGGACTCGGCGTTGCGCAGGAACGTCAGAGCAACATACTTGTCGTTTTCGCTGGCTTCCGGATCCTTAAGAATCTTGGCGACCTGTTCATTGTGTGCGCGACGCAGCAGGAAGTTGGCGTCGTGGAAGCACTGCTTGGACAACATCGTCAGGGCTTCAGGCTGCACCTTGACGATCTTATGGCCCTCGAATTCACCTTCGGACACGTAGTCCTTGGTGAGCAGGTAGTACTCCGTCTTGTCTTCGCCGAGCTGGAACATCGGCGCGTACTTGAATTCAGGGTTCTGAGCCATTTGTGAATTCCTCTCCTGATTTTTTGGGGATCAATAAGCAACCAGCACTCACGATCAATACAGTCGGAGCGCATTTTCTAGCCAAAAAATTCTACTCCCAGAGTGATACGCCTTCGGGAGGGGAAAAGCGTAAAGACATGAGGTCTTCTCCACATATATCAAAGGAAAGTGTGAGCAATGAGGCGACAGCGTGAAAAAGGGGGTGGCTAACCTTTACTCCTTTAGGGGTATATCGCAGTTTGCTCGAAAATCAACTGCCCCAAAGTATCGACATGGCGTAAATATTGCCGAATGCAAAGGCTTGACTTTGTCAGGTATCAGAAATAGATCATCGTCTCAGAAAAGAGGGCTTTCAGTCAGTTGGATGCCGTTTTTTATAAATGAAATCAACGATTAACTTGTTTTGGGAGTCTGTCAAAAAATGATAGTTAAGGCTGTCACATAAAAATAGTCCAAACAGTCTAAAGATGATGGTCAAGTGGCAAATCACATCGTTCGGTTCCGTCTCTTGAAGTCAGACAAGGGCTACAAGACGGATAGAATCGGAGTCACTTTTGTTTTGTTAACCGATAACGTTGGAGACTCGGTGTGAAAACGCTTTTATCTGCAATCTTCGTTGTATCTATCGGACTCACGGCCACGCAAGGGTGGGCTGCCGGCAATACGCGCATCGAATCGTTTAACCAGGCTAAAAAATTGCTGGAACAAAAGGTCTATTTCGACCATCGGGAAACGTTTTATTGTCGGGCGACGTTCGACAGCAAAAAGAACGTGACGTTGCCCAAGGGGTTCACGACAGAAAAGCATGAAAAGCGTGCGCATCGTGTGGAATGGGAGCACGTTGTGCCCGCGGAAAATTTCGGTCGGGCGTTCGCGGAGTGGCGAGACGGGGATGAAGAGTGTGTGCGCAGTAACGGCAAACCTTTCAAAGGTCGCGCCTGTGCGGAAAAGGCCAATCAGGAATTCCGCTATATGCAGGCCGATCTCTATAACCTCTATCCGGCCATCGGAGCCGTGAATGCTGTTCGCTCCAACTATCGCTTTACGATGCTACCCGATGCGGCCTCGAGCTTCGGCAGCTGTCCGATGAAGGTCAGCGGTCGCGCCGTTGAACCGCCCGAATACACGCGCGGCGCGATCGCCCGCACGATGCTCTATATGCAGGACGCGTATCCCAAATACAAGCTTTCAAATGCGCAGATGAAACTTATGACGGCTTGGGACAAGATGTATCCGGTGGACGCCTGGGAGTGCCTGCGAGCCAAGCGTATCGAACGCATTCAGGGAAACGAAAATTCCTTTGTGAAGGAAGCTTGCCGCAAGGCCGGACTGCTCTGAACGGACGCCGGCCTGCGTTTTTCGTCTTGATCAGGAATCTTCTGCAAGAATCTGCATCTTGACGTCGGCGGGTTTCCCGAAGTAAGGCCATGTCGTGACAAGGAAGTCAACGCCCGTTTGCGCGTAGGCACGGGCGTTTGCGGCGTTGAGGCCGCCTGCGGCCGAGATGATGAGTTGCGGAAATTTTCGCTTGGCCTGACTCACGAATTCGGACAACGCTTCGGTGGAGAACTTTTCACACTGGATGATGTCTGCACCTGCGGCCGCAAAAGCGAATCCTTCCTGAGCATCGGAGGCTTCAACAGCGATTTTGCGTTCGGGATCCGCTTTTTTGGTTTCGGCAAGTCGCTTTTCAAAATCCGGAATGAAGACGCGGTGCTGATCGAACACGAGAACGGATTCGGATAGCCCCATGCGGTGTATGACGGCGCCGCCCGCCATCGCGGCGTAAAGCGACAAAGTTTTGGTGCCCGGAAAATGCTTGCGTGTCACGGCGACGCGACAGGCGGCATTTCCGGCTTTTGCTTCTTGTACCATCTGATGCGTGCGCGTGGCGATGCCTGAGGCGTACTCCAAAATGTTCTGTGCCGTTTTGTAGACGGCGTGGATGGCCCCGGCCGACCCGCGGCCTTCCAAAATGACGGTGCCGGCGGCAACGGTGTCGCCTTCCTCATGAAAGCAAGTCGTCTGTAGCCCTACGCGGGTAAAGAGCCGTTCGGCCAATGCGACACCCGCAATCGTCGTTTCAGCCTTGGGACGACAACGAACGATGCCGGGAACTTTTTCGATACCTAAAAGCGCTGTTGTGGCGTCCCCATAGGGGATGTCGTCTGTGAGAATCTGATCCAAAAGAGCGTCGGAAACAAAAAACATTTCAGAAGTCCTTTCCAAAGCTAGACGGCTTTTTCCCAATAGGTGACGTCAAGCCAGCGGTCAAATTTCTTGCCAGCTTGCGTAATGGTTCCGACCAGTCGAAAGCCCAGTTTGCGGTGCAGCGCAATGCTGGCCTGATTTTCAGCGGTGATAAGCGAGTAGACGCGGTGGGTAGCGGGGTCGCCAACGGCCATCTGCAGGATGGCTTGCGTGAGAAGCTGACCGTAGCCTAGGCCACGTGCGTTTTTGTGCACATAGACCGACAGCTCCGTACTTGATGCGTAGGCCGGCTTGGCGTTGAAGGTTGAAAGGGATGCGTAACCCCAGACGGTGTTGTCCTGCTCCAGGACGATCAACGGGTGGTTGTCTTTGTTGTGAGCTTCGAACCACACGCGGCGATCTTCGAGACTGAGCGGTTTGGTGTCAAACGTTGCTGTACCGTGCTCGACTTCTTCGTTATAGATTTCAAGCAACCGCGGCAGGTCCGACGCCAAGGCCTGGCGAATGATCGGTTGGTTCACTTTTCGATTTCCTCAATATGCGTAATTCCATTTTGCAATAACGGAAAACTAGCGCAATCGATGACGAAAGTGTGGGATCGCTTCGTTTTTTTCGAAAAAATATTCTGTCAGGACAACACCGAAAGATCAGCGCCGCGCACACATTGCAGAAAGTCATGCAGGTTGTGTACGCGCAGCTTTCGGTACACGTTGTTGCGATGACCATGCACGGTACGCTGCGAAAGCGACAGGCGCTCTGCAATCTCTTTGTTGGAAATGCCCAAAAGCAACAGTTGCGTGATCTCTTTTTCACGCGGACTCATCTCCAGAAGTACCTCGGTGACCTTTTCGGGAGACAACTGGCCGCAGCAGTGAGCTAAGCTGATGCGCACGGCCGGCTCAATGGCTTCAATGAGCGCGATCGTGTTGACAGGTTTTTGCAGAAAGTCCAAAGCTCCTGCTTTGAGTGTGGCAACGGCTGTTTCTACATCCGCGTGGCCGGTGATGAAAATGATGGGCAGATGAATGCGTTGCTCTTTCATGAGGCTTTGCAACTGCACGCCGCTCATGTCAGGCATACGGATGTCCAAAAGCAGACATCCGGGAATGCTTGGGGAATCTTGGGTGAGAAAGTCGCGCGCCGAACCATAGGTACGAACCTGCCATCCCTTGCATTCCAACATGAAGCTCAGTGCGTCGCGGATGTCTTCATCATCGTCAACGATACGAATGATGGTGCCTTGGCGAATATCGGTTGACTGAGACATCTCAGTGCTCCTTTGTATGGTTGTTCGGTGTAACGGAATCCGTTTTGAGCGGACTGACGGCACACGGAAGCGTCACGGCAGCGATCAGACCGCCTTCGGGGCGGGCTTGGAATTGAATTTGTCCTCCGTTGGCTTCGGCGAGCGCACTTGCGATGGTGACGCCCAGACCGAGTCCTGTGGCTTTGGTCGTCAAAAGCGGTGTCTTCAATCGGTGGAAATCCTCTTCGGAGAGGACTTTGCCGGAGTTTTCCACGCGTACGGTCACTTGATCGCCGCAGGGAAACGCCTCAACGATGACTACCGGATGAGATGCCTCGTGACTGGCTTCCAGGGCGTTTTTCAACAGGTTGGTGAGGATCAGTTCGAACTCAAGCTTGTCGGCGCGGACACTCAAAGCCGGTTTGCACAGAACGTTGAAGGATGTTTTACGAAGAAGTTCGGCATTGAGTGTGGCGCAGACGCGTTTGACCGAGGCTTCGACGTCGACCGAATCGTCTCGTGACGTGTTGCCGCGGTTGTAAGAGCGCACCTTGTCAACGATGCTGCGGGTTCGCGCAAGCGCTTTTTCGATTCCGACGCGACTGATACCAAGCAGTCGTTCGTTGATGGGCTTGTTTTTGAGAATGTCCCGTTGGCTTTCGCAGTAGTACTGAATGACCGAAAGCGGTTGGGCGAGTTCGTGAGCGACCATGCTCGAGAGCTGTCCGACAACCGTGACCTTGTGCAGACTTTCCATGTGTTCGGAAAGCGACTGAATTTCGGCCTGAGCTTTTTCCCGTTCGGTGAGCGCCGAAGATAATTGTGCGGTGCGTTTTTTCACCAAGACGGAGGTGCGCCAGCCGTGAAGCGCAAGTCCTAACAAAAGCAAAGCGATGAATGCCGGCACTTGCCAGTAGGTTTCAAGCCAGCGCTGAAGCGTCATTTCCCGCAGATAAGCATAGTTTTCGATTTTGAGCAGACGGTAGACGTTGTCAACGGCGCGCATGTCCGTGGTGACGGCCCAGCGGTGACCGTCCGGCAACAACGGGTGCGAGAGAATGGTGCGGGCAATGACGTGCGCGATGATCGGATGAGCGCCTTGCGTGACGGCCATCATGATGCCCGGATAGGTGTCCGTCGAGTGCTTGCAGTTGACGCCGCCGTAGCGAGGCGCCAGAACGCGATATCGGTTTTGGACTTCTGCGGACTGCGCTTCGAGCCAGCAGGCTTTCACCATGACGGCGTCGACCAAGCCTCGATCGAGCAGGGAGACGACTTCACTGTTGTCCGTGCGCTGGGTAAAGACAACCGGAGAAAAGAATGTTTCCGGGTCTTCGCCGAGCTTTGCGATTTCGGCCAAACCGATGCGATACGTCATGAACGCGGTTGAGAAGGTTGAGCCAACGGCGTATCCCTTTAGGTCATAAAGTTCATTGAAGCGTTCATCTTTGGCACGCACTAAGAAAGCGAGTGCTGTGGCGTTGTTTGGATCCGGCTGCCGACCGGAAATCAGTGTTCCTACGGCTGTGACGCCGTACTGCGTCATGCGCCAGTAATACCCGGAACTGGCGACGAATGCATCAATTTGTCCTTCGCGGATGCGCTCGGTAAGTTCCTTGGAAGTGAGTGTTTCAAATTCCACGGGATGTGGCCAAAACGCCTTTTTTAACAGGTCGGCAGTGACTTCGGTCGCTTGCAACGTGGAAGGAAGCTCGGGCAGTACGATGCGCGCAATGCGAACCGGCCGGTTGGGAAGCGCAACAAGTGAGGCACCCGTGATGATGTCCGGTTCGGGAAACGTCGTTTCGTCCAGGACCGTCGGTTTGGAGAATGGGGCCGAGAGAGAATCGGAAACAGATGCAAAGGCAGCCGTCGTCACCGCCAGGACGGCAACGGACGAGAGCCACAGAATCTGTTTTCCGAAAATTGCACGCATATGACGAAAGATCACTTCAAAAGGCGTACAGAATATAGACGTTTTCTCAGTTGCGAAAGAGTTCGACCGTCACGCAATCGCCCCTCTTGAGTCCGTGACCGTTGAGGCGAACAAAGCCGTGTGCCAGATCGAAAACTCGCATGCGGCCGGTGCCTTTGACAAGCGGAAACGCCGTATTGCCTCTGACATTGACGCACAGTTCTCCCTGAATGCCGGGATCGATGTCCACGTTGAGGATGGCTTCGACGGTTTGTGCCGGGGTTTCGGGAAGATGAAAGACCGAACGTACGCTTTCCAGAAGGACGCATTGCACGATCATCATGACGGCCAGAGGATTTCCAGGCAGTCCGATGAGTCCAGCATGAGGAAGGCGAGCTGTCACGAATGGCGAATCTTGTTGTGTGTCGCGTCCGACAAAGACGCCTCCGGCGTCGCTTACCGCTTGACGCGTGTAGTCGCGTTTCCCTTTTCCCGTGCCTCCCACGGTGATGATCACGTCACAGACGGCGTCGAGTTCTACCAGCGTACGCGTGAGTTCAGTGATGTCATCGGGCACCACAATCGTTCGGATGTCTTTGACGCCGATGCGGGACATGAGAGCGGCAATGTAAGAGGCGTTGCTGCAGCGCCGAAAACCGCTCGAAAGGTCCTCGGCCTCTTTTGTGATTTCGCTTCCGGTGGCCACAACGGCGACGCGCGGCGAAGCCCAACCGGCCACGCGCTTAACGCCGGCTTCGAATAAAAGCGCCATTTCACGGGCGCCCACGCGGGAACCTGCCGGGACAAGCACGTCACCGTGCCGCCAGTCACTGCCTTGAAACTCAATGTTTTCTCCCGGCATCACGCAAGACTGAATTTTCTCAAGATCCAAACTGTTGCGAGAGGCAATTACGGCATCGGCTCCCTGCGGGACGTTGCCTCCTGTGTTGACCCAGACAGCTTGACCGGGTTGAAGCTGCCCGTACGAGCGGCCGTTTTCCACGCTCCAGGCGGCTGCCGTACGCGTTTGTCCGTTGTCCGCAGATCGGACGGCCCAGCCGTCTCGAAGCGCACTTGTGTAGTTCGGAACGTCGCAGACGCAGCGTACGTCGCAGGCCGTCACCATGCCGAGCGCCTTTTCGGTCGGCACCGAGCAGCAGAGGGCGCGCATCCAGTCTGCAGGCATGCTCACCGATTTCAAAACGAAGAAGTCCATGACAAGAAGTTCGAGGCAAAAAGACGTTCGAGCGACAAGGCCGGCGCCGACTTGCGGGCAAGCGCAAGCCTCCGCGAAATCGGGTGAAGCGATTGTGCCTGCGCTTGAGCCTTGACCCGGGTAAGTAAACTGCCTATTTCGCTGTTACATGCGTGAATAACGAAGCAAAATCAAAGGGTTAGCTAAAAACGCGATTTTGGCCTTTATTGATGAATGTCGACTTACTCGAGTAATTCGCTCGAAAGAATTTCTGCTGGCAAACCGATGACAGCTCCCAGGGGAGAAGTGTTTGCTTGACGCGCCGCGGTTTAACCCTAAACAGGCGGCCGTTTTTGCGTGATCGGGATGACCCGTTTCGGACACGCAAAAACGCAAAGAACGAAAAATCACAATGGAGAAAAAAATGGGTCTTAAGGAACTTCTCAAAAGCCTTGAGCTTCCTCAGGACATCACGCGCCGCGGCTTTCTCAAAGCAACCAGCATGGCCGCTGTTTTGACAATGGTCAATGAGGCCAGGGCCAAGCAGGGCGTGCGTCCCTACATCGTGCTTGAGACTGCCAAGGGCGTTTTGATTGCCGATCCCAATCTGTGCGTGGCATGCCATCGCTGTGAACTTGCCTGTACGGAATTCAACGAAGGCAAGGCTTCGCCGAGACTTGCCCGCATCAAGGTCACTCGCAATGTGTTCTTCGGACCGGAGGGCACGCAGAGTCTGCCCATGACGCAAGGCGTTTGGGGCAACGGCGTGGTGGTTCAGGAAACGTGCCGTCAGTGCGCCCACCCGGTTCCGTGTGCCAACGCTTGCCCGCAGGGCGCTATCCGCGTCGATCCTAAGACCGGCGCCCGTAAGGTCGACACCAAACTTTGCATCGGTTGCCATCTCTGTGAAAAAGCTTGCCCGTGGGGAATGATGAGCTTTGACGATGAAGAGAAGAAGGCAAGCAAGTGCTTCCTGTGCGATGGCGATCCGAAGTGCGTGAAGGCTTGTCCCGCAGCCGCCATCCGTTACATCCCGTGGATTGATCGTACCGAAGACCGTCCGCGTCGCACCACGCACGGTTACTACGCTCAGGAAAACAACGGGCAGTGCTCGATCTGCCACCGCTAATCAGAGGAAAGGTTTCTTGCTATGACGAAAAAACTTTGCGGCTACACGGGAAAAGGCCTTCGCATCAACTTGACTACCCGCGAAGTCAAGGTTGAAGCCACGTTCCCCCGCTTTAAGGACGACATTGGCGGCACCGCCATCGGTTACAAGGTCTTTTGGGAAGAAGTGGATCCCAAAACCTCCTGCTACGACCCTGAAAACAAACTTGTGATTGCTCCGGGCCCCTTGTCCGGCACGGGTGCCATCTGCTCGGGCCGCACGGCCATCACGACGCTTTGGCCGACAGCTTATCCTCAGTCGCTCATTGCGAGCGCCCACGTAGGCGGCGAATTGGCTCATAAGCTGAAGTTTGCCGGTTGGGACTTCGTGATCATCGAAGGCGAATCGGCCAAGCCCATCTATCTCTACATCAACAACGACAAGGTCGAATTCCGCGATGCGTCCGCCATTTGGGGACAGGGAACGTACCGCTCTGCTTCAATGCTTGCGCAGGAAACGCGTCCTGACGTCAGCATTGGTACGATCGGACCGGCAGGTGAAAACGGCGTTCCGATGTCCAACATGATGGTCGACCGCTCGCACAGCGCCGGCGGCATCGGCTCCATCATGGGTAAGAAAAAGCTCAAGGCCCTCGTTGTTTGGGGCGACGGTGCCGTGCATATTGCGGCAAGTCCCAAGCAGTGGGAAGAACTTGTCGATCAGCATCGCAGCATTTTGGGGGCTCACACGCAGTCCATCGTGCCGCGCAATCCTTCTCCCTTGCACGAGTACTACACGCCTGCAAGCCGTTGGTCGGCTTATCCGGGTGCCGTCTGGGGCGCAGCCAATCCGCCCGTGACGATCACCGAAAAGGCGATGGATCCGCACGACCTCAACCACATTGGCTACCGCACCTGCTCTTCCGAGTTCTATCTCGGCAAGGGAATGTGGCAGTACACCGTGCGCAGCACCGGCTGCTACGCCTGCCCGATTCGTTGCTACTCGGTTATCCGTGACGATCACACGGCGCAGAAGTATGGCATTCAGAAGATCACCGAACAGACCTGCATGCCGCTCTACGGCCGCTGGTGGTTCCCGAAGCTTGTGTCGGATCTGAAGAGCGACGTTGCTCGCGAAGCCAATCTCGTGGGTGTCCAGACGATTGACGACATGGGCATCTGGTGCAACTACGGTCAGCTGCACCGCGACTTCCGCGTGATGTACCAGAAGGGGCTTTGGCAGAAGGTACTCCCGAAGGAAGAGTACGAAAGCATCGATTGGAACAAGATCGAAAATCCGGATCCGTCGATTTTCAAGGACATTTTGCCGCGCATCGCTTACCGCAAGGGCGAGTTCGGCCGCTGGCTCGGTGAAACGACGCCGGTGTGGCTCAAGCATTTCGGCATGACCGAAGAGGAATGGCAGAAAGAAGGCAAGGCGCTTTACTGGGCTGTCGGCCACACCAAGCACCATTCCAATGAAAACGACGGTCAGATCGGTGTGGTGTTGAACTGCATGTACAACCGTGACCCGATGTGCCACGCTCACATCAACTTCTCGACCTCCGGTCTGCCGCTTGAGCTGCAAAAGAAGATTGCCGCCAAGTTCTGGGGTGACGAAAGCGCCGTTGACGGTATCAAGGACTACCGCCCGACATCGCGCGCCAAGATGGTTCGCCTGCGTTGGTGCATTGCCCGCAAGGAATTGCACGACATGCTCGGCATCTGCTCTTGGACGGCACCGTGGGAACTTTCTCCGTTGCGCGAAAAGGGTTACATCGGCGACATCGAGATGGAAAGCAAGGTCTTCAGTGCCGTCACCGGTATCCAGATGACGCAGGATGAGCTCGATAAGGCCGGTCTGCGCGCCTTCATCATGCAGCGTCTCTACACGATGCGTCAGTTGAAGAACCGCGACATGCGCCATGTCCACGACCGTTATCCGGAATGGATTTTCCACGATGCCAAGGGCCGCAAGCCCTTTACGAAGGGCACCATCGTGATGGATCGCGCCGACATTGAAAAGAGCTTCGACCTCTTCTTCGATGTGATGGATTTCGACCAGAAGACCGGTGCTCCGACGGAACGCTGCATCAAGTCCTACGGTCTTGATTGGATGCTTCCGGCGCTCAAGAAGGAAGGTCTGTACTGATCAACCGAGATATAGCCAAAGAATCTTCTGACAAATGAAAGACAACAACACCACTACGGTTGAGAAAAAGGCCGAACCGATCCTGCAAATGCAGGCCGACATGCTGACGTTGATCGACATCGTCACGCAATCTTCCCGACGTGTCGAGCTGATCGATCGCGATGCGCTCTATGAGGCGTTCTGCGAGAAGGCGGCCAAGGCTGCTGTGCCGACCGCCCAGGAGCTTGTCGACGAGACGCAGGCTAAGTTTGACAAAGTGCTGCACAACCCCGAAAACGAGCATCCCATGCATTTCCGCTCCAAAAAGGAAATGAAGGCCGATGCCGACAAGGTGCCGACAATGACGGCGCAGCGAGAAGCTTTCTCGCGTCGCGAACTCATTGCCACTTTGTTGTCCGGGCGCGTGACCGAAGCGCTTGCCGCTGCCGAAGCTCAGGAAAAAGCCAAGGCCGAGGTAAAGGGTGAGGAACGTGAGATCACGCCCGAATACTTCGACAAGGTTTTGAGTGAGGTGCTTGCCGGCGACTACGGTATCGGACGTTTCGAAAGCTGGGACAACAAGGAGTTTTTCCATTTCCGTCCGCTTCTGTCGGGTTCGTACGCCCGCATGCTTTCAACCAAGAACAACCCGATCGAGGCCGTGGTGGACATGGTGCGTGAAACCTCACGCATCTATCCGGCGCTCACGCCGATTGACGTCTTTCAGGCTCCGCCCTTCGACATGAAGCCCGAAGACCTGCAGCAGATTCTGAAACAGATTTCGGAAGATCCCGAGAAAAAGGACATTCGATTCACAACCAACAGCGTCGATGCGGTGTTCCTTTATTCGAACCGCTACATCGATGACGATTACGCCGACGCCCTTGCCGACGTCGCGCTTGAAGCGGCGATGAACCCCTAAATCGATGCGATCTCTCGTAAGAAAAAAGAGATCGGTTGTGAATACCGCTATTGAAAGGAAACAGGAATGACAACGTTCAAAAAACAGCTCCGTCCGATCAGCGCCCTGAGCGTGCTGGCTTTGGGCTCGGCATTGAGTTTTACCGTTGCAGCCGCGACGCCCGCTCCTGAATTTGACATTCAGGGCAAGCCTGATTTCGTGAAGTCTTTGGGCCAAGCCGCCAACACGAAGATCGAACGCAACACGGAAGAAACGAAGCGTTTGATCGCGGACGTCTACAACGACAAGCTCGAGCAGCACGTCATGAGCAAGCACTTCGAAAAGGGCTTGACCTGCGTGACCTGCCACGATCAGCAGCGTCAGGGCGGCCCCGATTGGATGGCCAAGGTCACCAATCCGCCTATGAAGAAAACCTGCCAGGACTGCCACACGGTGCAGGCCGATGTGCAGAGCCATACGCGCTCTCACAAGGATGTCGACTGCATCGGCTGCCACATGCCCAACATCCCGGTTGTGAGCAAGTTTGAGGAAGCGCTCAAGGGAACGGATCGCTTTGCCGCTGTTCGCCGCGCGCACCTCTACAAGATCAACACGGATGCTCAGGCTTCCATGGTGACCAAGGATCCTGAAAAGGGGTGGGTGTACAGTCGCGACAAGGAAGATCACGGTTTTGTAGATCTGCAGTGGAGCTGCGGTCGTCCCGCTCCGGCCGACTGGACGGTGTGCGAAGGACGCGGCTGCCACAGCCCTGCGACTTCCGAACTCGACAAGGGCCTGATCTACAAGTCGCAGCAGGAAATTGCCTACGAAGTGCAGAAAGTGCAGCGTCCCGTGAAGGAAAGCTACGACCGCATCGTCAAGGGTGTGGATCGCATCACGAAGCTTTTGGAAATCACGAAGATGACGCCGGCTGATCAGACGGAAACGCGTTTGCTTCTCGACAAGGCCGCCGAAATTGCCGACCTGATCAAGAAGGACGGCAGCTGGGGCGCTCATGCTTCGCACTACATCAAGGATCGTTTGGCAGCGGCAGAAAGCTATCTTGCCAAGGCACAGGTTCTGATCGACAACGGCGGCTACCGCCACGCGACCAAGTAACTCGAAGGGGACTTGGATAACGCAGGACGCACGTCATCGGTCTGTACGCAACGAACTTTGGCGTGCGTTCGAAGATCAGGAGAAAAACTGTGACTAAACCGACAATTAACCGCAGACAACTGCTCGGGACGGCAGCGCTGGGTATTGCGGCCGCGCCTTTAGCAGGCTGCACCGGCGTCTCCCGAGAGGACAGTCAGCCGCACTACGTGATGGTCTTTGACCAAAACAAGTGCGTGGGCTGCGGCGAATGCAAGATTGCCTGCAATGAGGCCAACAAACTTCCGAAAGGACGGTCTCGCCTTTTGATGCAGCTCAACGGCGTCAAGCCTGACGGCAGTAACAAAAAGGATCGCCACTACACGCGCGTTTCGTGCCAGCAGTGCGAGGAAGCGCCCTGCATCCGCGTCTGTCCGACGGGGGCCGCGCATCGCGACAAGGAAACGGGGATTGTGACGGTGGATGCGGATCTTTGCATCGGCTGCAAGTACTGCATCGTGGCTTGTCCCTACAACGTGCGCTACATCCGTAAGGATACTGGCGCGGCAGATCACTGCAACTTCTGCCTGGATACGCGCCTGCAAAAGGGCGAGGATCCGGCCTGCGTTTCGGCCTGCCGTTTCGACGCATTGGTGTTTGGCGACGTGAACGATCCCAACGCATTTGTCACCAAGCTTCTTGACTTCAAGGACTCGGTGCGCGTGCGTCCGCAGTTGGGCACCAAACCCAGCCTGCGCTACATCCCGTTGAAGAAGGAGTCGTAAATGGAACAAATTATTGATTTCACGATCGGCTTTTCTGAAAACGTGGCATGGCCCTGGCCGATTGCCGTGTACCTCTTTCTGGCCGGCATTTCGGGCGGTGCATTTGCAGCGGCGGCTCTGGTGCGCATCTTCAGAAAGCAGACGCAGATCACGCCGCTTTTTCAGGCGGCAAGCTTCATTGCGCTCGTGACGATTCTGTTGGGCATGATCTGCCTGGTGTTTGACCTTACCAAACCGTTGGATTTCTGGAAGATTCTTATTTTCTACAACCCGACTTCGGTGATGAGCGTCGGCGTGATGGCCCTTTTGGTGTTCATCCCGACGATGTTCCTGGTGACGCTCGTGAGCTTTTACGAGTTTGAACCGGTCAAGCGCCTTGTGAACGGCATTCCGTGTGGCGCCGCTCTATTGAGCGTGCTGCGCAAAATCCTGCCGGCACTCACCTGGATCGGTCTGGTGTTTGCGCTTACCGTTTGCGCTTACACGGGCTTTCTGATCAGTGCCCTGGTGCGTTTCCCGCTCATCAACACGGCTGTTCTTCCGGCACTTTTTGTGGCTTCGGGACTGTCCGCGGGCATTGCCTGCAATCAGCTCGGTGCCGTGATGCTGGGTGAGTCGCACGAAAGCCACGATGTGCATGTTTTGCACGTGGCCGAGTGGCCGGTGATGGCTGCCGAAGCGCTGTGCATCTTTATGATCGCTTTTGCGCTGATGACGGGTATCGAATCGGCTCAGATGGCGGCCAAGGCCTTCATTGACGGCTTCTGGGCCACAGAGTTCTGGGTTGGCGTTGTCGGCGTGGGCTTTATTTGCCCCGTGCTGATTGCCTTCTTCAAGAAGTCGTTTGCCACGGTGGTTGCTTCGGCGCTTTGCAGCGTGGTTGGCATGATGTGCTTGCGCTTCTTCATCCTTTACGCAGGGCAATTAAACGCGATTGGTGCTTAAACCTTTCGTTTTGCCTTAGACCGAGGAAGGAAAATTCTGCTGCAAAGTGGGATTCTCCTTGCCTCGGTTTTTTGTTGTCTCAAAGAGCCGGCACATGTTGCAAGGCCGTCAAGTCAATCGTGGGCAGCGCCGTGATGACAGATACGGCGGCTAGAGATTCGGAAAAGATGACGCGAGCTTTGGGATCGGTCACAAAGTTTATTTCCACCACGGTTTCGTGGTGTTCATGCGCAAAGTGACGAATCAACGTTGTTTTCCCGATCTGACGTGCGCCTGTGACGCAAAGCGCACTGCGTCTTGGCGATTCTTTCCAAGAGAGCATTTTTTGCAGAGCCTTGCTTTTAAAAAAGGTCGTTAGCGTTGCTGTCATCTGAATGCTTTTTCAGCTTTTGATCCAACCAAAGTGCAACGTTTTTCAGTGATCACGTAGCTAAGTTTGCGACGTTTTTCGTTCTCGGCACGTGAATCCGTCCTGGCGTCTGCAATGGGCGCAGCTTCTGCTTGCCATTTAGCCGATCGGATCTGTTGGGAACCGATAGGATCCCATGTGTGTGAAATCGCCGTCGCCGGCACGTTTTTGCAACAAAGGACCGATAGCCTGCAGCAATTTTTCGGCGCAAGCGAGCGGAGAATTGGTTTGAGCGGCTCTTTTACACTTCTCCTGCCAGTAGGCAGACATTCTTTCGTCGTAGAGCTTGTAGAGCGCATCGGCCCAGGGGCGGCAACTTTCTTCGCTGGGCAAAGCCAGCCAGTTGTTTCGATCGCCAGCACATTCCTTTGGGGCGTCCAGAATGATGCCGCCGCCCGCAACCGCCTCGGGAAGACCGCCGCTGGAAGAAGCTAGAACGGGAATGCCGTTCATGACGGCCTCGGTGGCCACGCGCCCCCAACTTTCGTACCAAAGCGAGGGCGCAAGCAATATGCCCGTGAGTTTGTATATGTCTTTGACTTCGTACGTCGCCGGTCGAATCGAGATATTGCGGAAAGTCTGACGTCCAAAAGCGGAACCGGGTTTGCCTCCTGGTTTTTTGAGAAGCTTCAGCGCTTCGGCCAGCTTATGACGTGTTTCGACAATGAGGAAAGGAATATCCGGTCGCTCTTTGTTGGCCATCAAAATGAGTCGTGCGGCAACGGCAACGCCTTTGGCAAAGCAGGGATTAATGAGCGTGACGGCTTGAGGAGAACGGTTTTGAGCGATGACGAGTTTCGGGTTGATGAAGTTGCCCATCGGGTGAACGGTGAGACCTTCTTTTTCTTTATAGAAGCGAGATGTTGCTTCTGAGTCACACAGAAGAATATCGTGCAAGGGAAAACGATAATTTTGATGGTTTCCATTGCAAATGATGTAAGCCGTGGGAATACCGAATAGTCTGGCTTCCATCCACATGGATCGACATAATGCATCGCATCCGAAACCTATAACAATGTCGGGCTTAAAGGCTCGCAAAAGCTTTGAGTAATGAAACAGGAACTTTCCGGCTTCTTGGGAAGTGATGTCATTCCAATTGGTGCTCTTAAAGCCAGTGAAGAAGTAATGACGAATAGGATTGTCGGGATTGGCGGATGAATCCACATTGACGAGAATTTCACCCTTTGATTTGTCGGAGACCTGCTCTTTGAAGTTGGGAATGCGTGCTTGTCCCGAGGGATTGTCAAAAATGCCCCCTCCGATGCTGGCGGTTTGGAAGTTCAATTTCGAAAGAGTTTGCAACATCGTGTAACATTGCATTGTGGCCCCGTTGGAAACATCGAAGAGTGTTTGGGGACAAGCGAAAAGTATACGGAAGGCGCGCATAGGTATCGACGTAACGTTGTGAGAGGGTGCATGAAGTACAGCGAAATCGGGGGTTAGGAAACGCCTGAAGTGCTGTTTTCACTTTCGTTTCTGGTTCGAGTAATAAGTTTTTTTAGAGTTTGAATTCGGCAGCTGTCTTTGGATTGAAAGATCACATAACTAGCCTAGCTGAGGTTTGAATTTTATGCTTTAGGCAGAGCTGATCGGAGGGGTTGGTTCTGGTGTACCAGGTTCTGGTATTTAGGAGGCTTCCTTTAATAGCCTCTGTAGGTGCGGATTTCATCAGTGCTCTAAGATGGGCAAGGGGTGTTGTGCACCTTTTTCGCCTACTTCAAAGCCTTTGCATTTGGCGCAAGCAGCCCGAATTTTTCCCCAGGGAATCAATATTTCGAAGCGATCAGACGACAAGAATGGGTCTTGATCGCCGCGAACGGATCTCCGCATATGGAGTAAAGCTATGAACGCGATTTATAAGGTCATTTGGAACGACGCAATCCGTCAGTATCAGGTCGTCAACGAATTGTGCCGCAGCCGCAGAAAGGCTTGCTCTGTAAAGGCGGTGCATACGGACGGAACATCGCGCGGTATATTCCATGCGCTTAAGGTCGGTGCGATGGCCGGAACGCTCGGTCTGATGACGCTCGGTATCCCTGTTTGGGCTGCTCCTTACGATGTGCCCGAATTCACTTGGTCAATGGGTGCCGGTCAGATTACCAGCGGTACCTTCGAGCCCGGCATCGGCGCTCTGCCCGTTGCCGGAACCAACGATCGGATCGTTGTCGACCTTAGCAAGGTTTCTTTTACCGACATCGCTCAACTCATCTACGGGCAGGACGAAAACAGTTCGTTTGCAGCGCTGATCGGTGTTGATCGGGATTACATGATCAGCTGGGATGAGGTTCCTCTTGTCTTCCACGATGCCAACGGCAACGAAACCAACCAATTCACGTACGGCACGGGTTTCGCGAACTTTAAGTACGAGCTTGGTGCAGGCTGGACCACTTTGCCATCGGGACAGTGGGTTATCGGTCTGACCCGTCGATTGTCGGAAATTGATCTCACTTCCACTGATAACTGGCAGTACATCGATGCTGGTGAAGAGACGGATGTCGACTTAAGCGCCAAGATCACCGGCAAGGGCAACATCACTTTCGGCTTTTCTGCGACCGGAGACGCCGAAGAGGGGTGGCTCACGCTTAACAGTGACGCCGAGACCGACGAGTTCAAGCAGGTTAACGACTACACGGGGGTGACTCGGGTTGGCTACACCGAAGCAGGCTCTGAAAGCGATCCGACTCACCTGGTGTTCGGCATGACCGAAGCCTTCGGCGATACGTCGATGCTGATGGTTTCATCGAACTCCGAAGTTCGTTTCGCTGGCATTAATGGCGATAAGGCGTACACGCAGACCGTCGGCGGCTTGAGTGGAACCGGTACGCTTGATCTGGGCTCGGCCGCGCATTTGACTTTGAATCAGTCTGTCGTTCAGGGTGTAACGTCCGCGCCGACGACCGATGAGCCCGGCAAGCTTGGTATTTTGAACAACATTCTTGGGACCGGAGCAACGAATTCCGAATCCGGAGCCGTTTTAAACGTCGTTCTTGATGGTGCCGTCAAGGATTACGAAGTTGTTTTCACCGATCAAAACGTAACAGTCACTGATGATCAGGTCGATTTTTCGGGCCTCATTACGCTTACGAACAGCGCGGTGACCGCCTACAAAAATGGGCGTTCTGACACCGTTGGCGACCAAGAGTACACCGACGTCAACAAGATTCTGACGGGAGCAACGCTTCAGCTTAAGAGTAACGGCTTGCTTCGCGTAGACAGTACGGGAGAGCTCAAAAACCTCATTATCAGCAGCGGTGCCGGCGGCATTGAGTTCAGCGGCCTCGGCAATGTGGATGCTGATGGACAGGGTGCGCTCATGATCAACGGTGGTCTGACCTTTGACGGTGCGGACGCCACGGTCTCCATCAAGGACTTCGATTACAACATTGGTGAAGCTGCCGCCGGCATGGATCTGATCGATGCGGACGACGGGTTGCTCAATACGCTCGTCCACGTCAAAGGCGATGTTGTCGGGGAAGAAAACTATGGCTTTGTGCTTGACGAAGCGAGCCAACAGGAGAAACCTGTCGTTTCCGCTATTAAAGACGATTCCGGGACGACGATTGCGAGCGGAACGTGGGTACTGGAAGACGAACTGCGCTACGACGGCAGCGGCAACTTCGATCTTGCCTACAAGCTTACGCAGGTCGACATCAAAGAAGGCCAGACTCTGACGATCTCAGGCAGCGACAAGGCGTCCGAGGCGTCCAAGACGCAGGACTTCACCGCCAAGATCACAGGTTCGGGCAACATCGTTTTTGATGCGGCAGACAATGCGACCGGCAACGGTACGCGCATCGAGATCGGCGACGCGTCTACGACCGATAAAAACGATTACACCGGTTCAACCACCGTCACTGACGGGACGACCCTTGTCTTGACTGAAGACGATGCGATGGGCCAAACGTCCGACCTTATCGCTTACGGTAATGTTGAGATCGGCAGCGGCATCGAACAGACCGTCAAGAACATCAATTCGTCGGGAACGGGCACGATTTCCATTGCCGACAGCGGGAAACTTACTGTTGATGCTTCCGGTGATCAGACCATCAACAACATCATTTCTGGTGCAGGCGACCTGAATATCGATCTCGGCGGCTCGGGTAATAAGCTTGTTTTCGGAAATTCGGGACAGGGATCGAGCTTCACGGGCGATCTTTCGCTCGGTAACGGTCGCTTCTCGCTCGATGACGGGCAAAACGAGGCCTTTGCGGGCAGCTCGAGTATCGTACTCGGCTCCGGTGCCGTTTTCGATTTCGGTTCCGGTGCGAGCAACATCAAGAATCTGACGGTTAATGCGGCCTCCAAGCTTGAGTCTTCGGCCCTTGTTATCGGTTCCGACACCGCTCCGCACAATATTTCCGGTTCCTTCAGTCTCAATAGCGATACGACCATTACGCTTACGGGCGTATCCGTTGAAACCGATTTGTCGCTCACGGATTATGACGGCGGCAGCGTCAGTCAGGATTTCATCACTGCAGGCAACGTGACAGTTGGCGCGGACGCCGAAATTACGCTTTCCGGTTCGGGCGACTTTGTCAATCTTGGGAATCTGGTTCTTGATTACCAGCAGACTCAGAACGGCAGCGCTGCGACGGTCGCCGAAACGGTTTGGACGGTTAACGGTTCGCTCACAAAGAATGGAAACACGTTCCAGGTCGGTACGCAGCTCAAGGAAATTCGCCTCATCGGCAACACGATTCTTTCGGGCAGCGGCACAAGCAACGAGCTTTCCGCGCTTGTAACGGATTCGGATAAAGACGGTTCTCACAGCCTGCAGTTCTCCTCAGCCGACGGAACCCAGACTTCGTTTACCATCGTCGACTACGCTGGCGACAGTGTTGTCGGCAACAGCTACACCGGCGCGACGACGGTTGACAGCAATGTTACCGTTACGCTCGGTACGAACAACGGCTTCGGCAGCACTTCGCTTCTCACGGCTCAGGGCAACGTCACTTTAAGTGACGGGGTCACGCAGGCTGTCAAAGGGCTTTCCGGGACCGGTACGATTACGCTTGGCAGCGGGGCGGCGCTGACATTGGACCAGACGGGGTCCGCATCTGTTGGCAATATTCTTGCCGGCACCGGCGAGTTCATTGTTGATCTCGGCGCTGAAGCGAACGAACTGAGCTTTACCAACTCGGGTGCCGGTGCGTTCGGCGGTACCGTGTTGCTTTCGGATGGTACCGTTCGTCTTTCCAGCGGTACTGCGACGCAGACCGTACTCAGCGGGGCGGATCTGGCGCTTGACACGAACGGTCGTTTGATTGTTTCTGGTTCCGGCACCGATCGGCGCGAGCTCGGCGGCCTTACGCTGAAGGGCGGCTCGCAAATCGACTTTTCTTCCGTGTCGATGGGCGACGCCAACAGCAACAATGCGCAGCTCCACGTAAGCGGCAGCTTCACGATCAACGGCAGCAACGACGTGTCGGTGGGCGGAATCAATCTCGACGGCACGCAGAACATCCTCGCGGCTGACGACGCCAATGGCGGTCTGAAGCAGGCGCTCGTCACGGCTGATGGCGGCATTGATCTCAGCTCCGGTCAACTTGTTATCGATCTCACCGATACGTCGATGAAGAGCGAGATCAAGAATTCCGGTTCCGACAAGACTGTCGCATACGGTGTCTGGTCTGCCGGTTCGGGCAATGATGTCTTCAACGTTGAAGGGAATACGCTCTACGCATATTTGCGTTTGAGTGAGATTCAGCTTGCCGATAAGACGGACGGTCTGAAGCTCAATGCGTCCGGGCTTTCGACTGACACCACTCTTTCAGCGAAAATCACCGACTACGAGACTACGGCCGGGAAGACGGCCGGGAAGATCGTTTTTGAGGGCGGCAACATCACGATCGGTGGCAGCAACACCTACACCGGCGAGACCGAAGTGACGGGCGGTACCGTGACGCTTGCCAAAGATTCGGGTTTCGGCACCACGTCGAAGCTTTCGATTGCCTCGGGCGCTGCGGTCGATATCGGCGGCTATTCTCAGACGGTCGGATCGCTTGTTGTCGGCAGTCGAGATCAGAATGCTTCGAATGCACTTCGCGGCTCCGGCACGCTTACGCTCGGAACGGGGCAGACCGGCGCTTCTCAGATTTGGGGGAGCAACAGCTTTATCGGTACGATTCAGCTCGCCGCGAACCATAATCTTGCGATTAACAGTGTTGCCGGTATTGGTGGCACCGCGACTGTTGGCTTCGGAGACAATTCCGTCCTGACCATTGACGGCGCTACTGGCGGAACGTTCTCGACGCACCTCTCGGGGGCCGGAACGGTTGCTGTTGCCAATTCGACATTTGACGTTTCGGGCAACAATACGGCTTTCACCGGTACTTGGCAGCTCGGCAGCTCGGGCAATGTCAGTGGTTCCGGCACGTCGACTGACATCGACAATGCGCTCGGGTCCGGTGCGACGCTCAGCTTCAGCGGCGGCAGTTTGTCGCTTGAGCTTGCAGCCGGCGATCTGCGCTGACGATTGACGAAGTTCTTTCGGGTGCCGGATCGCTTGTCGTTAAGGGCACGACCGCCGGCCAGACGTTCGGCCTTTCGTCGAGCGGCTCCGATTTTGCCGGCACGCTTTCGCTTGCCGGCATCGGCATGACGGTGGGCGGCGCTGCGGACTCGATCGGCGCCCATAACGCCAGTGCATTCAGGAATACGGATCTCAGCCTGATCGGCGATGCGCTGCTGACCGTTGCTTCCGGCAACGGTGCCGTGTCGACGTTCTCCGATTTGAACGTATCGGGCGGTGCCATTCGCTTCGAAGGTACTGCAGGCTTTAATGCGGATACGTCTTCGCTTGCTGAACTCAATATCAGCGGTTCTCTCAATTTGCAAAGCGGCGATATTAAGCTGACACTCCCGGGTGATGCAGAAGATCTCACCGGCGTGCTTTCGCATTCGGAGATCATTGCGTCTCAGTCCAATAAATTCGAAGGGCTGATCAATGCATCCGGCGGTATTACGGGGTCGCTTGACAACATCACGATCAATGGGAGCGGTTCGGATACCTCGTTCAGCGGCACGCAGAACATCACGGGCGATCTCGCCGCCGGCGGCACCGGCAACGTGGCGTACGCTCAGTACGACTACAAGCTTGGAACAAGCGGCAATTCGCTCGGTTTGATTTTCAACCTCAGCGAAATTGATATTGTTGGCGGCGAGACACTTGTTCTGACGGAAAGCGGGTCGCTTTCGGCCCTCGTCGATGATTACGGGACCGGCGCCGGCAACCTGACCGTTGCCAGCGGCGCAGCCATCGAGCTCACCAACAAGAATGCTTATACGGGCGTCACGACTGTTGAAGGGACGTTGACGGCCGGTGAAGGCGGCGTCGGCAAAACGTCCGAACTTCGTGTCGAGTCCGGCGGCCGCTTCGTGAATGCCGGTGCTAACAGCGTTGGCCATCTTGTTGTCGACGCTCACGGTACTCTCGAGTTCTCGGCAGGCCAAACGCTCGGCATCACGCAGGCTGCCGGCCAGACGTCAACCATTTCCGGTGCCATTTTGGGGTCTGGTTCGCTGAATCTTTACGACGGTGAACTCGTCGTTCATGCGAATTCGGGAACGAGCGGTGAATCGGGATGGAGCGGAACGATCAAGGTCGGCGACAGTGGTTCCGATGCCGTTCTGACGCTTTCGGGCGCCGGTGCGCTCGGTAGCGGGGCAATTGTGCTTGCGAATTCCGGCTCCGTCATCAATATCAACGAAAGCACCGGTCTGACGTTCTCCAATGCAATTACCGGCTACGGCACAATCAATGTGAATCTGTCGGGCGGCGCTTTTGCATTTGGTACGAATCAGTCGGGGCTCGAGACCGGCTCGAAACTCAACTTCCTGGATGCGACCTTCTCGCTTGATGACTCGAACAATGCAGCCGTTGCCGGCAGCACGCTGATCGGGCTTTCGGGTGACAGCCAGCTGATTTCGAGCGGCGAATCCGACAAGAATGTCTGGGGTCTTGACCTCACATCGGGCGGCACGATCGACTTTGGTCAGATCGACGGCTCCGGCGGCCAACTTGTTCTTTCGAGCAACGGCGGTACGTGGAGCGGCAGCGGACGAATTGATCTTTCCTCGAACAACCAGACAACCGTTGTTTTCGAAGACGGAACTTCGCAGCAGACCGGAAACCGCTTCGATGAACTGAACAGCGGTTCCGCACTTCTTTCGGGCGGCGGGGTCTTCGACCTCACGCTTTTCGAAGGTGTTTCCGACGTTTACCTCGATGGCAGCCAAATCACTGGCAGCGGAACCGTTTCCATTTCGGGTTTCCAGACGGACGTTTCGTTCAGCGGCACGGGTGAAAATTACTACCAGGATGCCGACGGAGACGGGACGGCCGACGATCTTGTCGCCAAGCTCTATCGCGGTGGCAGCGGCAGCTTCTATTACGACGCTGATGAAGATGTCATTTACATGCGATATGGCATCCGGCAGATCGATTTGCAGTACTCCGATTCCGGTCGCGGCCTGCGGCTTGCGGCTGACGGCAACGGCGGCGAACTTTCAGCCGATGTTACCGGCAGCGGCAATATCGTTTACGCGGGCGGGAACATTCGCGTCAGCGGCAGCAACGCCAACGATTACACGGGGTCGACGTATGTCGAAAACGGCGCTTCGGTTACGCTTGACAAGAATGACGCATTCGGCAAAACGGATTATCTCGAGATCGCCGCAGGCGGCTCCGTCTCCCTTGCCGACGGTTTGAGCCAGGTTGTCGGCGAGCTCGCAGGCAGCGGATCGCTTTCGCTCGGATCCGGATCCAGCTTCACGATTAACAACAGCCAGCGTCAAGACGGCGAGGACGATCCCGCTGCGAAGGACGAGATTGTCATCGAAACGGCCATCACGGCTGCTTCGGGTTCGACCTTTGTCATTAACGGCTCTGGCGCCGAGACTGCCGATCACCGTGCGAGCGTAAGTTTTGCCCAGGATGCGTCGCTTTCGGGTGCGAATTTCAGCCTTGAAAATGCGCAGCTCACTTTTGATCTATCTGATTCGGGCAACTACTCGTACGTTTCGGTGAACGATACGAGCAAATTCACGCTCGGCTCCAATTCGGCCCTCCTTATTGACGCGCGCAATGGGAGTGCTTCCCAGAACTATCAGCTCAACAACACGCTGACGCTTTCGGGCGGCCTGATTTCCTTCGACGATGTCCTGTTCACGACAGGGAGCCAGGGTACAACAGCCATTCTCAACGTAGGCACGCTTGACGTCACCGACGTTGGTTATATCGGCGTTTCTGCGGCTATTGATGACAATTTCAACATTCTTGATGCCGACACGAGTCATTTCACTCAGGCGCTGATTCATTACGAGAACGAAACGGAGGGCAGCCGCGAGAAGCTTGAGGCAGCAACGAGCGACCAGATGGACGACTCGGCGATCAGCAATACTCTCGGCGACACGGTTGCTTATGTTGAGTGGAGCGGCGGCTTTGTCGACGAAAGTCCATCGACGAAAAACACCATTGTCATGTCCTACCAGGTCGCGAAACTCAAACTCGCGCAGGGTGGTGATGCCGCCGGTCTTGTCCTCGATGCGACCGGTCATGACTCGGAGCTGTCCGTTCTTATTACGGATGACGAGCAGGCGGGCAGCAGCGGCGGCAACATTACGTTTGCCGGCGGTGACATTCGCATCACGAACAGCAATGAATACACGGGCGTCACGACGTTGACGACCGGGTCGGCGACGCTTGGAGCCGACAACGGTTTCGGGAATACGCGTCTCCTTGATGTAGTGAGCGGGTACGTCAACTTCGGCGGTTTCTCGCAAACGCTCGGATCAATTGACGTGAATTCGGCCGACGGGATCAGGGGCAGTGGGTCGGTTACGTTGGGCAGCGATGCTTACCAGGGGCTTCATTCGCTAATTCGCGGCGAACAGTCGGCGTTCACGGGTAACGTAACTCTCACGAACGGTCACACACTGGAGCTTAGCGATACGCTCGGTATCGGCTCTTCAGGAACCGTTGTGCTCAAAAACGGCACGCGTTTGGTCATCAACGACCAAAGTGCGGACAATACGTTCTCGAAGGTTGTTAACGGTGAAGAAGGCGCTACGGTTGAACTGAGCGGCTCGGGCTTCAACATTTACGCGGACAACACAAACTACTTTGGCGACTGGTCGCTCACCAGCGGCACGACCGCTTCCGTCAGCGGCTCGGGCTCCGTCGGTGTCGACAGCATCCTCGGCCAGGGAGGCACTGTCGCGCTCGGCACTAACGCAACGCTTGCCCTCTCGCAGGACAGCGGCAGCATTGTTGTCGACAATGTATTCGCCGGCGCGGGCAACCTCGTTGTGAGCGGCACTTCCGATCAAGAGTTCGGTTTCAGCACTAACTGGACTGATGCGGAAACTTCCGGCTTTACGGGCACGCTCAGCCTTGAAGACGGCATCAAGATGACCGTTGGCGGAGGCTCTGGTTCGGGCTTCTACAACGCAGCGAACCTGGCCAACGCGGACTTCAATCTCGGCAGCGCCTCGACGCTTACCGTCGCGCTCCAGGATTCGATTGTCGATACGTTCGACGTGGTCAACGTCAGCGGCGGCACGATTTCGTTTGCCGGCGAGTTCGGTCTCGGTACGACGACCGAAGAACTCGGTCATCTGAAGGTTGGGTCGCTTTCCGGTTCGGGCAACATTGCGCTTACGATCCCCGATGCGAACGGTACGGTTGACCAGACGATCGGTCAGAACGATCTTTTGACGATCGACGACGTTTCGCACTTCCAGGCGCTCATCACGGCTGAGACCGGCACGGTCTCGGAGAGCGGTTGGACGCTCAACGACAGCACAACTACTTCGGGCTCGGGCCTTCGTCAGGCGGTTCGCAATGCCGGCGATACGGATACCGTCGCGCATGCGATCTACGATTACGCGCTTGCGACCGGCAAGGTCAATTCGGCGAACGATTCGCTTGGCATTGAGTACACGCTCAAGACGGTCGACATTGTCGACGCCAAGACGCTCGAGCTTTCCAACAGCGGCTCTCTCAGCGCCGTGATTACGGACTCGAGTGGCGCCGGCACGCTCCTCATTACGGGTCAGATCAAGCTGACTGGTGAGAACGAATACGACAGCGTCACCTGGGTTTCGGGTGCTAACGCTTCGCTTACAGTCGGTTCGTCCGGCCTCGGTGCAACGAGCAGCCTTGACCTTTCGGGCGGAGCAACCTTTGTTAATGCCGCAGGTGCCACCAACTCGGCAGAGAGAATGCGCTCTTCCGGCTCGAATATTGTTCTGAATGAAGGTTCGGAACTGAAGCTTACGGCTGGCGCGAATGGTGGCGTAGCCTCCGAAATTACGGGCGGTTCTATTTCTGGTTCCGGGACGTTAACGGTAGGTGGCCCCCTGGATGTAAGAGGCAGTATTGCTGACGGAGGCTTTACGGGCCAGATCAAGGCCGGATCAGAGGAGTTGGACTCAGGCGCTAACATCCACTTCCACTCGACGAAAAGTGGTTATGCCGGCCTTGGTACTGGTGAAGTCGCTTTCTCCAGCTATCGCGACGTTGTGTATATCTACGACGGCGAATCTACGACTGGATCTACGACTCTAACGAATACCTATACGGGCAACGGTCAGATCAAGGTAGTTCATTCTGGTTCCGAAAGTTTCCTCTTTGACTTCAGCGCGAACCAGGCGAAGGATGGGAACTTTACCGGTACTCTCCTTCTCCAAGGCGCCGACTATCACCTTTATGAAGACGCTGGCGAGCTCAAAAACGCGACACTGAAGGTGTCCGGTGGTTCGCACATCACCGTCAATAGCGCTGGCAATGTCAGCGATCGGGCAGTCGGAAAGCTTGAACTGGCTGGCGGTGAGCTTGATTTCGGTGAAATGACCGAAGGCTCCGATTCCGGTCAGATTGTCGTCGGGGGACTTGGTGACTTTACGACGCCTCAGGGTGTGATAAAGGTTGCGTTGGGTGAAAACAACAATGCAACGGGTTCCGATGTCTTCGATCTCAATAAGGACCTCTCGGTTCAGCTTATCGAAGGCTTCGACGCGACCGATCCCGCTATTGATCTTTCCCAGCTCCAATTCAGTTCCGTCGAAGAGCGTCAGCAGGTTAAGCAGTCCGATCGCTATGCGGACGGTTCTGCAACGGCCGTACTCACCTATTCGAGCGGTCACCTTGTCGGTAATACGAACGGCATCGGTGCGTCGTGGACCCTTTCGAAGATCAACCTGTTGTCCGGCAACGGCAGCGGTTTCTTGATCGACGCGTCCGCCGAAACCGGTGATTCCGGGACCATCAGCGCGCTTATCACCGGTGAAGGCAGCATTGAGTTTGCGGGCGGCACAATCACGCTGAATCATGCCAACAATACCTACACGGGCAACACCTACGTGACGGACGGTGAGCTCGTGCTCGCTGCCAACGAAGCGCTCGGCGATTCGGCTTTGCTTGAAGTTACCGGCAGCGGCACCGTCTCGGTCGGAAGCACGGCTCAGTCGATCGGCTCGATTTCGGTTGCAGGCGAGAACGGCTTGTCGATGGAGGCAAGCGGTTCGCTCACGCTCACGAGCGGCGCCTCGACCATTTCCAGTGCCAACAACGGCGTTTCGGGTACGGTTGCTCTCTCGGGTAAGGGCACGACCCTGACAATTCAGAACGCTTCGGGTGTCGGCGGTGACGGTACGACCATTTCGTTGGACGACGACACGTCGGTCATCTTTGCGGTATCCGGGTTTGAGGATGGCGGTACTTACGCCAAGATCAATAACAAGTTGAGTGGGGCAGGTACCGTTCAGATCGGCAACGGAACGGACAAGATGCACCTCGAGCTGCTTAACACGAATAATGCGTTCGGGAAGCTCCTTGTCACCAACGGAGCAACGGTTCTTGTTAATGATCTGAATGCCGACAACAACGCACTCGGCGACGCCGCTGTAGATATTCAGGCGGGCGGTATTGCTCGGCTCTATGGAAGCAGCGGCTGGACCATCACCAATGATCTAACCCTTGTCGAGGGCGGCGAGCTTGTGCTTGCCGCAGACGACGAAGCCGTTAATTTCGCTGGAACGAATCAGATTATTTCCGGCGGCAAGGTAACGCTGCAGTCGTCGGTTCTTTACCTTGGCGGAGATCAAGGTTCGTCCGGTGCGACCAATGCGGCGGTCCTTGATACGGCCCATCTCAATGTTGGCTCCAATGGCGTACTGCATGTGGCCACCGGCGATACCGCACAGGTGCTTGACAAGCTCACGCTGGACAGCGACGGTCACATTTGGTTCGACGGCACGCTCGGTGTAAGCGGAACGGGGACGACGCAGCTCGGTCAGCTTAAGGTCGGCAGTCTCGGTGACATGAAGGGCACTATCCACCTGACCGCTTCGTCCACAGCGGGTTCGGGCGGCGAGATTGATGCCTCCAAACTCCTCAATGTCGCTGACAGCGGCAGCTTCCAGTCGTTGATTGAGGTGATCGGCACCGATGAAACGATCACAGACGCGCAGCTTTCGGGTACGAAGCTCGATGTCAGCGGCAACACCAGTGTCGTGTCCGATATCAAGGATGGCAGCGGGAATCCGGTTGCTGAAGGGACTTTCGGCTTTGGCAAGACGCTTGTTGCAACTGAAGACGGCAAGCATGCCGGCGTTCAGTACGAACTGCAGATCATCAACTTGCTGCAGACCCTCGAAATCAGCGAGTCCGGCAGCCTGAATGTCCAGATTACGGGCGGCGGCAACCTCCTGGTTTCGAATGCTTTGACGCTCTCGAACAAAGACAACGATTACAGCGGTTCGACGACGGTTTCTGGGACGGGCAGCCTTGTCGCCGGCGCGGGTGCTCTCGGCAAGACGAGCGCGCTCAACGTGTCGGGCAGCTTCACGAATTCGGGCGACAACACCGTCGGCATCTTCGATCTCTCCGGCAGCGCCGTCTTGAACGAAGGTACGCTAACCGTGCTCGGTACGACCGGTGAAACCAACGACCTCACCGGCACGCTCACGGGTTCCAGTTCTCTTGCGCTCGAAAGCGGCAAAACGGTAGTTTCCCAGAACAACTCTGGCTACGCCGGCGATGTCGTGCTTGGCAAGGACGGCGGTCTTGATGCCGAGATTCACTTCAATGCGGGTGCGTCGCTCGGATCGGGGACGATCGCGTTTGCCGGCAGCAAGTCAAAGTTGAGTGTTGATGCATCCGGCGCAACCACGCTCACCAACAAGCTCGATCTATCCGTTGCCGGCGGCGAAATCGTTGTAAGCGGTGACGGTGACGACACGTTTGCTTTCCGCGCCGATCAGGCTGCAAGCGACTCTCAGGCTGCAAGCGACTTCCTCGCAGGCTCGAAACTGACGCTCACCGGTACGAATTACAGCTTCACGACCGCCGGCAACGACGTTTTGGACAACGTCGCGCTCTCCGTGACGAGCGGAACGCTGACGGTCAACGGCGATGCCGGTCTGAGCGACCGGAGCGTTTACGGTCTTTCGTTGACGGATGCCGTCGTCGACTTCGGCAAGCTTGGCAATGGAGACGGCGTACTGGATCTCGAACACCGGAATCTCACGATCGGCGGCTCTTCGGGCTCGACGACGGTTCGCCTGGACAGCGAATTCCAGAGTGTTGAGAGCGACACCGGCTCGGCAGCCTTCATGCAGGGCGGCTCCTTGACGCTGATCCGCGACGCTTCAAACGATTTCAGCGGCGATCTTTCTAAGCTCAAGCTTGAGCTTGACGGTACGACGTCCGCCGGCACGGCGATTGAGCAGGCGGTTATTCAAAACAACGTCGAAACTGCTCGTCTCGAAGGCACGGCGCAGGGTTTCGGTGCGGTTCAGGGTGAAGATGACGGGCTCTGGGATCTGAATCTCAACCTCAGCTTCACGACGCTTCGAATCAATAAGGACAGCACCTTTACGGTTTCCGAGGACGGTGATATCGGGCTCGTCATCACCGACAACGGTGCAGATGCGGCCGGAAGCTTGTCCATTTCCGACGGTGCAAGCGTTCAGCTTTTGGAAGCCAATTCGTATCACGGAGAAACTTCTGTCTCGAGCGGTGCGGAGCTCATACTTGCTGCAGACAATGCGCTCGGCTATACCAGCGCACTTAATACCGAGACGGGCACGTCGGTTGCCTTCGGCGACACGAATCAGACGATTGGTGAAATCCACGCTTCGGGTGCGCTCGTCTCCGACAAGGACGCTTCGGGCAAGCTCACGATTACGTCGGGCGGCGAGGTTTCCGGCGCCAACTCGGGCTTCTACCTTGACGTCGATCTGACGGGCAATGGCGATCTCACGCTCACGGATGTTGCATCGCTCGGCACCGACAATCGCGTGACGATTACCAATGCAGACGCAGAACTCGTTCTGGCCGGTGCCGGCGGATCGTTCAGCAACGCTCTTTCGGGTGCCGGTTCGCTCAGAATCGGTGCCGGTTCGGACGTGACGCTCACGGGCAAGAACGACCTCACGGGCGGTCTCGCGGTTGACGCGTCCGGCAAGGTGAGTGCGGGCGGCAATATCTACGGCCACATTGGTACGGGCACCGTCGCGCTTGCCGGCGAAGCCGATTTCACGCTTGAATCGCAGGACACCGCCGATTGGACGTGGAACAACGCCGTGACGGGCACGGGCGACCTCACGCTCGCGCGCGACGGCTCCGGCTCTCGCGATCTGCTCTTTGAGGCGGGTTCGCTTTCGGGCTTTGGCGGCACGCTGACGCTCGACAACTGGACGATCGATCTTTCCGAAACGGGCGGCGTCAAGAACGCAACGCTCGGCGAGATCTATGGTTCGGATCTCACGGATCTCACGCTCACGAACGGTGCGCAGGCGCTTGTTACGGGCGAAGTTGGTCTTGAAACCAAGAACCTTACGCTTGGCGACGGCGGCCGTCTCACTTTGAACGGCGTCGGTGCTCCGGGATCGACGGGTACGGGGAGCGCGCATATCACCGTTAAAGAACTCCATCTTGAGGACGGCTTCAATATCGACCTCGGCATCAAGGATGCCTCCGTCGAATCGTCCAATCTCCTCCTGCAGGATTCGGGCAGCGGCACGACGATCGATGTGGCGACCGCGATGAACGGCATTGACGGTGATCTCGCGAACGGTACTGTGACCGTTAACGGTGAAAGCAGCACCGGTCAGACGATTCGCTTTGATGTCGAACAGTCGGGCAGTGTTGCTCAGGAAAGCGGTACGGTGGCCGAAGCCATCTACGGGTACGGAATCCGGACCTCCGGCGACGCCGGCGGTCAACAGGATCTCCAAATCACGTATTCGCTCGAAGGCATCGATATTTCCAGCGGCAAGACGCTCGTTCTTGCGGGGGACGAAGACGATCCGTCCGGTAACGCCAGCACGCTCAGTGTCTATCTGACAGGTGACGGCAATTTGCGCATTGCTGACAATACAGTTCGTCTGAGTTCTAAGCTCAAGAAGGGTGAGTACGATTACAAGGGCACGACGACGGTCTCGAGCGGAGCGACGCTTTATGCTGAAACCTACACGCTCGGTCAGACTGCACGTCTCACGACGGAGGCTGGTGCCAATACTTATATCGAAGGCGACAACACCCTTCGCGGCATCACGTTGGCTTCGGGCGGTCAGCTTGCCATCGGTTCCACCGACTCGATGGGCGGCGCGAGCGATGTGACGCTCACCATCGTTTCGTCGACCGACGGGGATACGTCTGCTGACCAGATCAATCACCTCTACGGCGAACTGCATGGGCATGGTGATTTGAAGGTCGTCGGCAACGGTCAGGTTGACGAAGGCGTGGCCGCGGACCTTACGATTCACGGTTCGCAGACGACCTTCTACGGCGACCTTGTGCTCACGAATGGCGCTTGGGTTGACATTGCCGCGACGGACAGCAGTCTCTTCGGCAACAACTCGGCCGGCAACAAGGTGGTGGTCTATAAAGATTCGCTCCTGACAATCGAGTCCGATCGCTCCGGTGACGCTTCGTTCTACGGCGTCTTTACGGACGGCGAAGACGGTTCCGGCGGCGGCACGGTCGAAATTTCGCTCCTGAACACTTCGGATCACTTCCGCTTCGCGGCGGCACAGTCGGATGCCGACTTCACGGGCACCTTCGTGCTCAATAGCGGCACGATCGACTTCACCGATCTCTTCACGTCAACCAGCGGGAGCGGCGATCCGCTTGCCGGGGCAACGCTCGTCCTTAACGACGGCGGCGTGGTCGACCTCGTGGGCGACGGCTCCGGAACGAGTGCTTCGAACGAACGCAATCTCGGCGGCCTCACCATGGCGGGCGGCACGATCGAAGCCGGGGCTATCGGCTACAAAGAAGGCGAGGGCGCTTTCAACTCGACGATCAATCTCGGTTCGGGCACGTTGACGCTTGAGCACGCCGAGGGAGTTGCTGATGACCGGCAGTCCACCGTTGTCCTCGGCACGACGGACGATCCCATCCAGATTTCCGACAGCGGCTCCGAAATTCTCAATGCCGGCTCTGTCGGCGCGAACGTCACTGTCATCTCCGGCATCGGCGATCTCGTTCTTGTGGACGGCGATACATCCGAAACCGTGAGCGGTTCGACGGTTATCGGCAGCGACTATCTCCACGCCGAACGTCCGGCGAACGGGACCGCGCAGGAAATTGAGCAGAAAGTCATCTTGGCGGACGGCAGCTCCGAATACAGGAGTGTTGCCGAAACCGTTCGCGAGTACGACGAGAACTTCATGTACAACAGCGAGTCCGGCACGCTTTCGATCGGCTACAAGGTCTCCGATCTTGGTCTGCTCTACGAAACCGGCAATGTCAGCAGCAGCAACTACGCTGATGATTCTCGCTGGCAGGGTCTCACCATCACGGCCAATGCGGCAGCGGACGGGACGTCCGTCTTTGACGCGCTCATCAAGAACGGTGAGAACGGCAGCGCGACCGGCAACATCGTCTTCAAGGGCGCCGCCGGCAAGGGCACGATAACGCTTGCAGGGGATGAAAATACCTACACGGGCAAGACGTGGCTCACTGAGAATGCTCAGGTTGTCTTCGATACCGACTCGGGCTTCGGCAATACCGCAGCGCTTCGCGTAGACGCGGGCAGCTCCGTTGACTTTGCGGGGCACGACCAGTCGATGGACGCGCTCTTTGCGCTCGGCGACGATGCGCTTAAGAGCACGGACGAGGCCAATCTTGCTGTCAACGGTACGGCGATCATCAACGGCGCCAACGATAACCTACACGCTGACTGGACGTTCAGCGGCAGCGTGACGATCGGCGACGAGCTCTCTCTCGGCCACGGTGCCGTCGAACTTGTCGATACAACGACGCTCACGATTTCGGGGAGCGAAGCGAACGGCACGATCGACAATGCGATCACGGGCGGCGAGCTCACCAACATCTACGTGACTTCGGGCGCCAATGTTTCCTTTGCGAACGACGATATTCTGTCCGGACCCAACTTCACGGGCGATATTGCCGTTTGGAGCGGTGCGTCTGCCGGCTTCGCGATCGAAAGCGGCGCCACGGTCAGCAACGGTCTTACCATCGGCAGCACCGGCAAGGTCAGCTTCGAATCGACTTCTGGCGGCACGCTCGCCTTTGAAGACGCCAACATTTACGGCACACTCGAACTCAACAACGTTACGTTCGACCTTGACGCGCACGGCGACGCCTTCAAGCGCGGCTCGAGCCTTGTTGCCAACGCCGGCACGCGGATCGATGTCTCCGACGCCGTTTCGGGCGCCGTCTCGAACATCACGCTCAACAGCGGCAGCACGGTTGCCTTTGAGAACGGCACGCCGGGCGCAGCGGGCGAAGGCGAAGTCGCGAGCATCAATCTTGGCAGCAGCGGCACGCTGACGCTTGCCGGCGATGTGACCGTTGACCTCGATATCAACGATTACGCCGACGCTTCGGATGTCGAAGATGCGCAGGGCGATCTCATCAATCGTCCGCTCACCGCACAGGATCTGACCGGTCAGGACGGCGGCGCGGTACTCGCGACGCTCATTGCGGGTCAGGTTTCGAGCGATACGGCCGACCTCAATCTCAAGACCGACGGCAATGATGTTGAAAGCAACAAGCTCAACATTGCCATTCGCAACGCCGCCAACGGCGAAGAAGTTGCCACCGGCACGTACGACTACAAGCTTGTCCTCGACAAGGACGGCTCCGGTTCCGGTCTGAAGCTCTCCTACGGTCTCACCGAGGTCACGATTCACGACGGCAAGACGCTTGAGCTTACGGGCACGAGCGCCGACGAAGACGACAACGAGCTCACGGCCGCAGTGAAGGGCACGGGCAATCTGCGCATCACCGAAGGCGAAGTCACGCTCGTCGATAAGGACAGCGACTACACGGGCAGCACGTCCGTGGCTGCGGGTGCGGCGCTTGTTGCCGGTTCTGCCGGACATACGCTCGGCCAAACGTCCGAACTGCGCCTCGAAGGCGCCACCGGCGTCGTGAGCGGCGCTTCGGCGACGATTCTCGGCGAAGAGACGGTCTACGGCCTCAACGTTCAGTCGGGTGCGACCCTCAACCTCGTTGCCGGTTCCGGTGAAGGCGCCGGCGCGGTTCTCACGGTTGCGGGCGGCGAGGACGGCAACGTCATCGCCGGCAACGATGCGCTCGGCCAGGGCGGCGGCAAACTTGCCGTCTCCGGCGACGGTACGAAGCTCACGATCGAAGGCGCCAACAGCCGATTCACCGGTATAACGAGCGTCGAGTCGGGAGCCGTCCTTTCTGCCGGCAACACCGCTTCGCTCGGCACGGGGAACACCGAGATTGCCGCCGGCGGCACGCTCGAAGTTGTCGCTGCGGTTGACGCAACGAGCGGCGCGAGCCGCGTTGTATCGCAGATCACCAATTCGCTGACGGGAGCGGGCGACGTGGTGATCAATCTTTCGGGTACGGCACAGGCGAACCAGAAGATGTTCCGCTTCGCCGACGATCAGACTTCCGGGTTCTCGGGCAACATCGTGCTTGAGAACGGTGGCTACTCGCTTGCCTATGCCAACGACGGCGACGCAGAGACTGACTACACGGCCAATCAGCTTGCGGCGATGAATTCGCGAATCTCGGTTGAAGAAAACGGCCATCTCTACGTGAGCACAGTTGATCACCAGATCAACCGCTACATCGACAAGCACGTCCGTGCGCTCACGCTTGACGGCGGCAACATCTACTTCGGCGGCTTGCGCTACGACATGACCTCGATGGACGAAAGCCTCGGCGGTCAGCTGCAGCTTGCGGGCGACACCGACAAGAGCGCAACGCTCGAGATCAAGTCCGAGTCGCTCGTGAACCTTGATGCGGGCGCGACCAACACGCTCACCGACGGCTCCGAACTGCTCATCGCCGACGAGGGCGCGAAGATCGACCTCATCCAGAATGCGGCCGATGTCGTACT